>Ga0256404_1000917_pt1 | contig 75072 bp, 73 predicted proteins | sample RumenRJG_01DNA_FD_185990 | JGI IMG/M metagenome (GOLD analysis project Ga0256404, IMG submission 185990) | Bovine rumen microbial communities from Lethbridge, Alberta, Canada - RJG_01 | ecosystem: Host-associated > Mammals > Digestive system > Stomach > Rumen | place: Canada: Alberta | collected...
GTATGCGGTAATCCCCGCTTCTGAATTGTACCGAATACATTCAGTATACGGGTAAATCCACGAATCTACAATTGTGGGGGTCACTTCATATTATCTATTAATTCCCCGTTTTTATAAACTACCGGCGTAGGGTTTCCCTCTTCTGATGTGTAGTCCGGTCTATCGGAAAGCATCTCTATGAGATCATTCTCATCTTTGACGAGTGTGATTTTGAACGGATCGCCAAAAGCGATCTTCTCTACGAACAAATAGTTGCTATCGACAGATTCCATATCCCTGCAATCAATCAGAATACCGGTGTGCCCAACGAATGCCTTGTCCTCATTATAAGCATTGAACAGGATGCTGATGACGTAGCATTTATCGCTCTCCACATATATTCCATGCTTACTCCAATTTTCTGATAGAGTCTCGGTAAAGCCGTTATCAGAAATCGCCATTTCGCCAAACATGGTAGTAAATAACTGTTTCTTTTTTTTCAGCATGCTGTACTCGTCGTTATTCTCTATCGCATCCACATCGAACATCAGGTAGGTGCCGTCATAATCCTCTTCAACGTTATCATATTTAATCAAGTCACCTGCGAGAAGCATAACCGTCATACGGCAATCGGCATCGTGAAAGCCAGCTTCCTCCGAATTGTCCCCTGACACTCCAGATGCCGAATCCCTCACCCATTTTTCAAACACGTCCACATTGGAAAGCCCTGCCTCATTTAGGATTTCGCACACCTGTGATACGTTTTCTTTTGTTATGTCGCCAGATTCAAGCGGCTTTTCTTTTTCTGAACCGCATGCTGTAAGCGCAGTTAGCATCAGAGCCATAAGAAGGCTCAGTATAACTAATTTTCTACTCATTTGTCCCTTTTTATCTTCTCATCTCTACCAGATAAACGGAATCAGTTTTTTCGTTTTTCGCTTGTATGCTCGATACTCTTCCCCAAAATCCTGCTCGAGCCGTTTTTCTTCTTTACTGACTTGCACCATCATGATCAGAACATAAACCGCAAAAATCACCAAAGCCTGCCATGTCTGAAGGTATATCAGAACACCTATATAGTAAATAAAGACTCCCAGCAACATGGGATTTCGGCAGATCCTATATGGCCCATCCGTCATAAGGTTACTTGTTCGCGGTGCGATTTCATGATTGAATGCATCCAAAGGGTTGCCTTTGCCAGCAATTTTCATATACACGATCGACCATATGCTCAAGGCGATTCCCGCTGTGGCAAACAACGCGAAGCATATCAATTTTCCTACGGCAAAAGCCACCTGTCCGGATGCCAACCACATGAAGGCCGGGATAAGAATAATAAACAGAATGAAACCAATCAGATATCCAATTGCGTCTCTAATACCCATCTTTGCCCCCTCCATATATGTTTTTCTCTGATTCTTTCCGCGAATTATAATGGATTGTAACTCATGGTTCAATAATTTCTGCTCAATTCATTATGCACAAAAAAAGTATTCAGCCCCGTTGGGAAAGCATGATTCTACTGTCCTTCTCCCTGTTCGACCTTCTTGATGTCGCTTCCGGATGCTTCCTTGAGGGAGTAAGTGTCAAAGGCCGGTTCAGTGGGAAGCTGGATCTCTATCTTACTGATCCTGGCCAGTTGGACCTGGGCGTCCGCGATCACCAGATCAAATACATGCCCACCCTTCGTCCTGTCCTGTGAAAGGAAATGGACATGCCATCCAGGGGCATTGATTCCATCCATATAATCAGGATAATAGATGCAGACCATTGTTCCGGCAATATCCTCAAACACGAAGTCTCTCTGCGTTTTTGAGAGGATGTCCTTCAAATCGACATGCTAGGATCTGTGAGCGGATTCCGACCGGGCGCAGACCTTCGTGAAAGTCCCGTCGATCCTGGCAATGTGCATGCTGTTCAGCCCGAAATCCTCCTCGATCTTCAAGGTGAGCTGCTCCTTCAGTTTTCCGATGTCTGAGATATCCTTGATTACAAACACATGGTCATAGCCAGTTTTTGCAACAGAGGAAAAAGGGATGCCCATATCAGGATCTGCTTTCCATGCATTTCCTGTCTCATCTGCCCGGTAGCATTCTCCGTCCACCACAATCATCTCACCGTTTACATCTTCAAATGTTCCCAACCCCAAATCACCGTGTCTCAGCAACTCTTCCACTGTAACCACAGAGCGAGAATACCCCAGCGCCAGCGCTTGGAGAGTCGACACCTGATACATTTTCATATTTCAAATCTCCTCCTTCTAAAGACAGTCCTCCCTTATACAAACTGGGGTTTGGCGAGATGTGATGCTTCATCTCTCATTCAAGTATGCTTGTTGCGGCCTATTTTGTCGTCAAGCTTGAATGAGTGAGGTGTTATGACATGGCGTTTCTCATTCAAGTTGCTCTGCTGAGGCCCATTTTTCCGTTTATCTTGAATGAGAATCACATTCTGACAGGCCATTTCTCATTGAAGTATGTCCGCTAAAGCCTATTATATCGTTGACCATGAATGAGTTTGATCTTGTTGAGTAGAGATTTCCCCAAATCCCGAGATTTGTCGTTTTCTTTGCTCATAGTATATCATACATCGTCGGAGCCTTTTCGATTGTTGGGCAAAACAAAAGAGTCGGAATTGTGCAGTTCACAATTTCGACTCTATTTTTCTTTGGTGCGGGGATCCGCCTCGTTCAATGCATTACTTCTGAGGCTGTGCCCTTTTGTTTTCTATAAAGTGGAAATCGCGTCACCTGCTTCAGGCGTTTAGAAGATCTGCCCCGGAAGCACCATCTTCTCCTTAAACGGGAACAGCCTGTCGAATTCTTCCACTTTAGCTTCGTCTACATAATAGCCTTGCGGCGTCTGGTATACGCCGGTGATGCCTTCCAAATAGCCTGGTATCAGCTCTTTGCACAGAAAGAACGAGTCATCTGCGTCCTTCGGCAGATCGTGATATCTGATTCCAAACCTGCTGGAATAATCAAAGCCGCTTTTGCCGTAAAAATCGATGTTTCCTTCGAACAGGACCGCGCCGAAACCAAGATCGGTTGCTTTTGCAAGAGAATAGTCGAGCAACCGTTTGCCGTACCCTTTTCGTTTCAGCTTCGGTGTGATGCAGATCGGGCCCATGGTGAGCACATCAATATCACGGCCGTCATCTGCATGGATGACCGTTTTCATGAACATGTTCTGCCCGATCAGCTTGCCGTTTTGCTCCATGACAAAATCAAGTTCTTTCACAAAAGCTGGGTCATCGCGAAGCAAATGGATCACATAATGCTCGCTGCATCCCGGCCGGTAGACGTTCCAGAACGACTCTCTGATAAGGTTTTCAACCTCTCTGTATTCTTCTTTTCGCTCTATGCGAATCGTAATGTCATTTGTATTCATTGTTTTACCTCCTGAAAATTGTTGACTTCAATTGCTTTTGCAGCGGGAGGTTTGTTTGATCATCAGCAAACCTCCCGGTCAGCCGACAATCTCCGGTGTGTTGTAATGGAGCAACGCTCCTAGTCCTTTAGGATACTTTTTCAAACAGCACTCTCCTTAAATGTTTTTATAAACTCTTTTTTTGGATATATCCTGCTTTGATATTTGCCATTTTTTACTTATCTCATTTCTACAAACTTGAATTTATAACGCTAATGTGGGATCCGCTCCGAACCATGTTTCTACATCACGGTTATCATCTATTGGCTCATCCCATCCCACGTTATCAATCCAAGCTATTCCGAATGTATAGCGCTCGGTTTTTGTGTTTGCATCGATTAGGAAAGTCATTCCGTTTCCCAGATAATCCGCATCATAATCATATTCATCCGAGGCTCGTATTCCACCTATATACCCTGCCTCGCACTCAAGCCCAATAGACATTTTAAACCTACTACCATTATAAAATCCTTGGCATTCCAGCCGTTCACCACTTTCCTGTGTCCTTTCATATGAGCCGTTTGGTTCAAAGACACATGCAATAGTATGCTCTTTCCCATCAGGAATAAAGGAAACAACTATCTGATATCTACCTAAAACATCGGGACATAGTCCTTCCATCTTTCTGCCTTCTTGCGCGAAATAGGCAACTTCTTGGCCATCTATAAGTATTTTTATTTCGCCAAATGGGGTTATCAGCTTTTCCATCTTCTTCACCACAAATTCCGATTTGTCTATTTCTTTGCTCATAGTATATCATACATACCTTGCATTTCAGCCGCTACATCTGCTATGGTGTCAGCTTGTAATGTTTGAGAAAGTAAACAGAGCCAATCGCTGGAGCCTTTGCGAATACTGGGTAAAACAAAAGAGTCGAAATTGTGTAGTTCACAATTTCGACTCCGATTCATTTGGTTGCGGGGGAAGAACTTGAACCTTCGGCCTCCGGACCTCTTAGCGCCGAATCGCTCTATCCCTGTCATTGCAACGCTTCTGGTCTCAGGCACTTGAAATCATCACATCTTTCGCCCCCTGCTGTCGGTTGTTATTCCGAGATGATTTCAGGCCATTTGGGGTCTCTTGCGGAAACTTTTGTGCAAAAAATGCGCAAAAATAATGGCCGGAAAAACGATGCTGCCACGTTCTTCCGGCTAAGGTTCAATCCGTCATGCTATTCAGTCCTATTCTGTGCCGAATTTACCGGTGATGTGTTCTATTTCCAGTTCAAAGCATGCGACGGCATCCCAACTGTCCTGAATGTACTTCCTGCCTTCTTCCATGACTTGCGGCATGTATTTTTCTAGAATACTGATAAGGCAGTCCATCCTTGCTCCATCATCTTCGATCTCACGGACTGTCCCGAAAACGACCGTGCTTTCATAAAGACTTGTAATGAATTCCGGGCGGATATCGTCTTTTGTGATGACGCAGAAGGATGCCATTGGTTCATTCTGGATCAGATTGTATTTCTGACCGTCGTTTGCCCCGTGGAACAAGATCTTATTGTTTTTGTACACGAAGTTGATTGGAATCGTAATCGGATATCCATTGTCGCCTACGAGTGCCAGTGTCCCGTGGGACGCCTTTTCCAACTGCTTTCTTGCATCTTCGTCTGTCATCTGGTTTTCTGATAATCTCATGTGTCTGAATTCTGCCATTTCTCTCATATTTAAGTCCTTTCCTTCTCTGTGATTACTATTCCAAGAGGTATTATCATATTATTTCTCTTTAGAACAATTTACGAACATTATAGCACATTATAAAAGTACTTGGAGTAGACCCCACCCCAACATTTCTTACAGAGCCATTTTTTAATTCTTGGTTACTGGGAGAGGACTTGCGCGTATCGCTATGCGATCCGCCGGTCTACGCCTCCCCATTCGGTTGGCTTGACCACGCGGCTACTCGAACGTCCACCGGACGTTCTCCCTTCACGCCGCGGCCTTTTTAGGTTCAAGTCCTCTCGTCAATTTATGGAATCAAAAGACGGTGGCTTTCGCCACCGTCATTGATTCCATGGTTGCGGGGGAAGGACTTGAACCTTCGGCCTCCGGGTTAATAACTCTGCAGGTTTATTTGAATTCACTTTTTTACCACGATGGTCAGCATAACCAGATCTATTTCTCCAGTATTGATGATAGAGTGTTCCGATCCTTTCGGACAGATGTGCATGACTCCTGGTCTAAGTTCTTCCTCGCTGCCATCGCAAATTGCTCTGCCTGTTCCGCTGATAATATAGTTCATGTCGTCTCCGGACTCCTGCTTTTGGTTACCGATGCTTCCTCCCGGATGGATCGATGTCGGGATGATCCGATAAGAATCGTCGTTATACATACGGGCACTCATCATACCGGTGCCGTTATTCATCCCCGGCAATATCATTGATTCTATCTTGTTGAAATCTATCTGCAATAATGCCACCTCCACAACTTCTGATTTGTCGATTTCTTTGCTCATAGTATATCATACACTTTTTGAACACGTGCAAAAGACGGTGACTATGCCACCGTCTTTGATCCTAATCATCACTTTCCCTGTCGTCTATACCCTTAATCGGATCGATCGAGAAAAGACCATCCCGGTTGCAGTATAAGAAGATCCTTTTGACACCCCTCATCTGGATCCGGGCTTCGGCGCCGCCCTCGGGATAAAGTTTCACCATCTGCATATCATTCGGCGAAACCGCCGCCACAAATGATATATAATGCTCTTTGGTCATGCTATGATCAATCCGCACATAGTAGTCATTCTCAACGCGTTCAATAAAAATCATATGCCGTTCGTCAGTCGGTTCCGGCTCTAACGGTGTCAGCAGGATGCCGTGACAATGAATCGCTGCCTCTCCCATGCTGTGTATTACGTTGCCGCAGACTGGGCAGACATAGAACTTCGATCTTTGCATATTTGCGGATACATTCGCATTATGAATGGTGTTGCCTGATATCAGCTCTGTTACGGAAATCCGGAATGTTTCCGCTATGGGTTCCAGAAGCGTAATGTCCGGATATCCCTTGGCCGTCTCCCATTTAGAAACCGTCTTATCACTCACTCCGAGTTTTTCCGCCAGCTGCAGCTGCGTCATATTGTTTTTCTCTCGCAGTTCTTTGATAATTGCGCCTGTAACATATTGGTTCATATTCCTTTCACCTCCATGTACAGATTGTAATCCGGCATTTCCCAGTGTAGTACCTACGGAAAGTAGAGCGATTTCTTCTTTTCAGTTTTTGATAAAGTGGAAGTCGCATCGCTGTGCATGATTTCCCAGTGTACCCGTACGTTCGAAACGGATCTTTGGCATCAGCCCGCTGAATGCAATATCGTCATTCTCACAGAAGACCGTGCAAAGCTCCGGACAATTCTCTTCGTCACAGATATCCTTATATATGCATCGGGTCATATCAAAGTGGATCTCTTCCCCATCGCAGTGTATCCATTGAATGTCCCAGCCTTCCTTCGGAAATTTCTTTCTCATGACCGATTTCACAAACAGACGGTACATCAGATACGCAAACGGCAGTTTGGCTGTTTTCGCCTGCTGCGCCTTCTTGATATTCGCCGCCTGAACGGTCTCCTTACGAACGTACATAAGGGCTTCTTCTTTTGAAGACCCGTTTTCCAGCAAAACCTGATAATACGCCATCGCAGGATAAAGGTTCATTGTCAGATGATATTCTATTTCCTTGTTGTTATGAAAATCGGCATGACTGCATAGATTATTGTAACGACGGTTAGTCTTGCTGTATAAGCTCCGTCCTTCTTCTGAACCAAATAGTTTCAGACAATCCTTTTCCAGAAAAAACAGTTTGGTATCTTCGATGTTTCTTGTTTCGCCCGTTTCCATCTCACTTGGTTCAGTTGTTTTGAAGATCTGCCCCGGAAGCACCAGTTTCTCCTTAAATGGGAATGATCTGTCGAATGCTTCCACTTCAGTTTCGTCTACGTAATAGCCCTGCGGAGTCTGGTATACCCCTGTAAGTCCGTCGAGGTACCCTTTTACAAGCTCCTTACACAGGAAGAACGAGTCATCCGCAGCCTCCGGCAAGTCATGGTACCGGATCCCGAACCTGCGGGCATAATCAAAGCCGCTCTTGCCGTAGAAGTCGATGTTTCCTTCGAACAGGACCGCGCCGAAACCAAGATCGGTTGCTTTTGCAAGAGAATAGTCGAGCAACCGTTTGCCGTACCCTTTTCGTTTCAGCTCCGGCGTGATGCAGATCGGCCCCATCGTGAGCACATCAATATCACTGCCATCATCTGAATTGATGACAGTTCTCATGAACATGTTCTGCCCGATCAGCTTGCCGTTTTGTTCCATGACAAAATCAAGTTCCTTCACGAAAGCAGGATCTTCGCGGAGCACATGGATCACATAATGCTCACTGCATCCCGGTCTGTAAACGTTCCAGAACGACTGTCTGATAAGGTTTTCAACCTCTTTGTATTCTTCGCTTCTCTCTAAGCGTATCGTAATGTCATTTGCATTCATTGTTTTACCTCCTGAAAATTGTTGACTTCAATTGCTGTCCAGCGGGAGGTTTGTTTGATTATCAGCAAACCTCCCGGTCAGCCGACAATCTCCATTGTGTCATGCAGTCTTCTCAAACAGCACACTCCTTATCATAAATATTAGAAATAGATATAAAAGAGTATATCACAAAAGAGCCGGTGCTGATATCATCACGATACCTGCCCGGCTCTTTGATTTTGTAGTATTCTCTTTTCCAGTCCTTCTTACGAGGTCTGTCTTTCGTGGTCATATGTCTGCCTGTCTTGAATCCCGGAACGGCATGCTCCTTTTTCAGATTCATGGCATTCATGTCGATGACCATCTTCTTTTCCTGCTTGGGTGGAGCTACAGGGACGCTCCGTTTCTTCTTTTTGCTCATAGTTTAATCTCCTTTACTTTTAATAACCCGCTCTCGTTAAGAAACAACAAGTTACAAACTTTCGCCCTACGGGTGAAATCTGGCTGTTTTTGACCTCGAGGCGGCTATTTTGCGCCTTCTGAACACAAAGATACAGCAAGTTACAGTAACTTACAATAACCAATTTACACGAAGAACGCACAAGATATGAAACGCTCGACCTCTGGTTTCTACACTTGTTTTTCCAAGTTTCCCCATGGAGCGCAGTGCTTCGAATCGGTGTTTTTACATAGCAAGTCTTTCCTTGAAAGAATATCCACTGTTTAATACGACTGTTTGGGGTCAAAAAAACGGTCTATCGGATTTCTCCCATAGACCGCTTTCCGGATCTGTTTATGTGTATTTCCAATACTACGGTCACTTCACTGTGACTTTGATCTTCTTCGAGACTCCGCTGACGGCGTAGACGTAGACGGTGCACTTGCCTTTGCCGACTGCTGTGATCTTGCCTTTCTTGTTCACCTTCGCGACCTTCGTGTTGCTTGTCGCGTAGCGGAATTTCGCTTCGTGCTTCAGCGGTTTCCTGCTCTTCTTCTGGAGCACGAGTTTAGCCTTGATCTTGGCCGTCTTCCCCTTCTTCAGCTTGAAGGATGCTTTCTTGACCTTGACCCCTGTGACGTTGGTACGCTTGCTGTTCTTGCTGCCCGGCGCGTGGGCCGTGATGCTCGTCGCCAGTTTGACCTTCTTGCCTTTCACGGTCTTGTAGGCTACGACGTAGAACTTCAGGTTCTTCTTCGGGTTGAACTTCTTGCCGTTCACCTTCGTGATATCGATCGAAGTCGTCTTGCCGCTGACAGTCTTCAGTTTCATACAGTTCTTCTGGTCGCAGTAATTCGCGTAAATCACGTAGCTGCTCGCGCCCCTGACGGCTCCCCAGCTTGCTGTGACCTTGTTTCCGGAGGATCTTGCGACAACGCCTGCGTCCAGGGCGATCTTAGCGGCTTTTTTCTCTGCTTTCGTAGGACCGGACGGTTTCGTATTCTCTTTCTTCACCGTATATTTGCCGTTCACCAGTTTCGCTTCGTAGTTCGGATCCCCGTTCCAGCTGACTTTGATCGCCGTGGTCCCCGCCTTGTTCTTCTTCGCGGCGGTGCTCAGTTTGATGCCCAGATCGTCACCTTTCACATAGGCGCCGCTGACCTTGTAGGTCAGCTTCTTCAGGGCCTCCCCGTATTTGCTGCTTTTGTCGTCCGCCTTGATCGTGATAGCCGCCTGCAGGATGATGACCTGCCTGCTCCCTGTGTATTCCTTATAGTTCGCGAGGCTTACCCGGAAGTCCGTATTGTGTGTTCCCGCTTCCGTGAAAACGGGTTTCTCTCCGGTCCAGCTCTCTCCTCCGTCGCTTGAGTATTCCACTGTCGCTCCTTCCGGCGCGTTGACTGTGATGCCGTGTCCTGCTCCGTCATAGGTCCCCTGATAGTCGCCCGCTGTGACTTCCATGTCGGCCGGCGAGATCGTGAAGTCCACTGTCGCTTCCCCTGCCTTGTAATTCGCGGTCTCCGCTATCTTCGCCTTGACGGTATATTCTCCCGCGTCTGTCGGGACGGTCTCTGTATATGCGCTGTCCGGTTCATCGGTCTTCTTGTACAGGAAAGTCTCCTTCCCTCCGCCGGCGTTCCCGGTCACGACCGGTTTGTTCTCCGCTGAGCCGTAGACCCAGCCTTCGATGCTGACCGACGGCGTGATACTCATTTTGGTGATCGTGAGCGTGCCGTTCACATAGGTGATATCGTAGTTGTCAGTCGCAGTGCCGACCGCAGCGTCGTTAGGTCTGAGAACATATTCGCCGACCTCTTTCCCCTGGCCGTCGACCTCGATCTTGGTCAGCTCATCACTGCCCTGCAGACCTTTGACCGTGACTTTCTCAGCGATCTGCGCGGCATCCTCATAGGCCGTATCACCTTCGCCCTGGGTCTGGCCGTTGTATGTGAGCGTCTGGTCCTTGGCGGTGATCGTCAGCGGGGCCGGCTTGATCTGAAACTCCTTTTCTTCCAAATCGGGCCTGCCCGTAAGCTCAATGACTGCTTTGTAATTTCCCACATCCACTATGTCTTTGGAATCAATATCAGACCATTTCGTACCCCCGCCTGCTGTTTTCTTCTGCACTTGGTATTTCACATTATAGTCATTTGAATTACTCGAATTTTTCTTTTTAAGTATGATATATACTATTTCCTCAATTACCTTGTCACCGTCCTTGGGGTTCTTGATTGTCAGTTTATATACTCCAGGAAGACTCGGTTCAACGTAAATAGGCTCGCCCCACTCAGGATTGTCCACATCTTCTACGATTTTCTTGCGCCACTCTGCTGTCATACCATCCGGGATTTCAACCGGCTTCGGCGAAGTGATGACCTTGGTTACTTTCGGTCCCTGGGCGGAGCCATTATAGTCATACGAAACTGCATCGTCGCTCCATTCCGCGCTGGTGGTCAGCTTCCCGGGCCAGTCCGCTGCCTTTTTGCTGATGTCATACGCAAATCCTTTCAGGTGCGGATAGTATTCATAGTAAGTACCGCTGTCCGCATCTTTTCCATCTTCCTTCGTAAGCCATGGATTCTCGCTCGGAGACTCGTAACTGAAAGTCATTTTGTTCAATGCTGCTGCCCCGACCATTTGTGACGTTTCAAGGCCCTCGACGTTGGTTCCTGCAGATCCGTATCCAATCGCCTTAACAACAGTAATCTCTTTATTGTAATAGCAATAGTCTATTGTTCCACCATCACTATTTCCGGCCACGCCGCCGAAATGGCTGTCTCCGCTTACCTCTCCCGTGTTATAGCAGTTGGTTATTGTTCCATCAGCATTATCTCCAGCCACGCCGCCGACATAATTATCTCCGCTTACCGCTCCCGTGTTATAGCAACTGGTTATATCTCCACCAGTATTATATCCGGCCACGCCGCCGACATAATTATCTTCGCTTACCTCTCCCGTGTTATAGCAGTTGGTTATTGTTCCACCAAGATTATATCCAACCACGCCGCCGACATAATTATCTCCGCTTACCTCTCCCGTGTTATAGCAGTTGGCTATTGTTCCACCATGATTATATCCAGCCACGCCGCCGACATTATATCCGTATATGATCTTTCCGCCTTCCAGACCTACGTTCTTTACTTCGCCCTTTACCTCATCGCTTTTCTTCCCAATATATCCAAATAATCCCACATACTGGTTGTCCTCTGTTAGTTCAATTCTGAGGCCTTTAATGATATGATTATCCCCGTCAAATTGTCCGATATAAGGACTACTCTCGTTCCCGATCGGCTCCCAGTCTTTATATCCGCTGCAATCGATATCATTCATCAGCTTACCATAGGCATCTGTGTCTTTTGGTGCCTTGAGATGTGTTCCGTTCACGATAGCTGCGAACTCTTGCAAGTCTGCATATTTTGTGATCTCATACGGTGAGTCTTCTGTTCCTTCTCCGCTCATATCGACCACACGCTCCAGCTGTGCCTCGTGATTATCGGTTTCTGTAAGGATATAGGCCAGGCAATCACTGGAGAAAAGATCTTTGACGGTTGTTCCATCAACCAGACTACCGGAAAGGTCTTGGGTGAACACGCCCTTACTGTACATAGATATACCGATCTGCGGTTTGGACGTGCCTCCCGGCGTGGTCAGCTTATTAGTGATTTTGGCTTTTGCATTTTCCGCCAGATAGATGTTATTGGCTTTGTGCTTCACCGTATTGCCGGTGATCTTAGGGGAACCGGATAACTGGATTGTATTTCTTTCATGTAAAAAGATTCCCCCTCCGCTGGCGGATGCGGAATTGCCCGTGATCGTTCCGCCGGACATATTGAACGTCCCGACAATCAAATCAACGCCGCCGCCGAACTTTGCGCTGTTGCCACTGATGGTTCCGCCGGACATATTGAACGTTCCGCTCGCTACGTAAACGCCGCCGCCGTACCTTGTCGCGCTGTTACCGCTGATCGTTCCGCCGAACATATTGAACGTCCCGTGATCCAGATAAACGCCGCCGCCGTCACCATCTGCGCTATTACCGCTGATCGTTCCGCCATACATATTGAACGTTCCGTCATCCAGATAAACACCTGTACCTGTTCCCTCAATTTTTCCATCCGTTCCGCAATTGTACAGACTTAAATCTCCTTTCGTAATATAGATTACGATAGAGTCAGACTCCTGACACGTAATGCTATGTCCGTTCAGACAGAGGTTGATCGTTTTTCTATTGATGTCCCACATGCTGTCCAGCGTTACATCTTCCGTCAGGTAGTAGCTGCCCGTTTCCCATGGCAGGTATTCGGTTTCGGTCCACTCGGTCCACCCTTCATGGGTATGCTCATCCGCATACGCCTCCTGCGTTCCTGCCGCTCCTATTGCAAAGGCAAACGCCACTGCGATCACCCCGGCCAGCAGGACTTCCGGCATCTTTTTCATTGTCTTTGTCATAATATTCACCTTTCCCTTGAAAGTACCTTTACTATATAGATACATAAATTCCTGAAATCCCCACTCTTTTTTCAAAAAAGCTGAAAAAATAATTTCCATTTTTTACCTGTAAAATCATGCTGGTGCGTGGCAGTTATCTGTCACAACGCTTTCGAGTCATATTCACATCTGTTTGTCCTATTTTACCATGGCAAAGCAGTAAAAGATACCGTATTGTTCGCGCAGAAATACAAAACAGGCCTGCAGGATCACACTCCCACAGGCCATGCGCTACTCTATTGGTTTTTTCAGACACCTCCTGTACAGCTCCTCCCCTGTCCCGTTCAGGCCAAGGGATGTATACGCACCATGCAGGTAGTTCAGATTCTCCAGTTCATCCTCCGTGATGCTGTCCTGCGGAAGAAGCGCCCTGCACTGCCGGTAAAACGAATCATGGGCCAGGGCCTTCAGGGCAGATTCGAATTCCTTCTGCCGTTTCAGCATCCCCTTCACCCATATGACCACCGCTCCCACAAAGGCACCGGCCGCAGATGTCAGGATCGCTTTCAGTATGATATCTAAGATATCAGCCATGATACCGCCTCCTTATCCTGTGTACCGGATCGCCACCTTGGTATGGCTCTTTCTCTTTGCAGACAGGCTCATGCCTGCCTTGATGTTCGGCTTATGGGTCTTGGAGCTGTCAGCATACCTCCCGCCTCCCATGTAGAAGGCAGTATGGTAGTATTTCCTGCCTTTGAACATCAGCAGGATGTCGCCCTTCTGCAGCATGTGGATTGAGTGGTGGCCGAAATCGCCGTCATCAGTAAGCTCAGTTTTTTGTGAGCCAAAATGTATCACGAAATCGCCGATCCACCTCGTAATCGTGATACTTTTCCTTGTAAATCGAAGATGAATGAGAAATCGATGCCTTGAAGTATCACGATCAGAGCAAAATCAAGGCAAATCGTGATACTCAATCCCCGGAATCACCGGGGTCATTCAAAAAAGTATCATTATCAGAACAGTTCCCCTGCAAATCGTGATACTTTTTGGCTCTGAGTTTGCAGAGCCCAAAAAAATCGCCCGATGGGCGATTTTTAATCCTTGGTTGCGGGGACAGGACTTGTTATTTCCGGAGTTCAGTTGTACCAACGGCTCCAGCGATTTCAAGCCTGTTCGTCCCCTCATTTTGCCCCACTTTTTTGACTTTGTGCAACATTTATGCCCCTTTGTATGAACCGAATTGATTAATTACATTCTACTGCCATTCGCCTTTATTTGCTTTTGCATTATAAATCAGCAACAATATCTGATATCGCCACAAGTGTTGCGGCGCCGCTTATGGCTATTCTTCCGTTTCCAAGCAGCTCACAATGCAGGTAACCGCCGCGTTTTGACGCCTGATATGCCTCGATCAAGTTCTTTCCAAGTTCAGTTGCCCAATAGTCTGCAATCTGGCAATGAGCAGCTCCGCAGACCGGGTCCTCAGGGATAGATATTTTAGGGCAGAAGCTTCGGGAAACACAATCTGTTTCTTTTCCTTTTGCTGTCGCATTCTGTATCCGTCCTTCGATTTTTAACAGCCCGTTCTGATCCGGGTCCATCTCGCGCACCTGTTTTTCATCATCGAATACGCAAACAAGGTCAAGTCCAAGGACCGCTTTGATCGGACGCACTCCGAAAGCCTTCTCCATATCATCTGTCACGGGTATTTCCCGAAGCTCAAAGGTCGGAAAGTCCATTTCATAAAGATTGCCTTTGCGGGTGACAGTCAACTGCCCGCTTAGCGTATTGAATTGAACTCTGTCACTGTCCGGTTCATAATAATTCAAAATCACAAAGGACGACGCCAGTGTGGCGTGACCGCAAAGTTCCACCTCTGTTCCTGGCGTAAACCATCTCAGATGATACCCTGCAGCTTCCTTCACGATGAAGGCTGTTTCGGACAGGTTGTTTTCCATGGCAAGCTTCATCATTGCTTCATCCGACGGCCATTTTTCCATGACACAGACCGCAGCCGGATTCCCCGCAAACGGCTCGCTCGTAAAAGCATCTACAATATATTGTTTCATTTTTCCTACTCCAAACTGATCAAATCGCAGCTATGACTTCCACTTCGCAGATGGCGCCCTTCGGCAATGCCTGAATCCCGACGCATGATCTGGCAGGTTTCTCTGTGAAGTATTTGGCGTACACTTCGTTAAATGCTGCAAAATCATTAATATCAGTAAGGAAACAAAGCGTCTTCACCACATTTTCCGGCTTTGTCCCAGCGGCCTCCAGTATAGCCATCAGATTCTTCATGACCTGCTCAGTCTGCTCCTCTATCGTTTCCCCGACAAGCTCTCCTGTTGCCGGATCCAGGGCAATCTGCCCTGATGTGTAAACCATTCCGTTGATTACGACAGCCTGAGAATACGGCCCTACTGCTGCAGGTGCTTTTTCTGTATAAATCTTATCCATTTTTCTTTTCTCCTCTCGATTATCTGTTTTATGCTGTATATTCAAACTGTACCACAATTCCTGAATATACAAAAGAGCCGATGCTGGTATTACTGTCGTACCTCCCCGACTCTTTGCTTTTGTAGTATTCTCTTTTCCAGTCCTTCTTACGAGGTCTGTCTTTTGCAGTCATGTGACCTCCTGTTTTGAATCCTGGAAAGGTATGCTCCTTTTCCGCACACTATTTCAAATATGGATCCAGCGGATATTTATCACCATTGCTCATGACAGCGTTGACCACACAGGCGTCAACTGTCGTATCGCCTTCAACAGTAACGACATCCTGATAGCCTCCAAGATTATCCATGATCTCTATTACATTTTCATCCCGGAGTTTTGCTGTATTCACGGCAGAAACGGTCCCATCCTCTTTGAGCATAAGAATGCTGTAAAAGCCTCCATTACCAAAAGGTTTCACATAAATATCCTTCACTCCTGACGCAATTGTAGGCTGCCAGCCGACTGCAGCAGCAAGGTCTCCTTCTGTTTTTAAGATAACATCACCTTCCGGAGTGAGCCCTACGGTATTGATATCCATATTGAATTCATAGCTCGGACCGGTTATTTCTTTGACATGGGAATAATCCTTATATTCCGGTGCCGGCTGTGTTTCTCCGGTCGCTTCTGTTGTTTCCGGCTGCGTGGTTTCTTCGGTCGATGTACTGCCTCCGCATCCGGTGAATGCAAAACAGAGTATCATCACAATTACCGCTGTTAATAATTTCTTCATTCCCGCATCCTCCTCTCAAAACAAAGGGAGCAGTTTAAAGCAAACTGCTCCGCTGTTCTAACTGTCTTTGCCTGCCCTATGAGCTTGCACCTATAGTATACCACACATCCATCTCGCATAGTGTGAGCTTTTAGACCCAAAAAGGATCTTTATTTATTCTTTCTGATCATCTCCAGATACGGCGCATTATCTCTGTAATGCATTGCCATGATCGATGCAAATTCATACCCTACATGTGAGATCAGATTCGCAGTGATTTCATTGTGGTCATATGCAGGGAGCATCTCTACCATGTCAAAGGCAACATAATGCAGTGATGAAATGCTTCGAATCAACGAAAGTGTCTCATGGCTGTTGAAACCCTCCACCTCAACAGTACCTGTTCCGGGAGCACTGGCAGGATCACAGAAATCAATATCAAAAGTGAAGAATACCGGAGCATCACCGACACGTTTTTTAATTTCTTCTGTGACCTGAGGCAGTCCCATCTGCCGCATCATCTCCGCTGTTATCACTTTGATGCCGATTTCCTCTGCTTCCTGATATTCATAAGGGTGATACTGGGATCCACGCATTCCGACGGAAACACTGTGTTCAAGATCGAGCAGCCCTTCTGCTGCCGCCCAACGGAACGGTGTCCCATGGTTGTATTTCAGCCCGAATGGGGAATCATCGGTGTCATTATGGGCATCGAAATGAACTAGCGCCACAGGTCCATACACCTTCGCAACAGCTCTCAGCTCGCCCAAGGTGATAGAATGATCGCCGCCCATGCCAATCGGAACGATTCCGTTTCTGATAAGCGGGGTCAGTTCTTCTTCGATCAGTCTGTATGTTTCTTCGATGTTGCCCGGCACGACAGATAAATCTCCATAATCGATTCCGGAAATGTGTTCAAAGATCTCGATCTTCTGGATAGGATTGTATCTGCGCACCATGACGGATGCATCTCTGATTGCCGCAGGGCCAAATCTCTGCCCCGTGCGGTAGCTTCCCCCTGTGTCAAACGGTATGCCAACAAAGGCCAGATCGATCTCATCGCCATGGCCTTCAATCTCTCTTACAAAAGGCAGCCTCATAAATGTCCTGACGCCGCAGAATTTCGGGGACTTAAGGGAATCCGCGGGATAATACTTTTTCATCATTACACCTCCATCGTTGAATAAAAAAAGGCATCCTTCGAAAAGTCTGGCCTGACTTCCCGGTAGGTGCCCACCCGTATAACATGCACTTTAAATTATGCAGTTATCTTTATTTGCTTCAACATTATAATAACATGCAATTACAAAAAACAAAATAAAAAATAAGAGCAGGTGCTGATATCACTGTTGTACCTTCCCGGCTCTTTGCTTTTGTAGTATTCTCTTTTCCAGTCCTTCTTACGAGGTCTGTCTTTGGCAGTCATATGCCCGCCTGTCCGGAAGCCCGGAATCGCATGCTCCTTTTTCAGATTCATGGCATTCATGTCGATGACCATCTTCTTTTCCTGCTTGGGTGGAGCTACAGGAACGCTCCGTTTCTTCTTTTTGCTCATAGTTTAATCTCCTTTACTTTTAATAACCCGCTCTCGTTAAGAAACAACAAGTTACAAACTTTCGCCCTACGGGTGAAATCTGGCTTTTTGGGCCCTCAATGCAGTCATTTTGCGCCTTCTGAGCACAAAGATACAGCAAGTTACAGTAACTTACAATAACCAATATACAGTAATTTTTCGATCTGGATTTTAGGATTTCAGCAAAAAACTAAAAACGCTGAAACCCTTGGTACAGCTGGGCTTCAGCGATTATGTTCTTGGTTGCGGGGGAAGGACTTGAACCTTCGGCCTCCGGGTTATGAGGAAACAATTTCCATTTTTGTAACTTACTGTGAATTATCGGATATTGCCGTATTATGGCTTAACGTTGCGGTTTATCGGCGCTTGATATCGTATCATCTTTGTGTAATTTATCGTTTCTTTTTGCCTCTTTTTACCCCTATAGTTGGCACAAAGTTGATACGAAATCTCCCGTCAAACATTCGGCCTCCGGGTTATGCACTTGTTTTTCCAAGTTTCTCCATGGAGCGCAGTGCTTCGAATCGGTGTTTTTACATAGCAAGTCTTTCCTTGAAAGAATATCCACTGTTTAATACGACTGTTTGGGGTCAAAAAACGGTCTATCGGATTTCTCCCATAGACCGCTTTCCGGATCTGTTTATGTGTATTTCCAATACTGCTACGGTCACTTCACTGTGACTTTGATCTTCTTCGAGACGCCGCTGACAGCATACACATATACGGTGCACTTGCCCTTGCCGACGGCTGTGATCTTACCCTTCTTGCTGACCTTGGCGACTTTTTTATTGCTGGAAGCGTAGCGGAACTTCGCTTCGTGCTTCAGCGGTTTCCTGCTCTTCTTCTCCAGCACCAGCTTAGCCTTGATCTTGGCCGTCTTTCCTTTCTTCAGCTTGAAGGATGATTTCTTGACCTTGACCCCTGTGACGTTGGTACGTTTGCTGTTCTTGCTGCCCGGCGCATGGGCCATGATGCTCTTCGCCAGTTTGACCTTCTTGCCCTTCACGGTCGTATAGGCCACGACGTAGAACTTCAGGTTCTTCTTCGGGTTGAACTTCTTGCCGTTCAGCTTCGTGATGTCGAAGGAAGTCGTCTTGCCGCTGACGGTCCTGATCTTCTTAAGTTTCTTCTGGCCGCAGTAATTTGCGTAGATCACATAGCTGCTCGCCCCCTTGACGGCTCCCCAGGATGCGGTGACTTTGCTTCCCGAGGATTTTGCGATAATGCCTGCGTCGAGGGCGATCTTGGCCGCTGCCTTATCGACCTTCGGCTGCGGCTGTGCAGGCTTCTTCTTGGCTGTGTATGTCGCCTTGTAGGTGGCATTACCGGTCACCGGTTTGATCTCAGGATTCCAGCCTGCAAATGTGTAGCTGTATTTCGCATCATCCTTCTTGGTCGGCGTCTGGCCGGTGTAGGACGGAGTATCGCCATAGGCCACCTTGCCGCTCTGCAGTTCTGTGCCGTCCTCGTTAACGAAACTGATCGAATACTGTTTTACCGTAGATATATACTTCGCTGTATAGGTAGCGTCACCTGTCACCGGTTTGATCTCTGGGGTCCAGCCTGCAAATGTGTAGCTGTATTTCGCATCATCCTTCTTGGTCGGCGTCTGCCCGGTGTAGGACGGAGTATCGTCATAGGCCACCTCACCGCTCTGCAGTTCTGTGCCATCCTCGTTAACGAAACTGATGTCAAAATTTCTCGGAATCCATCCCCCGTAAAGATCAAAACTGCTGTTGACCTCAGTATGGGAATTATACGGGTGTTCATAAGCCTCGTCCCTGTACCAGCCAACGAAATAATAGCCCACCCGCTTGGGGTCTTTCGTTTTTATTGTTCCGCCTGCTTCTACCGTCTCCGTAAAAGTCGGGTTTCCGTTGTTCGGGTGGAATGTTATCTGGTATAGCTTTACCTCCTGCAGCGCGCTTGCGTAATCTGTCATCGCAGACTGATCAGTTGTCTCATCGCCGTTATATTGTTCATTGAACACCCAGAGCGTATCTCCGCTGCCGAATTTGCCGTCGATATTGATCGGAACGGAGGCATTATCAGCGGCGGATGCCTTTGCAATCCTTCCGTAGTATTTGATATTGCCATTGCTGTCCTTAATGATAGCGGAGATATATTCATTATCTCCAGTCGCAGCCCCGCTGTATGGCACTGTCACGGTACCTGCCTCAGAATCATATGTGATTCCATCTGAACTGATCTTAAAGTCCTTATGCCCATCCAGGCCCGTAATAGTCCCGTCGTCCAGAAGTGTCAGCTTCCATTTACCTGTTGTATTCGTACCCACTTCGTTCAGGGCGCCTTCGGCGCCGGAAGATTTGCCGCCTGCGGCGGCAGATGTGAAGAGAACAGATTTAAGATTCAAATTAAAAGCGGGACGTACACCGAACTCGCGCCTATCCACAGGAAAGCCTATGTAGTTGACAAAGCCGGTAGGGTCGCCGTTAGGGGTGACGCCGTTAGGGTAGACGCCGTTAGGGTCGACATAAGCTGCAAAGCTGTCATAGTAGCCCGGCGAGCGCAGCCACCAGTAATCGCTGGCTTGCAAGAGTTCGCTGAACACAAGAACAACACCAAATCGTTCGCTGAACACAACTAATCCTAAAGCTTCCTCAGTTGATAAAGGCCAAAGATATCCACTTGTTGCAGTACCAGATACGCCGGTGCTATAAGGCTCGTAAGTTGTACACTCTCCAACCTCAAGTGTGCGTTTTTTTACAGCTGTTTTTTCGCCCGAACTGAAACGGTCTTCATAGAGATCATCTATCACACTCTTAAGATTTGAACCCTCATAATCATTATCAGACTTGTCATTGGTGTTGAACTGTACTCCTGTTTTCAGATTATCCGATGCTAACAGTGTCATATCGCCTTCCGTGCTTGCGACGCCACCTCCGTTATAACCAATCACGCGCCACGCGCTGCCTGCATACCACACGGTCTGGGCACCATTCCCCCCGGCATCCTTACTCAAAGCAACGCTGCCCATCGCCATTGACGCAGGGCCTTCATTCGCCGCATATACCGGCACGTTCATCTGCGGCACGAAGCATGCGACCATCGCGAGCGAGAGCACCGCGGTCAGTATCTTTTTCATTATCTTTGCCATATCATCACCTCCATAATAAAGGGTGTGCTCTTAATTATTCGGTCCTTATACTTATATAGATACATCGTTCCTGAAAATCCCCAGCCTTTTTTTGATTTTTGCCGGCTGAAAAAAATTTTCATTTTTTACCTGTGAAATCATGCTGGTGCGCGGCAGTTATCTGTCACAACGCTTTCGAGTCATATTCACATCTGTTTTTTCTATTTTACCATGGCAAAGCGGTAAAAGATACCATATTATTCGCGCAAAAATACAAAACAGGCCTGCAGGATCACACTCCTACAGGCCACACGCTACTCTATCGGTTTTTCCAGACACCTGCGATACAACTCCTCCCCTGTCCCGTTCAGTCCCAGAGAGGTATAGGCATCATGCAGATAGTTCAGGTTCTCCAACTCATCCTCTGTCATACTCTCCTGTGTCAGAAGCGCCCTGCACTGCCGGTAAAAGGAATCATGGGCCAGGGCTTTCAGCGCTGACTCGAACTCCTTTTGCTTTTTCAGCATGCCTTTGATCCAGACGATCACAGCGCCAACGAAGGCTCCGGCTGCAGAGGTGATGATAGTTTTCAATACAAGATCAAAATATTCCATGGCCATCACCTCACATCACAGTGAACGGCATTTCCCATGTTCCTGGTCCCGTGATAGCAGAAGTTGCTCTTTGAAAGCGAGTACCAGAATGTCTTCACTTTGTTTCTCTGAGCATTAGTCTTTGTGAATGCCCCGGCAATATCGGCTGCTTTCCCTGAAATATGTCTGGACTTACTTGCAGATCCAGTCTGCAAGCTGTTCCACTTCTTGCAGCGGATACCGGATGTAATGGTAGTCGGGCCGAACTTCACCCTGACTGCTTCCAGATTCTTCAGAAGTGCCAATGACAGATATGCCGGGTAGCCGGTGCAGTACTTACCGCCGCAATGGCATCTGAACTCCGTGATGGAAAAGTGTGGTGCGTATTTCTTTACTCGATATAGATTCACAATGAGCTTATCAGTATCCGGTCCATACTTGCCGTCATGGTCCTTGGTCCTGATAAAGTACTTCTTCTGTACCTTCAGGATATTCTCTTCGGTATAATCACCAAGGCCCAGGTAATTGAAATACTCTGTTCTCTCTTTCTTACTCAGCATCCTCATCACCTCCAAAGCCATCTTCCTTAAAGCCCCTCAGAAACTCCTGCGCTTTGCGTGCTGCCGGCGTCCAGTTGTGATTCTTCCAGCAGGCATGCAGGAATGCGATCAGACCAAATATGTAAGATCCCCATTCGATTACCTCTGCCTCGCTTACCGGAAGCGGGCTCATGCCTTTTGCTACAAAAAACGCATTGATAATAACGACTAATTCGGCAATGAGATACACCCATGCCTTTCCTGCTTCTTTACTCATCATCTAACCTCTCCTCCTCATATGGACAGAAAACCGTGTCCTTTAACAGTGCGAATAAATACTGATCATCATACGGACATTTGCTCTTGTGCTTTGGGCAGTCCGTAATCCTGCATGTACAGAAACAAAAAATGTGAGGATTGCTCCTCACCTGCTTAATATATTTCTTTAGGCCTCTTGCCACTTTTCCATTCCTCCTTCGTCAGTGGTTTGCTGCTCTTCTTTTCCCCTGCGCTGATCATCAGAACAACACCAAAAACAGAAATAAAAAAACCGATGCAGCATCCTGCACCGAAAGCAATAATAAGATACATGTTCATCCCCCCTTTAAGGTATTGAAAAGAATATGAATTTCTGATAAACAAGATCCATGAACAAATGACTGATGACCCTAATTATTATATCGGAACTGATTTTAAAATCGCTGTGGGGCTTTGGCCTAAAGATTCTTCCAAGGAGCATATAGACGTAGATGATTTAAGACCATTCGAGGTCACACCTGAGCTTTATGAAAAATATATTGAAATGTATGGCATATACAGTAATTTAACACAAGATATGAAACGCTCGACCTCCGGTTCAAACACTCTAAATCTACAAAAACCTTGGAATCTAGCCATTTCAACGGTTCCAGCCTTTATACCCTCAATTTTGCCTCAGTTGATACGACTTGACATAGAGTCGGTATTTTCCCATATTTTACCATTTTCTCGATCAGCTTCCAGAATATGCAAAACGCTGAAACCCTTGGTACTACTGGGCTCCAGCGATAATGTTCTTGGTTGCGGGGGAAGGACTTGAACCTTCGGCCTCCGGGTTATGAGCCCGACGAGCTACCAACTGCTCCACCCCGCGACGATATTAAGTTGATAAGATTGGTACCGGCGACCGGGGTCGAACCGGTACGGGTATCACTACCCACGGGATTTTAAGTCCCGGGCGTCTGCCTATTCCGCCACGCCGGCACAATATATTTCCCTTCAAAAGTAATGGCTCCGAGGGTGGGGCTCGAACCCACAACCTACCGGTTAACAGCCGGTTGCTCTGCCATTGAGCTACCTCGGATCATTATTTTCTTACCTGACGGCAATAATTATTATATAACCGCAATCAGTTCATGTCAACCACTTTTTTCTAAAGTCTTTTTTCTTAATCATTGCCGTACCATGGACGGGATTCCGCTCCTACTTCTTCCGGCGCACGGCCTTCCGCAGCGTCTTCTTCTCACCACCGGCAGCTTCCCCGGAACCAGCCACCTCAGAATCGGCAGCAGACTCGGCTGCATCCGCCCCGCCATCAGCCACCTCATCATCCTCCGGCGCGCCGGCGCCTTCGTATCCGGACGCATCGGCGACATCGGCTTCATCGGACGCGGCCAGCGCGGATTCCGGCTCTACGTCATCCAGCTCGCTGGTGTCAAAGCTCTCGCGGGCCTCCTCAGGAAGCGGCGCAGGCTCTTCGTCTTCCAGGCGTTTGTTTTCTTTTTTGGTGTCTTCCACGAGCTGCGCCTGGTCTTCCGCCTGGGCAGCCTCGATCATCTTGATCTTCTCGGAGTATTTCTTAATGTTGGCGCGGTCATCCTGCTCTTCATAGATCTCCAGCAGTTCCTTCATGCTCTCCAGATGGCTGCCGTTGATCATCAGAGCCTTCTTGAACTCAGCGACAGCCTCCGGGATCTCCCCGGCCTGCACATAGCCGCGGCCAAGATAGTAATGCAAAGGCCACCAGTCCTTGAACTGGCTCTTCAGGTACGGTTCGAGGATATCGAGGCCCTCCTCGTAACGGCCGGCGCTGATCTTCAGGCAGCCGTCCTCGATCGCGACCGGATGGGCGATCTGCTCAAGGCGCTTGTTGATCTCCTTGCGGTCTTTGCTGTTTCTCCCGAATTTCAGGAAGTCCTGCCAGGCAAGCTTGGCTTTGCCGTAGAGACCCATGTTGAGGTAGGAATAACCGAGGTAATAGTAACCCATCGCGAAACGCGGGTGTGTTTCGGTGAGGATCTCAAACCAGTCGGTCGCTTCGGCCTTGAACCGGCCGATGTATTCTTCATTTTTGCTGTGCTCGTACATGACGCGGCATGCGCGGGCGTAGGAGTACATCGCGTGAAGGTAGTCGTGCTTCATGCAGAGGGCCGCTCTGAAGTGAATGCAGGCGTTGTCCATTTCGCCGTTTTCGGCGGCGTCTCTACCCTCTTTCATCATGCCTTCGTACAGCTTGTAGTTGTAGAGTTTCTTCAGGATCGCGCAATAATCCTTCGTGTGCTTGAAGTGCGGATCGCAGCCCATGACCCAGGCCATGTTTTCGGCCAGAACCAGGAAATCGATGCCCTTGCCGCCGGCAAACTCTTTGACTTCCTTGCGGCGGAGAGGGATCGGAACGCCCCGCATCAGATCGCCGGCCTTGTTGGCTTCCATGAATTCCTCTGAAAACTCAACGAACACGAACTTGTTCAGGTACTTGCGGAAGTACCTGCCGATCCGGTCTTCGCGAAGCTGGATATCCACTTCCTCCCGCGGGCGCACGACCGTTCTCGTAATGCCCATCGCCTGAAGGAAGTTCCCGCTTTCCTTGTGTATCATCTGATTTTTTTCCTGTTTTCTGGCTTTTCTGCTCATTGTATTCTCCCTTTACATGCGCTCCCTATAACGCGCGGAATCTCTCATCCTTGAACATATCGTGGTTTTGCATGGCCTCGCGGAGCGTCGCCATCATGGACTCCTTGTCCTCCGGCAGGTTCCCCTTCAGGGACAGGTAGTTGGACGCGTGGTTGCTCCGGAACACGCATTTCTTCGTGACCTCGGTATGCTGCAGCATCAGCAGGGTCTCCGCCGTCACCTCTTCCGGTGAGAGCAGCTGCAGTCTGCCGCTGCGGATCTCCTCGGCGATCGGCACCGACGGATCCACCATCAGCGTCAAAAGCGCCACATAGGACGGGCTCATTTCGCTGATCATCTTCCCTGTCTCAATGGCGTGATCTTCCCAGCCCGCCTTGCCGGCCAGCCCGGAAATAAACGTGACGGACGCCTTCATGCCGCTGGCTTCGATTTTCTTCACGCCGTCGATCAGCTGCTGACGGGTCTCGCCCTTGTTGATGTCCTGCAGCACCTTCTCGCTACCGGACTCGGCGCCGACATAGACCATGGTCATCCCGGCTTCATACAGCTGCCGCAGTTCCTCTTCCGTCTTTCGCAGGGCGTCCTCGGCTCTGCCGTAGACCGTCACGCGCTCGCACTCCGGGAAGTTCTTCCGAATGTAGTCCAGGATCGGCATCAGCTTGTTCATGGACAGGGCCAGCGCGTCTCCATCGCACAGAAAGATCCGTTCCACCCGCGGATAGTGAGCGCGCGCCCACGCCAGATCCTCCAGGACCTCTTCCAGCTTCCGGATGTGGAACTGTTTATCCTTATACATACTGCAGAACGTGCACTTGTTGTGGGTGCATCCTACAGTGACCTGCACCAACAGGCTGTACGCCTCACTGGGCGGTCTGAAAATGTTACCTTCGTATCTCATGCAAAATCCTCATATCCCGGCTGCATCCCGGGCTGCGTACTCTTACATCTTTTCCGGCGCCTTCATGCAGAGCATATCCAGCCCGTTTCGGATGGCTGTCTGTGCGGCGATGACCATAGCCACCTTCGCCACCTTCTCATCCTCATTGTCCACCAGAATGTGCTCGTCGTGATAGAACTTGTTGAAGGCCTGCGCGATGTCCACCAGATGTCTTGTGACGATGGACGGCTCGTATTTCTCTCCTGCCTCCAGTACCACGTCCGGGAACCGGTAGAGCAGCGAGGTCAGCGCGTGAGAGCTTTCGCCGGTCAGGTAGGACGGGTCAAATCCCTCTCTTGCCTTGCGGACAACATCTTCTCCGGCGTTGCGGAGGATGCTGCAGCTGCGGGCGTAGGTGTACTGAACGTATGGTCCGGTCTCGCCCTCAAAGTTCAGCACGTGATCCCAGGAGAACACATAGTCCTTGATCCTGTAGTTGGACAGCTCGTTGAAGACGACCGCGCCGATTCCGACGGCATGGGCGACCTCCTCCACCATCTCCGGATCCGCATCAGGATTCTTCTCCTTAATGATCTCACGGGTCTTGTCGACCGCGCCGTTCAGCACGTCCTCCAGGAAGACGACACGGCCTTCACGGGTGGACATGGTGCCGTCAGCCAGGGAAACCAGGCCGAACGGTACGTGCACGCAGTCACGCGCCCATTCGTACCCCATCAGCTCCAGGATCTGGATCCACTGCTGGAAATGCAGGTTCTGCTGGGACGCAACGACATAGATGTTTTTATAGAAGTCATAAGTTTCTTTACGGTAAACTGCAGCCGCGATGTCTCTGGTGATGTACAGAGTCGATCCATCGGACTTCTGAATGAGGGCCGGGGTCAGACCGTAATCGTCCAGACGCACCAGCTTGGCGCCGTCGTCCTCTTCCATAAGACCCTTTTCCTCCAGTTCCTTGACGAAGCGCGGCATCTTGTCTGAATAGAAGCTTTCGCCGGCGTAGGAATCGTAGGTGATGCCCAGCATGTCGTAAACGCGGTTGAACTCCTTGAGGGATTCATCACGGAACCACTGCCAGAGTTCCGTTTCTTCTTTCTCTCCGTGCTCCAGCTTCGTGAAGGTCGCTCTCGCCTCATCGTCCAGAGACGGATCCTTCTCCGCTTCTTCGTGGAATTTCGTATAGTATCCGAGCAGCGTCTTGATCGGCTCGTTGATGACATCTTCCCTGTTGCCCCAGTGACGGTAGGCCACGATCATTTTGCCAAACTGGGTGCCGTAATCGCCCAGATGGTTGATGCGGATGACCTTGAAGCCCAGATAATCGTAGATTCTGGCGATGGAAGCGCCGATCACAGTGCTTCGGATGTGTCCGATGTGGAATGGTTTCGCGATGTTCGGGGAGGAATACTCCACGATGACAGTCCGGCCTGCGCCGATCTCGTTCTTTCCGAAGTCATCCCCTGCGGCCACGACTTCTGACACCACTTCGCCCGCGAACTGTTTCTTGCTGAGGAACATGTTCACATAAGCGTTCACCTGTTCGACCTTATCGAAGATCGGGTCTTCCGCGATCGCGTCCGCGATGCCCTTGGCGATCATCGGCGGCGCCTTTCTCAGGATCTTCGCCAGCTTGAAGCACGGGAAGGCGTAATCGCCCATCTTGCTGTCTGCCGGGATCTCGATCATCTTACGGATTTCCTCTTTCTCCAGTCCTTCTACCTGTGGGGCGATAAGATCTGCGATTTTGTCAACATACTGCAGCATATTCTTTCCTTCTTTCTCTGATTGCTTTCTCTGATTGTTTGCGTTTAATTTTGCGTTTAATAATTCGTATGATTTATTTGAATTTCACCACCGTTACGCCCTCTCCTCCTTCATCGAAGGCGCCGCGGCGGTAATCATTGATATTCTTGTTTTGTCGGAGCCGGGCCCGGATGCCTTTGCTCAGGATGCCCTCTCCGCGTCCGTGGATGATGGTGACCTCCGGAAGGCCTGCGATGAACGCGTCATCTAAATATTTTTCCACATCCATGATGGCATCGTCAAGGTTTTTTCCCCGCACATCGATGGAAATGGCGATGGTCTGGGCTTTCTTCCGGTACATGGATCCGTAGCCGGACGCCCGCTTACGGCCGGCCCGCTTCGCCTGGGGCCTGTCGATGAGCATGATGTCCCGGATGCCGACGCCGATCTTCATCGCGCCGACCTGCACCTGCAGATCGCCTTTTTCATCCGGCAGCTCGCATACTTCGCCGTTCTGTCCCAGCGTCAGGATCTTCACCCGGTCTCCCAGCGAGATCGAAGCCGGATCCACCGGTTTGTCGTTCGTCTCCCGTTTGATCGTATTTCTGTTTTTCTTTTCCACTGCCCGGAGCTTCCGGCGTCCTTCGTCGAAGCGCTTCGTCCGTTCCCCCATGCTCTCCAGCCGGGCGATTTCCTTCAGCTCCTCGCGGAAGTCATCGGCCGTTTCCTGCGCCTCGGCGATGATCTCTCTGGCCTCTTCCCGTGCCTGCTGGATCTCCTTCTCGCGCTTTTCCTCCAGCTTTTTGGCCTTTGCATTAAGCTCTTCCTGCAAAAGCTTCATTTCCCGGTTGATCCGCATGGCTTCCGCCCGCTCTTCCTCCGCGGCTTTCTTGTCCTCCTCGATAGCGGTGATGATATCCTCGAAGACGATATCGCCCCGCTCCAGAAGGCCTGCGGCCCGGTCTGTGATTTCATCGGGAAGACCCAGCTTTCTGGAGATCTCAAAGGCGTTGGATTTACCCGGAAGACCGATGATCAGCCGGTAGGTCGGGCTCAGGGTCTCCACATCGAATTCCATCGAGGCGTTCTCGACGCCTTCCGTGGAAATCGCGTATTTCTTCAGCTCGGTATAATGCGTCGTCGCGATGGTGCAGGCGCCGCGCTCTGCCAGGCTCTCCAGAATCGAGATCGCAAGGGCGGCTCCCTCTGTCGGATCGGTTCCCGCGCCCAGTTCATCCAAAAGCACCAGACTGCGGTCATCCGCCTCTGTCATGATCTCCACAATGTTGGCCATGTGGGATGAGAACGTGGACAGACTCTGCTCGATGCTCTGTTCATCGCCGATATCCGCGAATACGTCTTCAAATACAGGCACCCTGCTTCCGATCGCGGCCGGAATATGCAGTCCTGTCTGCGCCATCAGGGTCAGCAACCCTGCCGTCTTAAGCGTTACGGTCTTGCCGCCGGTATTGGGTCCGGTCACCACAAGGGTCTGATAGTCTCCGCCGATGCTGATATTGACCGGGACCACGCTCTTCGGATCGATGAGAGGATGGGCCGCTGCCAGAAGCTTCAGCTCTCCCCCTTCGCCGATGATGGGCTCTTCCGCGTACATGTCCGCGGACAGTCTGCCCTTGGCGTTGATCAGGTCCAGTTCCAGAAGCAGCTTCTGGTTGTTCACCAGATCGTGATACAGCTCCGAGACTCCCGCCGAAAGCTCACCCAGAATACGGTTCACCTCCGCCTGTTCATCCAGCTCCAGCTGCCGCAGCTCGTTGTTCAGATTGACGATCGCCTGGGGTTCGATGAACACCGTGGCGCCGCTGCTGCTCTGGTCGTGGATGATCCCCGGCACCCGTCCCCGGTGCTCCTGTTTGACCGGGATCACGTATCGGCCGTTGCGGATGGTCACGATGGCGTCCTGCAGGATCGTCCGCTCGGAATTCAGGATGTGATTGATCTTCGCCCGGACCGCGTCATTCTGGCGGACGATGGCCCGCCGGATGGTCCGAAGCTGGGCGCTGGCGTTATCGGACATTTCATCCTCTGAGAGGATGCACCGGTCGATCTCCGCCGCGAAATTCCTGTGCACGGCGATGATCTCCACGATGGAACGGATCAGGGGAAGCTCCGGTACGTCGTCCCCCTTCAGGAAGTTCACCGTCCGCTCTGCCGCCTTCATGTTGTAGAGGATCTGCAGAAGCTGCGCCATGGTCAGGACGCCGCCCTTTCGCGCGAATCCCGCCAGAGGCGCAATATCATAAAAACCACCTACCGGCAAAGGTCCCTTCGCAGAGATGAGCTTTACCGCTTCTGTGGTTTCCTGCTGTTTTTCCCGTATGATACGCGCGTCGCAGACAGGCTCAAGCTCCGATATGACTTTTCGCGTCATGTCGGAGCCCGCCCGGTCTTTTAGCATTGCAATGATCTTATCGTATTCTAAAACGTGTAAGGTCTTTTCTTTCATGTAGGTCTGTCCGGAATCGACTTAGAGTCCGCCGGTTCCGTTCTTATATTTATCCAGTTCTTTCTTGAGCTGCAGATTCTCCATCTGGAGATCAAAGAAGCTGCTCTCCAGTTCTCTGCACTTGCCCTCGACCTCTTTGATCACATCTTCCATGCCGCTCTGGATCTGCGCCTTGGACTCTTCCGCCGCCGCCTTGAGGCGCTCGATTTCATCGTCCTTGTCGTGCAGCTGCTGCATCAGTGCGTCTTTCTGGGCAACGATAGCCTGTGTTTCTTCCTTGTACTCTGTGAAGGACTTCTTCGTCTCATCCCAGAGCTGGACATAGTGCTGCGCATCCTTTTCCAGCTGGATGTTCATGCTCTTCAACTCTGCCATCTCGCTTGCGCTCATAGCCTGCTCGCTGGCAATATTGACTGCTGCGAGGATGGCGATGTTCTGCGGGGAAGCGCCCGCGGATCTGGCAGCATCAGCGATCTCATACATCTTAGCATCCACACGGGCTGCATGTCTGATGATTTCTTCCTTGGAAAGATCTCCTGAGATCGTGTACTCCTGGCCGTAGATCTTTACGTTGACTTTGTTGTTTTCCATGATGAATTCTCCTCAAACAGATATAACTTATATGTCTCTCAGAACAGCATTCAGCTTTTCCTTCAGAGCCTTCAGAACGGTTTCGTGGACACCGTTTACCTCTTCGTCGGTCAGCGTCTTGTCCTTGTCTCTGTAGACTAGGCTGAACGCGACGCTCTTCTTGCCTTCATCGACCTGCTTGCCTCTGTAGACGTCGAAGAGACGAACGCTTTCGAGGATCTTGCCTCCGTGCTTCCTGATGACGCTTTCTATTCTGCCGACTTCCATCTCCTCGTCTACCAGCAGAGCGATGTCTCTGGATGTGGACGGGTATTTCGGAAGCGGATGATAGATGATTTCTGTGTTGGCCTTTCTGGCCACTGCTCCGAACATCAGCTCACAGCAGTAGACCCGCACGCCTTCCAGTCCGAAGTTCGCTGCGGCGTCCGGATGGATCTCACCCATGATGCCCAGCTCTTCGTATTCTTCTCCCGCGGCTTTCATCGCGTCGGACGCCTCGACCAGCACTCTGGCGCAGCGGCCCGGATGATACGGTCCGTATTCGCTCTCCGCGACGAATACGGTCTCCCGGATGCCCAGATTCTCCAGCAGTTCCTCGATGATCCCCTTCAGGGCGTAGAAGTCACTGCCCTTGCCGTACATGCCGATGCACAGCGCGTAATCTTCATCCGGCAGCTTCTCCGGATTGATCGGGTTGTCCATGAAGGTGTTGCCGATCTCAAACGCCTTGACGCTCTCGATCTTTCTCGAGTAGTTTCTGGACAGCACCTCGAGCATATTCGGGGTCAGCACCGTCCGCATGACGGAGGTGTCTTCTCCGAGCGGGTTGATGATCTTCACGAAGGCTCTCTCCCAGGAATCCTCGGCGATGCGGATCTTGTCCACACCGGACGGACTGACGAAGGAGTAGGTCTGGATCTCATTCAGACCCATGCCGCACAGGGCTTCGCGGGCCACATCCCGCAGGTGTCTTTCTTCCGGCATCCCTGCCTCTGTGTTGGATTTGGGCAGTGTGACCGGCAGCTTATCGTAGCCGTACATTCTGGCGATTTCTTCGATGTAGTCTTCTTCTTCCAGCAGGTCCTGGCGCACGGTCGGCGGCGTCACGGTCATGATGTCGCCTTCGCCTTCCACCTTGATCTCCAGGCCTTCCAGCATGGCGCGCATTTCATCTCTGCTCAGGTCGATGCCCAGCACGTAGTTGATCCTGCTGACTCTGACGTCCAGCGTCTTCGCCTTCTCCGGAGCCGGATAGCAGTCGACCTTGCCTTTGCAGACCTTGCCGGAGCCTGTCATCTCGACGAGACGGCAGAACCGGTCGGCTGCGGCCTCTGTGAGGTTCGGGTCGATGCCCTTCTCGTATCTGGCGGACGCCTCTGTCCGCAGACCCAGTTTCTTCGATGTGGTCCGGATGCTGCTTCCCAGGAAGTTCGCGGATTCCAGGATGACCGTCTTCGTATCCTCCTGGATCTCGGAGTTCAGACCGCCCATGACGCCCGCGATACCGATGCTCCGCTCTGCGTCCTTGATCATGAGCATGTCCGCTTCCATGGTCCGCTCGTTTTCGTCGAGGGTGACGAACTTCTCGCCCGGAGCGGCGTTCTCAACGATGATCTTGCCTCCGTGTACCTCGCGGATATCGAAGGCGTGCATCGGCTGGCCGTATTCCAGCATAACGAAGTTGGTGAAGTCTACGATATTGTTGATCGGACGCATGCCGGCGTACATGAGGCGCTTCTGGAGCCACCACGGCGACTGCTTGATCACAACGTCGGTGATGATCCTGCCTACGTAACGCTTGCAGCTTTCCGGATTTTTGATTTCAACGGAAATGTAATCGGCTGTGGCGCCGTCACCGTCTTCGCTGCGGATCTCTGTATCCGGATACTGGAAGGGTCTTCCGAATGTAGCGGCGGCTTCTCTGGCCATGCCGAGCTGGGCCAGGCAGTCCGGACGGTTCGGTGTGATCTCGAAATCCACAACGGCCTGTTTCAGTTCCAGCGCTTCCACAAAATCCATTCCGATCTTGTCTTCGATTCCTTCGTATACGGCAGGATCCAGGATCCAGATACCGTCCCTGTGAGCGATCGGAACGACCTTGTCCTCAAATCCCATCTCGCCCGCGGAACAGAGCATGCCGTAGGATACCACGCCCCGCAGCTTGCCCTTCTTGATCCTGACGCCGCCTTCCTGCTTCGGCTGGCCGTGCAGCGGTCCCGGGATCAGGCTGTCCGAAAGCGCGACCGGAACATAAGCGCCTTCAAATACATTCGGCGCGCCGGTGACGATCTGGAGCAGTCCGTCTTCGTCCTTGCCTTCGGCGTCTCTTTCGCCGATGCTGATTCTGCAGATCACGAGCTTGTCCGCGTCCGGGTGGGGTTCGATCTTTTCGATCTTTCCCACGACTACGTTCTCTACGTCTTCGCAGAACCAGTCGCAGGTCTCCAGGTTCGATCCGGACATGATCATCTTATCGCAGAATTCATCTGTGCTTACATCACTTAAATCTATATAATCATTGATCCATTCTACTGGTACTAACATTTATTTCCTTCTCCTTTATTTGAACTGTCCTATTTGAATTGTTCAATGAATCTCATGTCGTTCTCATAGAACAGTCTGATGTCGTCAACTCCGTACTTCAGCATCGCTACACGCTCTACGCCCATTCCGAAGGCGAAGCCGGTGTACTTCTCCGTATCCAGTCCGCCGACCTTCAGAACGTTCGGGTGCACCATGCCGCATCCCAGGATCTCGATCCATCCGGAGCCCTTGCAGACACGGCAGCCCTTGCCCCCGCACTTGAAGCAGGAGACGTCCACCTCGGCGCTCGGTTCTGTGAACGGGAAGTGGTGGGGACGGAACTTAGTCTTTGTCTCCGGTCCGAAGAGCTGCTTGGCGAAGCTGTCCAGCGTTCCCTTCAGGTCCGCCATGGTAATTCCCTCATCGACGACTAGTCCTTCGATCTGGTGGAACATCGGGGAGTGGGTGGCGTCCGGCGTATCGCAGCGGAAGCATCTGCCTGGTGAAATGACCTTAATCGGGGGCTTTTGCTTCAGCAGTGTTCTGACCTGTACCGGCGAGGTCTGGGTTCTGAGCAGCACATCGTCCGTAATGTAGAAGGTGTCTGTCATATCCCTTGCCGGATGATCCGGGGCCGCGTTCAGCGCGTCGAAATTATTGAAAACAGTCTCTACCTCAGGACCCTCGACGATCGAGAATCCCATGTTCATAAAGACTCTTGAAATCTCCTCCATGGTGATCGTCAGCGGATGCTTGACGCCGATCTTCGGACGTCTTCCCGGCTCGGTAACGTCGATCCGCTCGATCTTAAACTGAGCTTCCTTGGCTTTTGCCTTGAGCTCTTCAAACTGCTTCTCCAGCATGCCTTCGATCTGTCCTCTGACAGCGTTGGCCTTCTGTCCTGTTGTCTTTCTCTCCTCCGGGCTGAGCTTTCCCATCCCTCTCAGGATCTGCGTGAGCTCTCCTTTTTTGCCCAGGAACCTGACTCTGATTTCCTCTGTCTGCGCCCTGTCTTGTGCTTTTTCAAGCTGGGCTTTTGCTTCTTCCAAAATTCTGTTTAACTGGTCCTGCATTATTTTACCTTTCCTTCGCAGCCGCCGAGTCTGCACTCCTACCTGTACGTTCCTGCCTATACGCTTCGTACATGAGAAGTCCTGCGGCCACTGCTGCATTTAATGATTCTATGTCACCCTCCATGGGGATCCTGACTTTGAGATCGGCTGCGGATTTCAGTTCCTCGCTGACGCCGCTGCCTTCATTGCCGATTGCAAAAGCAACCCCGCCTGTCAGATCCGCCTGCGTGTAATCCGCGGCGCCGTCCAGATCGCCGGCAATGATCCGAAGCCCCAGCCTCCTGCAAAGGCTTACGGCCTCTTCTGTATCATATCCTTCAAAAACATTAACTCTGAGCAGTGAACCCGCCGCTGCTCTGACTGTCTTTGGTGAATATATATCTCCCGTACCCTTTATTGCGATCAGAGCGGTGAAGCCTGCCGCTTCCGCCGTTCTGATGATCGTTCCGATGTTGCCCGGATCCTGCAGCCGGTCTAAGATGATGACGCCTCTGCCGCAGGCCGCGTCTGCCGGCGCGTCCGGTTTTCGCACGACTGCCAGCACGCCCTGTGAGTGCTCCGTATCCGAGAGCCTGTCGAAGAGTTCATCTGCCAGCAGTACGCACGGTGGCGCGCCCTCCGCGCCCGCGCACAGTTTCTCCAGCGTCCGGGCGTCCGCCCGGCCGGCCGCGCTCTCCTTGATGAATACAGACGCTACTCCCGCGCCGGAATTCAGCGCATCCGTAACAGGCCTTGGACCTTCAAGAAGGAAAAGCCGGGTCTGATCTCTGTATTTCTTTCTCAGGAGCCGCAGGGTATCCTTGTATATCCGGTTGTCCTTCGATCGTATTGATTTCATCTGAATCACGCACTCATAAAAAATCGGTAGCCGGCGGGAAACCGGCTACCAGTTGATTAAAATGCTATCTCTTCAGGAAATCCGGAATATCCATTTCTAATGTGTTGCTGAAATCTGCTGTATTTCTTGGAACGGCGCGTGTTCCGTCAACCGGTTTCGCCGGCTGCGCAGCAGGTTCGACCGGCGGTCTTTCCGGAAGAGCCGGCTCAGCTTCTCTGCCCTTCTCGAATCCGGCAGCAATTACGGTAACCGCGATTTCGTCCTGCATCTCTTCCTTGATGGATGTACCGAGGATGATGATCGCGTTCGGATCTGCTGCCTCGTCGATCTGTGAAGCAACTCTGTCGACATCCAGCATCGTCAGTCCCAGACCGCCTGTGATGTTGATCAGGACTGCCTTGGCGCCGCTGATCTCTGTCTCAAGCAGCGGGCTGTTCACTGCGCCCTGTACCGCGTCGTCCAGCTTGTTCTCGCCTGCGCCGTGGCCAACGCCCATGTGTACGATGCCTCTGTCCTTCATGATGGTCGTAACATCCGCGAAGTCCAGATTGATCAGCGCGTCGTCTACGATGATGTCGGAGATGGACTGTACGCCCAGCTTGAGAACATCGTCTGCCATTGAGAACGCTTCCAGAAGTGAAGTCTGTTCTTCGACAGTCTCCAGAAGCTTGTCATTCGGAATCACCACCAGGGAGTCCACATACTTCTTCAGGAACTTGATGCCCAGTTCTGCGTGTTCGCCCCTCTTCCTGCCTTCGAAGCGGAACGGCTTGGTTACTACACCTACTGTCAGGATACCCATATCCTTGGCGATCTTGGCAATGATCGGAGCCGCACCGGTACCTGTGCCGCCGCCCATGCCGCAGGTAATGAATACCATATCCGCGCCTGTGACGAACTTCTCCAGATCTTCCAGGTTTTCTTCGGCTGACTTCTGACCAACCTCAGGATTACCGCCTGCGCCGAGTCCCTTCGTCAGTTTCTCTCCGATCTGGATCTTTGTTTCGGCACTGTTCTTCTGCAGGGCCTGCTTATCTGTGTTGACCGCGATGAAGGTTACGCCCTTCATGCCGGACTCGATCATTCTGTTGATCGCGTTGCATCCGCCGCCGCCTACACCAATAACTTTTATTTCCTGTAATGTATTGTCATTCGTTTCAAATTGTAACATCAGGGTACCTCCGAATAATGTAGTTATATCTGTTCAAAGTATAGCATAGTTTTATTTTGGCGTAAAGAAACAATAATCATTGTTGTAGACATTTATTGTGCCTTTTTCCTTGCCTTTCTGGTACAAATCGTAGACGACCTTCTTGAGCGTTCCGGATTGGATGGATGACATGACGTTATCGTACTTTCCTTCGACCTTCAGCTCGTCGTAGATATAGGCGTCGACCTTGCTGCCCTTGAATACCACGCGCTTAAAGAAGAGGTCTCCTTCTTCCGTCGCGTTCAGCAGTTCCATCGCCCGCTCCAGCGACTGATGTTCCTTCAGCTCGATGGTTTCCTTCTTTTCCGCACCGGTGACCGTGACCCCTTCGATCAGGGTCGCCTGATGGGCGTCCTTGGTGATGTCCAGCACCATACCCTCGGCATCCGTGACCACGTACTTCGCGTCCTTATGGAACTGGGCCAGAAGGCTCCGTTCCTTGACGATGATCTCCACTTTATCGGGAGGCTTCCGGTTCACATTGACGCTTTCGATGTACAGGTTCTCTTTGATCTTGTGCTGCACCAGCAGCGGATGCACGCTGAAGACGCTCTCCCCTGTCTTAATCTCCGACAGCTTGATGATCTCCTCATCGGTCACGCCTTCGTTTCCGATGACCGCGACTCCGTTCACGTTGAAATAATCCAGCTGGGAAACGAGATATGCTCCGGCGACCAGAACAAGTATGATCAGAAGACGCAGAAGGTAGTGCTTCTTCTTGTGCTTTCGCTTACGTTCCTTCGGAGCTTTGGCTTTTGCAGCCTTGGGCGCCTTTGGGGTCTCTGGAGCCTTTGTAGCCTCTGGAGCTTCTGATTCCGGCTGTGCGGTCTTTGCTTCCGGCTGCGCAGTCGTCTGTTCAGTTGTTTCCATAAGCTTATCTTCTGTCAACTTTTGATGTCCTCCAGGATTTTATCACAAATGATCTCTGTCGCTCTGTCCGGCCCGCAGGAACGGCTGATCTGCGCCATGCGCTCCAGCCTTTCGGGGGCGGCTTTCAGCTGCTCGATCGTGTCGATGAGCTTCGCGTCCTCCAGATCCTTCTCTTCGATGATGATCGCGCCGCCTGCTTCCGCGACGGCCAGCGCGTTGTAATACTGATGATTCCCGGTCACCATCGGTGACGGGATGAATATGGCCGGCTTGCCGCTGACCGTAGTCTCCGCGACCGTCAGCGCGCCGCTTCTGCTGATGACGAGATCCGCCGCTGCAAGGTAGGCCGCCATGTCGTCGATATACTCGATGATCCGGATGTTGTCGGCCGGCTCAAACCCTTCTTCCCGGAAGGATTCCAGAATGCCGTCGTAATAATAGCTTCCGGCGCCCAGCACAATGCTCACGTCACTGCGCCCGCTCATCGCCCGGATCACGCTGATCATCGCCTTGTTGATCCTGCCGGCGCCCTGGCTTCCGCCGAAGGCCAGTATCACAAACGCGTTTTCGTCCAGTCCGAGCTTCTGACGGGACTCCTTCCGGTCTTTGCCCTTGAACTCGTCACGCACCGGATTCCCGGAGACGACGAGTTTGTCCTGGTTCTTGAAATATTCCGCCGCCAGCGCAAAACCAAGAAATACGTTTCGAACGTCCTTTTCCAGGAGTTTATTGGTTACGCCGGGGTACGCGTTCTGTTCATGGATGTACGTCGGGATCTTCGCCTTCTGCGCCGCCTTGACCATAGGAGCGCTGGCATATCCTCCGGTGCCTACAACAAAATCCGGGCGGAAGTCTTTGATGATCTTCTTCGCCTGGGCGTTTCCCTTCATGAGCTTGCGGATGACCTCCACATTCCGTACGATGTGTTTCCGGTCGAATCCTTCAACGGTGATCAGCCGGATGTTGTAGCCGCGCTTTGGCACGAGGGTCTTCTCGAGTCCCCGTTCGGCTCCGACGAAGAGAATTTCCGTCTTCGGATCTCTGCGCTTGAACTCGTCGGCTATGGCGATGGCGGGATAGATGTGTCCGCCTGTTCCTCCGCCTGTCATAATTACTCTCATTCCTGCACCTCAGCCATCGCTTCTATCCTCTCATCGGGCAGGTGCCGCGATATGTTGAGCACCACCCCCGCCAAAAACATGAATATCATCAAGGCGTTGCCGCCGTAACTTACGAACGGAAGGTTTACGCCGGTCGCCGGCATGGACGAGGTGATGACCAGCAGGTTGAGAACCACCTGGATGGCCACCATCATGACGGTACCGGATGCGATCAGCAGTCCGAACTCGTCCTGGCACCGCAGAGCGATGCTCGCGCCCCGCCAGATAAAGATGGCGTACATAGCAAGGAGCACAAGAACGCCAATATAACCTGTTTCTTCCCCGATGATCGCCAGGATGAAGTCGTTGTGGGGATACGGCAGGTACAGACTCTTCGTCACGCTCTTGCCAAGGCCCACGCCGAACAGTCCGCCGGAGCCCAGCGCCTGCAGACCCTGTACGATCTGATACCCGCTCGTCGCTTCGTAATCAAACGGATGGGTGAAGGTATTGAAACGCTCCGCCCAGAAACCGCCAACGCCGAGGATCAGCGCCATGACGCCGGCCGCTCCGGCACCGGTCAGGACGAAGATGTAGATCCACCGCATCCCGGCTACCAGCATCATAACGAGCACGATGCCCACAAGGGTGATGGCGGTGGACAGATTCGGCTGCTTGATGATCAGCGCCGCGAATAACCCGGCCACAGCCAGAATCGGCAGCATCCCTCTCGTAAACGAGCGGATCTTCCTCGTGTTTTCCGAACAGAACCAGGCGATGAAAAAGACCATGCCCATCTTGGCGATCTCGCCCGGCATAATGGTGATCGGACCGACCATGATCCATCTTGTCGCGTTGTTGGCTGTATGGCCGAGAGGCGTGAATACAACCAGAAGCAGCATAAGACACACGGCCAGCAATCCCAGGATCAGCGTCTTGTTGTTCCACTTTCTGTAATCCACCATAATGCCGAAGCACATGAGCCCTGTTCCCAGAATGACCCAGATGCCGTCACGGATCAGATAGTAGAACGGATTGCCGTTTTCATTGATGGAAAAATAATAGCTGGCGCTGAATACCATGATGAGACCGTACATCACAAGCGCGATGGTCACGGTCAGCATCCAGAAATCCGTCTCCTTGATCTGTTCGATCAGTCTGTTTTTATGTCTGATTGTCTCTAAAGTTTCTGCGTGCATTCCTTGAAGTGATCTCCTCTTTGCTCGAAGTTATCGTACATGTCCCAGCTTGCGCAGGCCGGCGAAAGCAGGACCACGTCACCGGGCTGTGCCTTCGCCCATGCCACGGCGACACATTCTTCCATATCAGCAGCCATAGTGATGTTCTTAATTCCGGCCGCCTCCGCCGCCGCCTTGATCTTCGGCGCGGTCTTGCCCAGAAGGATCAGTTCCTTGACCTTGCCTTCACATGCGGCGATAAACTCCTCATAAGACGCGTTTTTATCGTATCCTCCCGCGATCAGGAGGATGTTTTCCTTCATTGCTTCGATGGCCTTGATGGCTGCATCCGGGTTCGTGCCCTTCGAGTCATTGACGAAACGCACGCCATTCTTCTCACAGCACAGCTCGATCCTGTGCGGAACGCCCTTGAACGCCTTCATTGCCTCGCCGATCACGGCCGGATCGATCCCGCCGAAGTAGCAGATCGCGGCTGCGGCCAGCGCGTTCTCCAGGTTGTGGGAACCGGGGATCTGCAGTTCGTCGGTTCCGCAGATATCGATCACTTCGCCCTGTTCGTTTCGGATGGCGATCCTGCCCTCTTTCACGAAAGCGCCCAGCGCCACTTCCTGCTTCCTGCTGAAAACTGCCAGCTTCGCTCTGCAGCCTTCCCTCTCCGCCAGTTCATAGCTTGCGGCGTCATCGAGGTTGAGAACGCAGTACTGGTCCTCGGTCTGGTTGGCGAATACCTGCGCCTTTACGCGGCCGTATTCTTCCATCGTTCCGTGCCGGTCCATGTGGTCCGGCGTCAGGTTCAGAATGGATGACACGACAGGACAAAAATCCCGGATCGTCTCCAACTGGAAGCTGCTGACCTCTGTGATCATCCAGGTGTCCTCGCCGGCGTTCATGGCATCGACCGCGATGGCGTTTCCGATGTTTCCGCCCACGATCGTATCTCTGCCTGCCGCCTTGTAGATCTCCCCTACCAGGGTCGTTGTCGTCGTCTTCCCGTTGGTTCCTGTGATCGCGACGAATTTGCCTTCGCACAATCTGTAGGCGAGCTCCAGCTCTCCGATCACCTCTGCTCCGGAGGCTTTTGCATCGGCAACAAAGCCGAGGGCCGGAGGAACGCCCGGTGAGAGAACAAGCATATCAAAGGCAGACATATCCTCGGGTACGCGGCCCAGGAACGCTGTCACGTCCTTCTCGCGCATCTCGCTTAAGAATTCCGCGTCGAAGTCCGCTTCCGGCTTGCTGTCCTGGATGCTCACGCGGGCCCCGTTTGTGACCAGCGCGCTCACTGCTGCCTTGCCTGATTTGCCCATACCTACAACGAGTATATTCTTATTTTTGAAATCATTTTCCTTCATGATGGTATATTCTCCTGTTCGGTTTCGTTAATGTTAATTAGATGATCAGTGCTGCCGCCATGCAGCATACAACGGTAAACGCCCAGAACATCTTCACGACCTGGGTCTCCTTCATGCCGCACATCTCGAAGTGATGATGGATCGGCGCCATTTTGAAGATGCGCTTACCGTGGGTGAGCTTGAAGTAGGTGACCTGCAGCACAACGGAAAGGGCCTCGATCACGTACACCATTCCCGCGATGATGAGCAACAGTTCCAGCTTGAGGACCACCGCTGCGGCCACAACGCCGCCGCCCAGCGCCAGAGAGCCTGTGTCTCCCATGAACACCTTCGCCGGATTCTTGTTGAACACCAAAAATCCGAGGCAGGATCCGGCCAGCGCCGCGAAGAAGAACGTCTCGGAAGCGTCTCCGATGAACGCGCCGTATTTGCAGAACGCGCCGCCCATAAAGCCGGCGTAGGCGAAGAAGAGCGCTACGATCGTCGTTACGCCTGCCGCCAGTCCGTCCAGTCCGTCCGTCAGGTTCACAGCGTTTGTCATCGCCAGTACCGCAAAGGCCACAAAGACATAGTAGAACACGCCAAAGTCGACAAATACGTCGATGATCGGGAAGAATACCGATGTCCCAAAGGCAGAATACCGCGCGAAGAATACCGCGAACGCGACGGCGATGATCATCTGCAGCGCGAATTTCTGCTTCGCAGTCAGGCCTTCGTTCTGTTTTTTGATGACCTTCCGGTAATCGTCGATGCACCCGATGATGCCGTATCCGGCAAATACCAGGAGGATCAGCAGCTCGTCACCGAGCGTCCCGCCAAAGGCAAGGGTCCCGATCAGACCCATGAAACAGGTGGCGATAATGATGCTGATGCCGCCCATGCTCGGGGTACCGGCCTTGGCGTAGTGGGATTTGAGCCCCTCCTCGCGGATGTTCTGCCCTGCCTTGCGGCGCAGAACGGGGATCTCCGCCCACGTCAGGATCACTGCGAAAATGAATGCAGCCACAATTACTATCAAAATGTGTATCGCATGTATATTCATAATAACCTCGGTCTGTTATCTTGTTTTCAGTGCCTCTACGATCTCTTCCAGGTGCATCCCCCGGGAGGCTTTGACCAGCACCAGATCGTCCGGTCTGATGTAATCATCCAGCACCCGCAGGAAGGATTCCGTATCCGTGAAATGGGTCCCGTTTCCGCCTTCCGCGATATTCTCCGCGAGATCGCCGATGGTGATCAGCACATCCGTGCCGACCGCCTTCGCGTGCTCCCCAACCTGTCTGTGGAGCTGCTTTTCATCCGGACCCAGTTCGAACATATCGCCCAGCACGGCAACGCGGCGTGCCGCCTTGCTTCCGGCCAGGACATCCAGCGCGCTCATCATGGACGCCGGGTTCGCGTTATAGGTATCGTCGATGATCCGGACGTGCGCGCCTTCGATTTTTCGGAGGCGGCTTCCGGTCAGCTCGACCTTTTTCAGTCCTTCCGCGCCCTGTGGAATGCTGACGCCGAAGGCCCGTCCCACCGCCAGCGCCAGTCCGGCGTTGACAGCGTTATGGGTGCCGGCAGCAGGAAGATCGATGCGCGTGCATTCCCTCTGCCCGGCTTCTTCGTATTCTATGTTGAAGGAAATCCCTTCGATGCCGTGGTCTGTGATATCCGAAATGCGGTAGTCAGCGTCCGCGCCTGTGCCGATTTCGATCTGCGCGTAATCGCCTGCCGTACGCTCCTTCGTGAGAAATTCCTCGTCACCGGCAAAGACCAGCGTGCCGCCTTCCGCGGCCGGCAGGATGTTCTTCGTGATTTCCATCTTCGCCCGGAAGATTCCTTCTCGGCTGCCCAGCTTCTCCATGTGGGCGATGCCGATGTTGGTGATCACGCCGATTTCCGGTTTGACGATCCCGCTTAAAGTTTCGATCTCTCCGAAGGCGTCCATACCCATCTCCAGCACGGCAGCTTCAACGTCTTCGTCAAACTGGAATATGGACAAAGGGATACCGATATTGTTGTTATAGTTTTTCAGGTTTCTGCCGCAGCTGAACTTCTCACTGAGGACATAGTATATCATATCCCGTGTAGAAGTTTTACCGACACTTCCGGTTACGGCTGCACGTCTGATATGCAGGCTGTCCAGATACCACGCGGCGATCCTTCCCATGGCCTCGATTGTATCCTCTGCCAGGATCACGCTCACGTCCGCTTTGTCTGCATTGCCGATCGCTGCCCGGGCCGCTTCTTCGTCCGATACGAGGAGCGCGCCGCAGCCTTTATCGAGGACCTGCGGGATGTACTGATGCCCGTCTTGATTGGCGCCTTTGACGGCGACGAACATATCATCGAGGCCAACCTCTCTGGAGTCGTGCCGGATCCCGGTAATAAACGTCCGGCTGCCCGTTTGGATCAGCCTGCCTCCGGAGGCTTTTGCAATTGTTTCTATACTGTTTTTTTTCATTATTTTCTATCTTCTTACCAATCCTTGTACAGGAACACTTTCGTTCCCTTTCTTACAGTGCTTCCCGCGGAAGGATACTGTTTCACGACCAGGAAGTTCTCCTCACCGTTTTCGCTCATATCATAATCCAGTTCCTTCTTCGCCAGAATGCCGATGGCGTCCTCCGCGGATTCACCGACGATGTCAGGAACCTCGACCTTCTCACCTTCGTCTTTGTCTTTGGCGTTGTCAGGCTGTATGTTCAGATATTTGAGCGACTTGCTCATTATTTCGCCAACGGCAGGACCGGCTGTCAGGTTTCCGTAGTGGACGCCCTTCGGGCTGTCCGCGATGACGAGAATCGTCAGCTTCGGATCGGACATCGGTGCCATACCCAGACAGGAGGAATAGGTGTATTTGCTGTATCCGCCTTTTTCCGCCTTGTTGGCTGTACCTGTCTTGCCGCCGACCCGGTAGCCTTTGACAGCTGCCGTTCCGCCGCCGCCTTCTTCGACAACGTATTCCATGATCTCGCAGAGCTCATCTGCTGTTTTCTTCGATACGGTTTTACGGACGACCTCGGGCTTGATCTCTGTTACTTCGCCCGTCGTCTTGTCGGTGATGCTCTTGACCAGACGCGGCTTCATCAGGTTGCCTTCATTGCCCAGCGATGATATCGCCGTAATGAGCTGGATCGGCGTCACCGCAACGCCCTGTCCGAATCCCAGCGTCGCTACGCCGACCGGACCTGCCGCTTCCTCATCCTGCAGGATCGCCGATCCTTCCGCCGGGAAGTCGATGCCGGTCGTTCCTGTGATCCCGAAGATATCGAGATAGTCATAATACTTGGAGATGCCGACGTCTGTGGCCAGCTGGATGAATACCGGGTTGCAGGAGTTTCCGACCGCCTCTTTGAGGTTTTCGGCGCCATGTCCCGATGTATTCCAGCAGCTGATTCTCTGTCCCGCTACGGCAACCGAACCGCTGCAGTAGTACTCGCTGTCCATCTCCGCCACATCTTCTTCCAGCGCGATGGATGTGGTCAGCAGCTTGAATACGGAACCCGGTTCGTAAACGTCGCAGATGATCGGATTTCTCCACATCTTGCTCAGGTAATCCGATTGTTCCTGCTGAGACATTTCCTTGAATTTCGCCTTCTCACTATCTGAAGCCGGAACGTATGGATTGTTCGGATCAAAGGTCGGTGTCTGAGCCATCGCAAGGATGTTGCCCGTCTCCGTCTCCATCACTACCGCGAATACTCTGTCGGACTTGGTCTTTTTCTGCACGGTCTGAATGGCTGTCTCGGTATAACTCTGGATGACCAGGTCGATCGTCGTTGTGATATCGCATCCGTTCTCAGCTTCGTAGTACCTCTCGTTTTCTGGGGAATAGGACAGCTCCTCACCGTTGGTGTCGGTATAGTTGACGATCCTTCCCGCGATTCCGCTCAGGTAGTTGTTGTATTCCAGCTCCAGTCCGGACTGGCCGGTGTTTTCATCATTGACCATGCCCATCACGTTGGCAGCCAGTGTTCCGTTCGGATACTCCCGTTTGACGGCAGGCATGACGGACACGCCGGTCAGTTCCAGCTCTCTGACCTTATCCGCTTCTTCTCTGACCAGTCCCTTGGCCAGGATCGCCTGACCGCCGGTCATATCGATCTGTTCCAGCACCTTCTCCGGATCCTGATCGAGGGCTTTTGCCAGTTTGCGTGCTGTTGTCTTCAGGAGTTTTTTGCGCTCTTTCTTGGACTCATACTTGCCGATCTCTGCCGGATATACGTAGATGTCAAAGCACTTGACGCTCTGGGCTAGTTTCTCTCCGTTGCGGTCGTATATGACCCCTCTCTCCGCTTCGACCGTGATGTCTGTCGTCTGTTGGGACAGGGCTCTGTCCTTGTATTCTTCTCCCTTGACAAGCTGAACGTAGCCCACGCGGAGCGAGGCGATCAGCAGCAGGCCAAACGTAATGGCCAGTACGAATATGAGGTTTTTTTTGCTTCTGATTGTTGATGGCATCTGTTTTCTTCTTTACTCCAGTTAAAAAAGTATCCCGGACGCTTAAATCTTCCCTGCGCCCGGGTTCTTTCTGATTTCGGTATCAGTTGTATGCTTTCGCTTTAAGCATATCCGAGAATCCGTCCTCGGGTGTTTCCGTCGTCGAAAGATATATGCAGTGCTTTGTGTCCGGATTCTTCATGTTGAGTTTCTTCTTCGCCTGTTTCTCAATGTAGACCACCGTATTGGCGCTCATCACCTTCACTTCCAGGTCCTCGACTTCACCGGCGATGACATCGTTCTCTGCCTTGATGGTGTTGATGTCATACGTAACCTTCGCCGCGTAGGACACCATCACGACCACGATCATGAGCACGATCGCGAACGCGACGACAATCGAAAACATCACCCTGTGGTCGCTCTGGAGCTTGAGGGTCAGCCCACGGCTGCGAGCGGCTTCCCGTTCCCTCTTTCTCTCCGCGCGCCGGGAGATCTCCTCCTCTTCCGGCTGAAGGGCAATTCCATATTTCTGATATTGTTTCTGGTATTCATACCATTGTTCTGCTGCAATCATGTCTGCTCCCTCACCAGTTACTTCTGCTCAGGTTTATTTCTTTTTGATCCTATTTCTTTTCGATGACCCTCAGTTTCGCGCTGCGCGCCCGGGGGTTCTGCTCCAGTTCCTGCGTATCTGCGGTGATTGGCTTACCTGTCACCTTCACCACATCCGGAACCTTGCCGCACACACAGACCGGGAATTCCGGCGGGCATGTGCACGGGTTCAGCCTTCTCTGGAAGGCCTGCTTGACGATCCTGTCCTCCAGCGAGTGGAACGTGATGATGCAAAGTCTTCCGCCCGGATTCAGCACATCGCAGAATTCGTCTACTGCTTTTTCCAGCTGATCCAGTTCTCCGTTGACCTCGATCCGAATCGCCTGAAATGTCCGCTTGGCCGGATGGGGTCCTTCCCTTCTGGCCGAAGCCGGTATGGCTGCCTTGATGATGTCCACCAGCTGCCACGTCGTTTCGATTTTCTTATTCTTTCTGGCTTTGACGATGAATTCCGCGATTCTGCTCGCCCATCGTTCCTCGCCGTAGTTTTTGATGATATCCGCAAGCTGCTGCCTGCTGTAACCGTTCACCACATCGCTTGCTGTGAAGGAGTCGCTCTGGTTCATCCGCATATCCAGCGGCGCGTCCTGCATGTAGGAAAAGCCTCGCTTGCTGTTGTCCAGCTGAAAGGAGGAAACGCCGATGTCCAGGATCGCTCCATCGATGCCCGGAATGCCGTTTTCCGCAAGCACGTCCTTGATTTCCGCGTAAGTGCTCTGCACCAGGATCTTCCGGCACTGCAGCGGCGCGAGTCTCTCGCCTGCCGCCTCCAGCGCGTCCCGGTCTCTGTCGATTCCGATGAGCAGGCCTTTCTCCGAAAGCTGCTGCCCGATCCCGAACGCGTGACCGCCGCCTCCCAGCGTCCCGTCCGCATAGATCCCATCAGGTTTGATATTCAGATGTTCCATGCATTCCTCAAACAGGACAGGCACATGCTCGAATTCCATGGTCATTTCTCAGTTAGAAGCCGAACTTCTCCAACGCGGCGGCGATTTCACTGGCGTTGATGTCTGACGCCGTCATATCCTCGCCGGCCTGCGCGAAGGCATCCTTCTCCCAGTGCTCCTTGCTCCACACTTCGATGTTATCGATGTTTCCTATGGTCACTAGGTCCTTTGTGATCCCCGCGTAGTCCTTCAGGTCTTGCGGGATCGTCACCCTTCCCTGCTTGTCCACATCGCATCTTGCTGCCGACTGGTTGAAATATCTTCTGATCATCCTGGCCTCAGGATTGCTTCGCGGCAGAGTTTTCAGTTCCTGCAGGAAGTTTTCCCACTCCGCTTCCGGACTGATCGTGAGGCACTTGTCCAGCGACTGGGCAATGACGCAGCGTCCTCCAAGTTCCTCTCTGAACTTGGCGGGAATGATCAACCTCGACTTTGAGTCTATTGAGTTTTGATACTTTCCTACAAATGACATGCTTCGCCTCGCCAACCGGCCGCCACTTACGGTTCGTTATTTGTTTCAGAAGCGACACTTCGCCCCTAAAGCCCTTCTATCGTCTCCATTTTAGACCACTGCACTACCCTTGTCAACCATTTCCCTCCACTTTTCTACCACCGATAAGCCATTCCCTCCACCACACTCCTCCGAGGATGATTCTTCCGGATGCCGCTTGCCATCCCCACGCCGCCTCGTTATAATGGTTTTCGTAATCACCCCATAAAGAAAGGAAGCATATCTATGCCCACACCCTATCCGGTAGCATTTGAAATATTCGGTCTTGAGATCATGTGGTACGCCATCTTCGTCACCGGCGGCATTCTCATCGCGACCATGATTTGCTATTTTCGCGCGCCGAAACACGGGATCAACCAGGACACGTTCCTGAATATGGTCCTCATCAGCGTTCCCATTGGGATCATCGGCGCCAGAGCCTACTATGTGCTGTTCAACTGGAGCAGCTATGCCGGAGACATCTTCAAGATCCTGAACTTCCGCGGCGGCGGACTGGCGATCCACGGCGGCCTGATCGCAGGACTGGGCACGGCGTGCCTGCTGTGCCTGCTCTGGAAAGTACGTCCTCTGAACCTGCTGGACCTCCTTGTTCCCGCCATCGCCCTGGGCCAGTGCATCGGCAGGTGGGGAAATTACTTCAACGGCGAGGCCCACGGCGGGCCGACCGATCTGCCTTGGGCTGTGATCATCGACGGCCAGACCTACCATCCGACCTTCCTCTATGAATCCATCTGGTGTTTCATCCTGTTCATCCTTCTGCTCTGTGTGGACCGCCACCGGAAGTTCGAAGGACAGGTGGTGCTTTTGTACGGGATCCTGTATTCCTGCGAGCGGTTCTTCGTAGAAGGGCTTCGCACCGACAGTCTCATGATCGGCTCTTTCAAACAGGCGCAGGTCCTGAGCCTTGTGATCATCGTCGTGTGCGTGATCTCCTACATCATCCTGAACAGCAAAAGCAATAAACAGCATAAAAAAAACCGCTCCTCATCCAAGAGATAAAGAGCGGCAGTCTGCAATCTTCGGCGGCGGTCCGGCAAACGGACAGCCGCTTTTTTATACGTTGAACAGGAAGTGGCAGATGTCGCCGTCCTTGACTTCGTATTCCTTGCCTTCGGAGCGGAGCCATCCGTGCTCCTTTGCGGCGGACAGCTTGCCGCCTGCCTCCATCAGTTTGTCGTAGGCGATGGTCTCGGACCGGATGAAGCCCTTCTCGAAATCCGTGTGGATCTTGCCGGCAGCCTGCGGCGCCAGTGTGCCGCGCTTGATCGTCCAGGCGCGGGTCTCGTCCTCTCCTGTCGTGATGAAGGAGATCAGATCCAGCAGCGCGTAAGAAGACTTGATCAGTTTATCCAGACCCGATTCGCCGATGCCCATCTCTTCGAGGAACATCGCTCTCTCTTCGTCGTCCAGCTCTGCCAGCTCGGCTTCCACCTTGGCGCTGATCACGACGACTTCGGAGCCTTCCGCTTCCGCGATGGCGCGGACCGCTTTGACAAATTCGTTTTCCTCCGCGTCATCCGCTGCGTCGTCTTCCGACACATTGGCTGCGTAGATGACCGGCTTGTAGGTCAGCAGATCCAGACTTCTGACAAAGTCCATCTCATCTTCGTCCAGTTCCAGCGTTCTGGCAACCTTGCCCTCTCCCAGATGGGCGTTGATCTTCTCCAGGAGGTCGATCTCTTTTTGGAGCGACTTGTCGCCTTTCAGCATCTTTGTGGCTTTTGCGATACGGCGTTCTATGACTTCCATGTCAGCAAGGATCAGCTCCATGTTGATGGTCTCGATATCGGATGCCGGGTCGATGTGTCCGTCCACGTGGACAACATTTCCATCCTCGAAGCAGCGGACCACGTGCACGATGGCCTCGACGTTGCGGATGTGTCCCAGGAACTTGTTTCCCAGGCCCTCACCCTTGCTGGCGCCTTTGACCAGTCCCGCGATGTCGCAGAACTCGATCGTCGTGTAGATCGTTTTCTTCGAATGGTATATTTCGGAGAGTTTCGTCACGCGTTCATCCGGCACGGTGACCACGCCCACATTGGGCTCGATGGTGCAGAAGGGATAGTTTGCCGCTTCCGCCCCTGCCTTTGTGATCGCGTTGAACAGTGTGCTTTTGCCTACATTCGGAAGGCCTACGATTCCTAACTTCATATTCCTTAAACTCCTTACTCGCTTATCTTCACAAATACGCAGCCGGTGCAGTCTTCGTCCGCGGCGCCTGTCCAAAGCAGTTTGCCGTCATCAGAGATCTCGAAGCTTCCGGAACCGCCTTCATACTCAACGGTTTCTTCCGCGCCGCCGCCCATGCCGTCTTCGTCGCCTTCTCCTTCGTCATCCAGGTCCTCAGACATGAACGTGCTTCTCTTCACACAGTCGCTGTAGACGAGCTGGTTCCCTTCTTTGACTGCGCTCATGGTCCACTCGGTAGACTCTGAGGCAGAGGTGCTCCAGGTGACCGTGATGTTGACGATCTGCGCCTCTGTATTCGCGATCACAGTTGCGGTCGCGCGCTGGCTGACCTCATCCTGGTATTCGCCTGCCAGATCGACGTATTCACTGACCGCCTCCGCATCCGCTTCCTGTTCTTCCGCAGGCGCCTCCGCATCGGTATCGGCAGTCTCTTCTTCCGCAACGGCCTTGGTCTGTTCCGTATCCTGCCCTTCTGTTTCGGCGCAGGCTGCGAAGGCGATCATCATTCCGAACGCCATCACAACAGACATCATTAATATACTCAATTTTTTCATATTCTCTTTTCCTCCCGTATCGTGAGTATAGCACAACCTATTCTTCAATTGTCAAAACTTAACAATTATTCACACGCCGTATTGTTGGCAAAACCCACAACATGTAGTAAAATCATCATGTCGTTAACTAAATCATGTAATCCAGCAACTGGGAGGAAGTACTATGAAGTGCCCTTATTGCGAAAACGAGGACAGCAAGGTCATCGATTCCCGTCACACCGAAGACGGACGCGCCATCAGAAGAAGACGTGAATGCGAGAAATGCGGCAGACGGTTCACCACCTATGAGAAGATCGAAGAGATGATCCTCATGGTCATCAAGAAAGACGGCAGCCGTCAGGCCTTCGACCGCAACAAACTGCTCAACGGAATCATCCGCGCATGCGAGAAGCGCCCTGTCTCCATTGCGGAAATGGAGAAAATCGTGGACGATATTGAACGCGGCCTTAACAATACCATGGAAAAGGAAGTCGACAGCAAGCTCATCGGTGAACTGGTCATGGAAAAGCTCAAAGACATCGACGAAGTCGCCTATGTACGCTTCGCGTCCGTTTACAGACAGTTCACGGATGTCAACACCTTCGTCAAGGAGGTCGAAAGCCTCCTGAACACAAAACGAAATCAGTAACTGAGAATCAGTAACAGAAAGGAAACAGATATGTCAGATAGATTCAGGATCGCCATCGACGGCCCCAGCGGCGCAGGCAAAAGCACCATCGCCAAGGCTGTCGCGAAAGCCCTCGGCATCGATTATATCGATACGGGCGCTATGTACCGCGCGATCGGATACAAAATCAACAAAGAAGGCGTCCCCTTCGAGGAGGGCGATGCTCTGAACGCGCTGCTCGATTCCACGGACATCGATTTTGTCAGCGGAGACATCATTCTGGACGGTGAGATCGTCAACGATCTGATCCGGACCCCGGAAGTCTCCATGCTCGCTTCGAAGTGCGCCGCCCTGCCCTCCGTACGAGCCAAGCTCGTGGAGATCCAGCGCGGCATGGGCATGCGGAAGAGCGTCATCATGGACGGCCGCGACATCGGCACCAACGTCCTCAAAGACGCCGAGTACAAGATCTTCCTGACTGCCTCCGCCGAGGAGCGCGCCCAGCGCCGCTTCAAAGAACTGCAGGAAAAGGGCGAGAACCAGACCTATGAAGAGGTTCTCGAGGACGTCAAGCAGCGCGACCACAACGACATGACCCGGGAACTGAACCCGCTCCGCAAGGCGGACGACGCCATCGAGCTGGACACGACCGGCATGGGTATCGACGACGTAGTCGCCGCCGTACTGGACATCGTGAAATAATCACATTCCACAGTTCCTGTCTAAACGAAAACGAAACGAAAAAAGACTGCGCGCGAGGCGCAGTCTTTTTGATATGCTTTTCTGACCTTTCGGAGCCGTTTATCTCTTGTGGCATCCCAGCGGCAGCTTCGGATATCCATCCTTGTACTCGCCGGTCTCGAGTCTGTTGAAGTAGTCCTTCACAGCTCTTGCAGCAACGCCGTTGAGGAGTACCAGACCTACAAGGTTCGGTGCAGCCATCAGTGCGTTGAAGATGTCAGCAACTGTCCATACCTGTGAAAGTGTGAGGAACGGACCAATAAATACTGCGAAGATGTACAGCCATCTGTAGACTTGGACAGCAATCTTGCTGCCGTTGAAGAGGTACTCGCAGCATCTCTCAGCATAGTAGTCCCATCCGAGGATCGTGGTGAAAGCGAAGAACGCCAGCGCGCACATAACAACGAACGCACCTGCTGTATCACCAAGCAGTCCCATTGAGAACGCGTCGATCGTGACCTGCGCACCTTCGTGACCAACTTCGAGAGCATAGTCATAAGCGCCGGAAACCATGATTACCAGACCTGTCATCATGCATACGCAGATGGTGTCGATGAAGGTACCTGTCATGGATACCAGACCCTGTCTTACAGGCTCATTCGTCTGTGCAGCAGCTGCTGCGATAGGAGCGGATCCAAGACCTGCTTCGTTTGAGAAGACGCCTCTCGCTACGCCCTTGGTGATGGCCAGGTAGAACGCGCCGAACGCACCGCCTGCCGCAGCCTTCGCGCCAAACGCCATCGTTACGATGTCAGCGATAGCTTCCGGGATCTCGTTCAGGTTTGTGAAGATGATGATCAGGGAAATCAGAACGTAAGCGATCGCCATGAACGGTACGATAACGGTCGTTACTGTCGCGATTCTCTTGATGCCGCCGATGATAACCAGCGCGGCGAAGAGTGTAACGATGATAGCGACTGCGATCGTTACAGCGGTGATCTCCTTATCAGCGCCGATCGTGAACAGCGTATCTGCCTTGAAGAATGTCTCCGCGGCGGAAGCGATTCCGTTGATCTGCGTGATCGTTCCGATACCAAACGCGCCGGCGATGCATCCGAATATCGCGAACAGCTTGCCCAGCCATCTTGCGTTCCATCCGTATCTCTCTTTGATACCCTTCTCAATGTAGTAGAACGGTCCGCCGAGATATCCGCCTTCCGGGTTCACCTGTCTGTAGATGACAGCGAGAACACCTTCCGTAAACTTGGTAGCGAGGCCTACGCAAGCGGCGATGAACATCCAGAACAGTGCGCCGGGGCCGCCGACGATAACCGCGGTGGCAACACCAACAATGTTTCCTGTACCGATAGTAGCTGAAAGTGCCGTACACAGTGCGCCGAAGGAGGTTACTTCGCCGGAAGCTCCGTCTTCGTTTCTGACCATGTACTTAAGAGCTCTGCCGAGCTTGACAAACTGCATACCTCTCAATCTGATGGTAAGCAGCAGTCCTGTGCCCATGATGAGCACCAGAAGCGGTACGCCCCATACAAACGAGTCGACCGCATCGAGAAATTGAGTGACCATTGTGTTTCTCCTTTTCCAAAAAACAGATAATAATTGCCTTGCTCTGAAAGCCGTACGACTTCCGAGCCTTTGAAAAATAAAAAAGTCGACAATATACCTAAGCAACATCGACTTCCCGGAGAGGTACAAATACAAATAATTGCTAGAACTATCTGCCCTGTCCTTTTGCCTGAGAGATTACGTTTATTTGAGTCTTCCTCGATGACCCCTTAACGCGTACACCTTCGGCGCCCGGTCTTGCCCGGGACTCTCCAGAGAATCATAGTTCGTTTACCGCTTCATTGCAATAATACAGTGAATGATTCTCTGCACAATCGCAAATCTTGCGGTTCCATAAACTTACAGACACAATATAGCACACCAACTCAGAACACTTCAACCCCTTTAATGTATTATATTGTATACATCGATATGTTTTATGCAAAAATGCAAAGCCCGGAATCAGCGTTCCGGGCCTTCCTGCCTTTGCATACAGCTATATTAATTTCGCGTTTTCACCCAGGAAATCCAGGACCTTTTCGTACAGCAATTCGATGTGCACGTACTGCTCCATGGTCCGTCCGGTTTCACGCTGAACGGACTCTTCTGTCCATCCCTGCTTTTCGATGTTCAGCTGAAGCTGCTCGGCCTCTTCATCGGTGTAGGTGATGTCTTCCGCGTCCGCGATGTACTCGACGAGCAGCTCCTGTTTCACGAGAGTCTGGGCGTAGTCCGTAAGCTGCTTTTTCAGATCCTCCTCCGTCGCCGCGCCGTAGTACTGACCGATGTAATCCTTTCGGTCCAGCCCGGCCTGATCGGCGTTGTAATCGGTCAGCGCGTCAAAGGTTTCTATGTAGTGATCGATGACCTCCTCCGGGTATTTGATGACTTTGGTATCCGCCAGCACTTTTGACCAGACCTCCGTCTCCATGTTTGTCTGCGCTTCTTCTTCCTTCTGCTTGTACAGGTTCTCCTCTACCGCCTTCTCGTACTCCTTCGTGGTTTTGTAGTCGCCCTGACTCTTCACGAACGCGTCGTTGTACTCCGGCTCCACGAATCTCTTCGCCGAATTAATGGTTACTGCAAAAGTCACATCCTTGCCCTGCAGCTTTTCGTCTGAATAATTCAGCGGGAATGCCAGCTTCAGCTCAATGTCCTTCTCCCCGACCTTGTGACCGACCAGGCCTTCTTCGAATCCATCGATGAACGAGCCGGTCCCGAGGCCAAGATCATACCCTTTCGCGGATCCGCTTTCGAATTCCTTGCCGTCCACCTTGCCGACGTAGTCGATGTTCACGGTATCGCCTTCCTTGACCGTATCTCCTTTTTTCAGTTCTGTTTCCTTGGCCGCTGCTCGCAAAGCTTCCACAATCGCGTCTCCGATTTCGGCTCTCGTGACTTCGACTTCCATCTTATCCGCTTCGATGCCCTTGTACTCGCCGACCTTGATGTAGTCCCCCGGATTCAGTCCGCTGTACAGATCCGCGTCATCCCCGCAGGCTGCCAGGCCAAAGGCGCCAATGATCGCTGCCAGGGCAAGCGCGGCGCCCCGTATGATTCTTTTCTTCAAGTTGCTTTCTCCTTTTGTCATTGTTGTAGCTTTATTCTATCGTCAGTATGTTGCGTTAACTTGTTTATTCTATTTTCAGTTTGTTCGGGTTTTCGATTTCATTGCGGCGGGCCAGCTGTTTCAGAAACGCGCTGATCTCCTCGTTGACCTGCTCGACTTCCTTCTTGAATTCCGCAGCCGAAACGCGCATCGCGTTGTTGCCGAGGATGATCATCTGCTCCAGCCGGTCGGACGTCGCGACGCGGACCCGATACCGGCGGCCTTTGACCGGCGCCGCCTCTGCAGGCAGGTTGGTTTTGCCGGACGGGGTGCCTTTGCCGGACGGGCTGCCTTTGCCCGTGGGCCCGCCTTTGCCGGACGGACTGCCTTTGCCGGCCAGCTCGTAGGTCGTCCGTTCGATGTAGGTATCCGCCGTTTCGGCTTCCTGTGTGAAGACGACTGTCACGCCGCCGTGGTTCTCGAAATGCCGCTGCCCGCCTTTGACCTTATAGGCGTCGAAGACGGCGATGACATGGCACTTTCGGAAGCCCTGGTAATTCCCCAGGATCTCGATCAAAGCTTCCCGGGCACTGTCGATGTTATCCTTGGCCAGCTCCTTCAGCTCGTCCCAGGCGAAGATGATATTATATCCATCCACGAGCAGATACTCCGGCAGGCGCAGTTCGTCCTGCCGTCTGGCCGCTTCTGCCGCGCGCCGTCTGCGTTCTGCCTCTTTTTTTCGCCGTTCCAGTTCACTGTCGAACTGCCGCGCTTCGATGCTGGGTTTATCGGACTTGTTGTTTTTGAAAGTCCGTTCGAAGATCCGCTTGAGATCCGCCTCCTCTTCGGCGGATCCTGAGAATCCTCCTCCCGTACCGAAGCCCGGTCCGCCGCCGGATCTGCCGGTTGCCGATGCGCCCTTCGCATCCGGAGCATCTTCTTCAGACAGATCGACGCCGCTCACATGCATCTGCTCATCCGCTTCATCCCAGCGCACGATATGCCCCGCGCCGTGGGAACAGAATACCGAATCCGCCGGGTTGTCTGTATCCGCATCCGGGTCATAGCCGGATGCGGCGACCACAGCTTCCTGATTGCCGCAGGCTTCGTAGCCTCCGAAACTCAGCGCCAGCCGCCCGCGGCCTTTCGTGTAGGAGGCGACCTCTGTTACATAATCCTTCATTTCCGAAACCGGCGCGCGTCCTTTCAGAAGCACCGTGTCATCGGATGCCGCCCCGCCGTCGCCTTGTTCTTCCGGCGCGCTGCACTCGCCTCCCATGCGCTGGATATCCGACATCCCGCGGCCGACCATCTCCCGCGGCAGTTCCAGTTCAAAATCATAGTATGGTTCCAGTAGCACCATCTCTCCTGCTGCAAGACTCTTCCGCAGAGCCTGCCGGATCGCGCGGTATGTCGACTGGCGGAAATCGCCGCCTTCTGTATGCTTTTCGTGAGCCCGCCCGCCGGTGATCGTGATCTTCATGTCCGTGATCGGAGCACCGGTCAGCGTTCCCGCGTGCTCCCGTTCCAGCAGGTGGGTCATGATCAGGCGCTGCCAGTTCCGGTCCAGCACATCCTCGCTCACCGCGGTCGCAAACTTCATCCCGCTTCCTCTGGGCAGCGGCTCCAGCCAGAGATGCACTTCCGCGTAGTGCCGGAGCGGTTCATAGTGCCCCGCCCCGCTGATCGGTTTCGCGATGGTCTCCTTGTAGGCAATGCGCCCTTCGCTGAAGGTCACATCCATGCCAAACCGTCTTCTGACAGTCTCCTGCAAAACCTCCAGCTGCACTTTTCCCATGAGCTTGAGCTGGATCTGACGCAGCTGCTCATTCCATACCACATGCAGCTGGGGATCCTCCTCCGCAAGCTGCAAAAATTTCGCGTAGGCCTCATGGACATTCACCCCATCCGGCAGCTGCACTCCGTAAATCATCAGCGCTTCCAACTCCGCTTCGCCGGCGGGCAAAAGCTTCACAGGCCCGGTAATCTGACATATCGTGCCCGGTCCCGCCTGCTCCACCGTTTCGTATTTTTCACCGGAGTAGATCCGGATCTGGTTGACCTTCTCGCCGGCACCGCCTATCGTATCGCGCACATGCAGCGTTCCTGACAAAACCTTCAGGTGGGTGAGCCGTTCGCCCTGTTTATCCCGGGTGATGCGGAATACGCGAAAGGACAACGCATCGGATGCCGGGCGGTTGGTGGTTTCGGCTGACGGCCAGTAGCCGATGGTCAGCCGATCCAGCATCTGCAGGAGTCCGTCTATTCCCTGCATTTTCAGCGCCGAGCCGAAACAGCACGGGAAGAGTTTCCTGGCTTGGATGGCTTTTGCGAGGGCTGCGTCTGACAGAGTTCCGTTCGCAAGGTATTCCTCCAGCAGTTCCTCGCTGCACATGGCGATCTCTTCCGCGTCCTCCAGGGGTCTGCAGCAAGCGCCATCCAACTGCCGGCGAAGCTGCTCCATGAGCGCGTCCTCGCCCGCTGTTTCCAGATCCATCTTATTGACAAAAATAAAAGTTGGGATGTTGTATCGTTTCAGCAGTTTCCAGAGCGTGAGCGTGTGGCTCTGCACTCCATCCCTGCCGCTGATGACCAGCACCGCGTAGTCCAGCACCTGCAGCGTCCGCTCCATCTCCGCGCTGAAGTCCACATGACCCGGCGTATCCAGAAGCGTGACGCGGACCGCGCCTTCTGCCGAACGGTTCGGAGCTGATCCGTCGGCGGCGTTTCCTGTTGCGCTGACTGACGCGCCCTCTGCCGTCGGCAGTGTGAACACCGCCTGCCCCGCAAAGATGGTGATTCCCCGTTCTTTCTCCTGGGAGTCGCTGTCCAGCAAGGCGTCGCCGTGGTCTACGCGCCCGGCTTTCCTGATCGCGCCGCACCGGTACAACATCGCCTCTGACAGGGTCGTCTTGCCGGCGTCAACATGGGCCAGGATCCCGATCGTGATTTTCTTCTGTTCACTTGTGCTCGTACCTGTTCTACTCATGCCCGTATTGTACCACAACTGCGAATCGGGTTGCGTGGATTTCTGTCCTGATGCAATGGCAGTAATGTAAAAATTGCCCTTTCTTCGCCCTTTTATCATCCCAATTATTTCCATCCGTGAATTGTGTCACATACACGCACAATTTGATGTAATTATTATATTATTTATTATGAAATATCACCCTATCCCTCTCTCATTTTACATTTCAATACAATCAACTTTACTCAGAAAAAACTATATTGCTAAATATTGGATAATAATGCTCTCCCGTGTGCCTGGAGGGAATAAAAGGGGTGAAAAATGCATCGGAAACACCCTAAAATTACACTGCGTGGAGTTGCGTTGCCCGAGTTGTTCGTAATGCGCAATCCTGCGTTACGCGAGCCTGATGTGTGCAAGTCTGCCGCAACGTAAAACGAGAAGGTCCGATGGGACCTTCTCGCTGAACGCCAATTGGCTGCGTTGTTTATTTAGTTCGCCTTTCTTGCTGTTTCGCAGAGTGCTGTGAATGCGGCAGGATCGCTGATTGCCATCTCGGAGAGCATCTTTCTGTTGATGTCTACGCCGGCTTTCTTCAGTCCGCCGATGAGCTTGGAGTAGCTCATGTCGTTCATTCTGGCTGCTGCGTTGATGCGGGCGATCCAGAGTTTTCTGTAATCTCTTTTCTTGTTTTTGCGGCCTACGTATGCGGAGCGGAGCGCTCTCATGGTTGCAGGCTTCGCTGCTCTGTATGTACTGTGCTTAGCGCCGTAGAAGCCCTTCGCCATCTTCAGTACTTTCTTATGTCTCTTATGTGCGTTTAAACCTTTTTTAACTCTTGCCATTTCGTACCTCCTTACTTGCTCAGAACTTCCTTGATTCTTCCGTGATCAGCGCTTGTCAGTGTTGTGGACTGTCTGAGTCCTCTTTTTCTCTTCTGGCTCTTCTTAGTAAGAATGTGGCTCTTGTATGCTTTGTTTCTCTTTACTTTTCCGGAACCTGTCAGTTTGAATCTTTTGCATGCGCCTCTGTGAGACTTCATTTTGTTTGCCATGTCTTCCTCCTATTGCTAATAAAATAATTGACGAGTAATTGTCCTACTTGTCCCCCCGCGGTGAGAGAATCATCGTAAGACTCCTGCCTTCGAATTTCGGCTTCTTCTCAACAGTGCCGACCTCCGAAACGGCTTCAGCGAATTTCTCCATTACTTCCTGTCCTGTGGAAACGTAGTCGCGTTCTCTGCCCCTGAAGCGAAGGCTGACTTTCAGCTTGTTTCCGTCTTTCAGGAACTTCGCTCCGGTCTTGGCCTTGACCATGATGTCATGTTCTTCAATGAATGTGGACAGTCTGATTTCCTTGATCTGTGTCGTATGCTGCTTCTTCTTGGCTTCTTTTTCCTTCTTCTGCTGATCATACTTGTACTTACCATAGTCAAGGATCTTGCAGACAGGCGGTTCAGCCTTCGGCGCGATGCATACCAGATCCAGATTTTTCTGCTCTGCCAGACCGAGTGCTTCGTCTCTGGACATGATTCCAAGCTGCTCTCCATCGGCAGAAATGACTCTCATTTCTCTGGCACGAATTTCTTCGTTGATTAAAGCTTCTCTTGCTATTGTTCTGTACCTCCTTCGTACATCAGCCGTAATCAAACGGCATAAAAAACGCGGATACAGAAAGTATCCGCGCAAAAAAAGTCTCAGGACTTAATCTCAATATCAACCCGGGCGCGTTCGCCCCCAAGGTGAGAAGCGGATAACTTCTGCTTACTGCCTTGGGTATATTACCACAGCGCTCGTGCCATTGCAAGTGTTTTTTTACCGCAGCGTCACAGGATTTTACCGCAGCGCCACCGGATTTACACCAACGTCTCCAGATACGCCGCCGCCTCGTCGATGTCCTCCTCCGCAAAGACCTTAAAGCCCGCGTCGCGCAGCATCTCGACAGCCAGCCCCTGTCCTTCGATCTTCGTATCCGTAAAGGTTCCGTCATAAATAAACTTGCTGCCGCAGGACGGACTGTCCTGCTTCATGATGCAGAAGGCCACGTCGTTTTCCTTCGCCAGCCGCACTGCCTCCAGCGCGCCCTTCGTGTATTCCTCTGTCACATCCGCGCCGGTGCACGCCGTCACCTTGTCTCCCTGCCTCTGGGAATCGGGACGCGGGGTCGGCAGTCCTCCGAACACCTCCGGGCAAATGGGAATGAGCCTTCCCTCTTCCTTCCATTTGAGGAAGGTCGGATGTGTTTCCGGCACCTCGCCGCCATCATATCGTACAACTCTTCCGCCGTACAGACATTCGCTCGTCAAAATCTTCAGCATAGTACCCTCCTTCTCATTACCACAACTCTGCTTTATTATAACGCAAAATCCATCGATTCTGCAAAATCATCCCTGCCCGATTTCCTCCAGAAACGCCCTTGCCTCTTTCGCGCCTCCGCATTTCCGGAAACTGTCGGAAATGATCGACGCGGAATTCCGATAGCGCGGATCCTCCAGCACGGTTTCCAGAGCATCCAAAATCTCCTCACCGGAAATACCGGTGAGTCTGACGCCGGCGCCCAGCTCTTCTGTTCGTTTCGCGACAGCCTCCTGTTCCGCTGTCTGCGGAAACAGCACCAGCGGCACACGGAAGTACAGTCCTTCGGACGCAGAGTTCATGCCGCAGTGGGTCAGAAACGCGTCCGCGATTTCCAGCACCGCCATCTGGTCGACGGATTCAAAAATCCGGACATTATCCGGCAGAGCATCGAAACGCTCCGGATTCGTGCCCATGGAGATGATCACCTGCCAGTTTGTCCGGCCCATCGCTTCAATGCAGTTGCGGTAAAATTCCCGATTCTGGTTGACGGTCCCCATGGAGATGTAGACGGTTTTCTCCGCGGTCTTTTCAATGGGCCGGGTGACTGGCCGGATGGACGGACCGATGAAATGATACCTGTCGGAAAAGGTCTCCGCGCAAGGCTGAAAGTATGGGGATGTGTAGACGATGGTGTTCGTTTCGTTGTCGTTTTGTACGACATCCAGAATGTTTTTGACCGGATAGCCGGACTTCTGCAGCCGCTTCAGCTGCTTGTTGACCCGCGGCATGGACAGCAGCATCTTCCCGAGTTCCGACGCCCCGTGTTTCATGTACCGGGAGGAGTACCGGTTGAACGCGAAGGTCGTCGTCGATGACACGAACGGTATACCGTGCTTTATGGCATTCAGCTTTCCCCAATAAGCAACCGAATCCGCCACGATGACATCCGGTCTGATTTCTGCCATCTTCTCCGATACCATATCGTCCAGCGCCAGAGTCGACGACACCAGAAGTTCCGTCGCAAAGGCCATATCCTTGCCGACCCGGTCCGCGTTTTCCTGACTTTGCATATCCATACCGATGTCGTAATCATCGCAGCCGATGAAGGTGGCGCCTGCCCCTTCCACCTTCTCGCGGAATTGTTCGAACGTGAAATAATAGACCTCATGCCCTACGGACGTCATCTCTTTGACCAAGCCCAGCGTCGGGTTCGTGTGCCCGTAGGCTGGGATGCAAAACCATGCGATTCTCATTGCCCTGTTCTCCCTTCAGCAGTTTCCTGTATATACATGCGCCAGCCTCTTCCTGGCGTGCTCCGCCAGCGCGTAGATACGCTCCACGTCCGTGGCGTCCCGGTCCGTCATATGGAAGGTCGGGAAAAAGCGGGAAATATGCAGCGGAATGCTGCTGCCGATCGTCTCGCCGGCCGCGTTTGTCAGAGACGCGATCCAATCGGTCATTTCTGTCATCTCCTCGAAGGAGTCGTTTTCCCCGGGGATGATCAGCGTGGTCAATTCCACGTGGCAATACCGCGCCGCTTCGGCGATAAAATCCATCACCATCCGCCGGCTGCCGCCCAGAACTTCCTCATAGTAGCGGTCGGTAAATCCCTTCAGGTCGATGTTCATGGCGTCGATGTACGGCAGCAGTTCCTCAAGTACTGCAGGCTCCGCCGTGCCGTTGGTCACCAGAACGTTCTTCATGCCCGCTTCTTGGACCAGCCGCGCCGTATCCCGGACGAACTCGTAGCCGATCAGTGGCTCATTGTAGGTGAACGCCACGCCGATGTTGCCGCGCTCCCGATAGGATGCCGCCGCGGACGCAATGGTCTGCGGGTCGACGCGTTCCGCCCGGCGGGCTGCCACAGACAACGCTTCCGCCGACCAGGAAATGCTGTTGTTCTGGCAGAAGGGACAGCGCAGATTGCAGCCGTAGCTTCCCACCGACAGGATCAGGCTTCCCGGCAGGAAACGCCGGAGGGGCTTCTTCTCGATGGGATCCAGAGCCAGGGATGTTACGGCCCCGTAGTTTCCGCACACGACCTTCCCTTCCCGGCAGACGCGTCCGCCGCAAAATCCCGTGCCGCCTTCCGGAATATCACAATGTCTGAAACAAACGTCGCATTTCGCCATGTCACTCGCGCCTCACCTTCACTCGTGCCGCACCACTTCGAACCGCTGGAGCTTCACACTCTCGGACCGGCGGATCCCCGCCTTTTGTCTGGCGATGTCGATCTGCTGCTCTACGGAATCCACGCCGTCCAGATCCGGAAGCAAAAGCCCCCGCTTGCCGCCGCTGCTGACGATGACGCCATAGCGTTTCACGTCGAGTTCGGCTTCGGATCCGATGTCCTCCGGCTCTCCCAGCACGTCCACGCTGATCTCAAGACGCGGCAGTTCCTCCGGTCCGATGGGTGAAAACCGCGGGTCTCTGGTCGAGGCGCTGATGGCGTTTTCGATGATCTCGCGGGCCACGCAGTCCGTAGTCGGTCCCGTGGTGCCGATGCAGCCGCGCAGGGCGCCGTCCTTGTGGATCGACACGAATGCTCCTGCCTTTGCATGAAGCATCTCCTCCGGAACATCATCCGGAATGTCGATGCGCCGGCGGCTTAAGATATAGCTTTCCAGGGACTGACGGGCCAGCTTCACGTACGGATCCTCCCGGCTGCGCCGCCGTGCGAGGGCTTCCTCCGTCTGCTTCAGATACCGAATCAAAAAACGCCGCTCCGGATCCTCCCCCGCCGGGTAGAAGGTGCACACACCGTAGCCGACGCCGGTCACATCCTCATGGGACAGAGCTTTGGCTTTCACCGCCATGCCGTCGAAGGCGCCCGCCATAATGACAAAGGACCGGTGCCCGCACTCCGCCGCGCGGTTGCAAAAGCCTTCGCTGAAGTCGAACAGCTCGCCGAAAGCACCGCGGCCGCACACATCCATGATACGCGCGTCGTATTCGGTTCCTTCCTTCGCGAACCCATAGGGTCCGTAGTCCTGCAGCTTATGGGACAGGTCGCCGCTGGCAACAATCACGATCCGCCGGCCCGCGCGTTCCGCAGCTTCGCGGATGAGCTGGCCCAGACGGTAGTGATCGGTCAGAGGCAGACCGGACAGCCCGATGCGGACGATCTTGTAGTTTTTCGGAACGCCGGCATTCTCATACGCCCGCTCGATAAACCACAGCGGTACCATCGTGCCGTGGTCCAGCGCTTTGTCGCGCTCGCCGAGAGTGCCCGCCGGGAAATCCTGCCCGTCGGCCTGGCGGCAGATCTCCGTGACAAGCTCCGTATCATATTCTACGCGGAACTGCACACTTCCCGCTCCGAACTGCGCGAAAGATCCCTTCGCGCCCGCTGACGGTGAGATGTGAAAATAGTCGCCGTACAGAATCGAGTGCGGACTTGTGATAACGATCGTATCCGGTCTGAGCGCGGCGATCTCCTCCGCCGCCTGCTTATAGGCGCGGGTCGTTTCCGCGATCTGCTCCTCGCTCCCCTGCCCGATCGCCGGTATGATCATCGGCGGATGGGGCACCATAAACGCAGCTAAAACTGACATGTCCTGACCTCCTGCCTTTCTTGTCCTTCTCTATAAACGCTTCACCATCGCCCGGCATTCGAACGGCCCGCTGAAGTAGACCTCCGGATCCAGGAATTCATACCCCAGCCGCTCATAAAACCCCACGGCCTCCACGCGGCTGTCGACTCCGATGTGCGCGTAACCCAGATCGCGGATCCACGCTTCCGCCTCCCGCATGGTCGTCTCTCCAAGGCCCCGGCCCCGGTACTGCGGGAGCACCACCATGCGCCCGATCATGACCAGGCCGTCAAGGTTCGCGTACCGGGAGGACGCCTTGGCGTACTCTGTTCCGGCCGCTTCGAAGAACCGGCATGTGGCGATGGGATACCCGTCGTCCAGCAGCACGATGTACCGCGTGCCCGGTCCGTCGTGCTCATCAAACTCCTCCCGCAGGGGGATGTGGTGCTGACGGTTCATTCCTTCAATGCGCACAGAATAGGCGCCGGCTCTCTGCCACTCTTCTTCCGCGCGCAGCACTTCGATATTTGGTGTTTCATATTGATCTTTCATAACAAATATATTTTATACTTGCGCCCCGCTTCTGGCAATAACAGGACGGCCGCAGATTTTGCCGGTCTGATTTTGCAAAAAGCGCTTAACAAGCCGATGAAAAGTGATACAATGATGACGGATAAAAAAACAAATGAAAGGGGGACAAATGTTATGACGATCAAAGACAGAATTCATGAAATCGAAGACGCAACCGAGGAACTGCTGGTACCAAAGCACCAGAGCGATCACCTCGCTAAGGAACTCCTGCAGGATCTGCTGGATAAGGCAATGACCGAAGAAGAAGTGCAGGCCATCGAAGACAAGTACATCAAACACTTTGATGAGGATGAGATCCTGAAGATCATCCACGGCGCGAAGCTGTCCAAAGGTTTCATCAAAGAATAGGCTGCGAGAGAATAATGCGAGAGAACAGACAGAAGGCTGATATCAGCCTTCTGCGTCTTTTAAAGCCTCGGTCATCGGCATCCTGCGGATCCTGCGCATCAGGATCATACTGACCAATCCGTAGCAGGCCAGGCCGGAGCCAATGAGAAGCGGAATGCCCCACGGGGCAGCGTAGAATGTCATCCACCCGTTGAACGACTGCATCAGCATATCGTAAATGACCTTGATCAGTTTCAGTCCGAGGGTTCCGCTCAGGATCAGAGACAGGAATACGACGATGCCTGTGGCGGTCTGAAACAGGCTTCCGGCTTCCCTGTTCGTGTAGCCCAGGATCTTCAGCATGGAGATCGAATAGGTGTTTCGCTCCGTCACAAGCTTGGCAAGCAGGAATATCATCAGCAGGAACATGATGACCGAGAAGATCAGAAACATGGTGAACGCCTTTCCCATGGAATCCTCCAGCTGATTGGACGTGGTCAGCAGGTCTTCTTCCGTGATCACCGTCGCGATCTTCGTCTCCGGAACGTCGCTCAGCTCCCGGTTGCTGAAATAACCGGAATAATAATCCTTCTTCAGATCGAACAGTTCCCGGAACTGATCGATGTTCATAAACACGCAAAGACTCGCCGGATAGTCGAAGCTTCCCTGCGAAACAAGCGTGTAATTTTTTGAGGTGAACTCCTCCTCCAGCTCGATCGTGTCGCCGTCTTCGATTTTGTATTTTTCGTAATAGCTGTTGGACAGCAGCACATTGCCGCCGGACAGATCTTTTAATCTCGTATCGTGGATGTAGGCAGAATCCTCCTGCACGCCGTATACCGTGATCTGTTCGCCCCGTTCGTTTTCGAGAGTTTCCACCGCGTATTTCTCCGCTCCCGGCGTATCCGTTTCGACCGGGTCTTTCAGAATGTACTGATAGCTGCAGAATTCCGAATCCTGGATCTGCGTCCGGAACTGATCAAGCAAAGGCAGGAACAGCGAACCAAACAAAAAGATGACGCTCGACAGGAAGATCCCTGCAAACAGGAGCAGATAGGTCGACTTGTTCTGCAGCATCACGCGAAGATAAAACCGCTTGCGGAAGCTGAAGTTCGGAAGTTTCACGGCCCTGCTCTGCGCCTTTCTCTTCAGATCCCGCCGCAGGAATTTCAGCGGCGGCAGGGACAGGGAACGCAGGATCATCAGCAGTTCCACCGCGATGACCAGGGCGCACGGGATGAGCGTCGTCTTCAGGAACGCCTCCGCGCTCCAGATGGTAACATACGTTGGCAGCGAATACGAATTGTAATACATATCCGCCATCATATATTTCAGAACGGTGTAGCCCAGAATGTTGCCCACAAGAGCCGCCGCCAGCGTGACCGCCACCGGCAGGGTGATGTAATGGATGAGCAGTTCTTTTCGGGAGTACCCTGACGCCAGCAGCGTCCCGATGGCCTTTGCTTCCTGTTCAATCGTACTCCGCGTCGTGATCGCAAACGCAAAGGCAAGAACGATGGTGACGATGTACAGGAACCATTCGAACATGATCTTATCGCTTCCCATATCCTCCCCGGTGAACTGGATCGCCTGATTGTCCTGGCGGGAGATGAACTCCTTCAGCGGGGCGTCCGTCTCGATCGTGTGGTCTTCCCCATCGTCAAAGGCGTCGATCGACAGGAACATGTTCCAGATCATGGGACCCACCGACATGTCCGCGCCCAGCATGGAGTTCTCGTAGACGACGCCCATCAGGTCCTCCACCCGCTCCTCCTGCTCGTCGTCGGTCAGGGTCTGATCGTTGTACCGCCACGTATAGCAGTAGACCAGTCCGGCGTTCCCAAACGCGTCGAACTGGGCGTCGCTTACAACAGCAACCGTAAACGCGCTGGCGTTGAACATCATGTCATAGTTATTCTTGAACAGGGCGCTGTAGTCGCCAAAAGCACCAAGCCCTGTGATCTCCAGTTCCTGTCCGTCAACGGTCATCCTGTCGCCAACTTTCAGGCCGTTGTTCACCGCGAACAGTCTGTCGATGATGATCTCCCCGCTTCCTTCGGGCATGCGCCCTTCCATGACATCGATGAGATTCATTTCCGTCCGCGGCCGGTAGAGACGAACGGTTTTCTGTTCGCCGCCGATGGTCGCGCTCTTATCCTTGTAGAACTGTTCCCGAAGCGTCACTTCTTCCTCTTCGATATTTCGGATCGCCTTCCGGGTCAGTTTCAGATCGCAGGTGAAGTGACCGTTCTCGACTTTGTATTTATCGAAACTATCGTTGTAGGCCCGGATCATGCTGCCGTCAGCCACAATGAATCCGGATACAAACCCGATCATCATGGTCATAAACAAAAACAGCGCAATATACTTCCCCAGATCCTTGCGCAGTTCTCTGGGGATCCGCTTCATCAGGGGATTCTTCTTTTTCGCGCTGTCTTTTCTGAACATGTCTGCCACTCTAGTCTGTCGTTTCGTTCTGCCGTCCCGGTCTGCTGCCGCCGGGGTCTACCAATCCAGCTCTGCCGCCGGGGTCTTCTGTGTGTTTCTGTACTCCTCCCGGATCTGCCCGTCACGGAGAATGATCACATGATCGGCCATCAGCCGGATCGCTTCGTTGTGGGTGACCAGAACGACCGTGCTCCCGTACTGTTTATTGACCCGTTCGATGAGCGCCAGAATATCCTTTGAAGTGCTGTAATCCAGCGCTCCCGTCGGCTCATCGCAGAGCAGGATGTCCGGATTCTTGATGATGGCTCTGCCGATGGCAGTCCGCTGCTGCTGTCCGCCGGAAAGCTGACTTGGGATCTTGTCCTGATGTTCCTCAAGCCCCAGAGTCTGCAGCATTTCCTGCAGCGGCAGCGGTTCTTCGGAGAGATAGGCGCCGGATTCGATGTTCTCCCGGACGGTCAGGTTGCTGATCAGATTATAGGACTGGAACACGTATCCCAGATGCTCCCGCCTGTATTTCGAAAGGCTCTTCTCACTACCGTGATCCATGACAGCGCCACCTATGGACACGGTTCCCGCGTCCGGTGTCTCGATGCCGCCAATGATATTCAGGAGTGTGGATTTCCCCGATCCCGAAGGTCCCAGGAGCACGCAGATCTCGCCCCTGTCCAGTCCGAATCCCACGCCTTTGAGGACTTCGGTGCGGCTTTCGCCGTCGCCATACGTTTTTCTGATGTCGTCAAGCTGTAAATACATGGTCTGATTCCGTAAGCGATTCGCGAGTTAGTTTTTACTAACCTCCAGCCTTTGAAAAACGGAAGCCCGAAGACTTCCGTATTTCGTTACTTTCATTCTTCTGTTGTGATTATACACCTAATAGTTAGGAATGTCTAACTGTTTTTTGACAGCCCGCTTCTATTTTCTGTACGTCGTTTCACCGTTCATGATCGTCTCGCAGACTTTCGTCTTATAAACCTCTTCCAACGGTATTTCAAATACATTCTGATCCAGGATGATCATGTCCGCGTATTTGCCCACTTCTATGGAACCGATCTGATCCTCCATGCGCATCTGATAAGCGTTGCTGATGGTGTACGCCGTGATGACATCGTCCATGGACAGCTTTTCGGATGCAGGAGCCAGCTCATAGGAACCCGGATAGATATCATCCCGGTACATGCTCCTCGTACATCCCATCTGCAGTCCCTTGGATGGCTCCAGGCCGAAGTCGTCGGTCGGATAGTCCGATCCGGCGCCGATTTTGCCGCCGCCGTTGAGTACGGATTTCAGTTCATACATCGGCGGAAGCTGCGGCGGAAGGATGTCTTTCTCTTCTTCAAAGGCAGCATGCCATACGAAGGTGGTATTGGCGAGGATGCCGAGTTCTCCGAACTTCGGAACATCTCCTTTGTAAATGTATGTGGAGTGGGAATCGGTCACCCTTGTGTCGTGAAATCCCGCATCTCTTAAAGCCTGTGTCATCACGACAAGCCCGTGGGCTGCCATGTCGCCGATGCAGTGGACGTTGATATCGAATCCGGCTTCGGCGATTTTCTTTCCTGCTTCGATCATTTCTTCATTCGTAAAGAACGGATCCGGCGCGGTTCCGATATTGAGGTACGGAGCGGAAATGGCCGCGGTCAGATCCTCCAGCGTCCCGTCCTGGAACATCTTCACGAAGCTGAACCGGCACTTATCCGGATCGACCTTCCTGTCGCCGGCTCTTCTGCTCAGCTCCTGCGCCAGCGCTATCCCATCGTCTACTTCCCCGATGCTGTTGACCATTACGCCGCAGCCGCTGAATCTCTGTTTCAGTTTGCCGCTTTCCACAAAATCAAAAAGTCCGTTCTTCATGTAATCGAGCATTCTCCCAAGGCCGCCCATATCACACAGAGCGGTCACGCCGTTGGCGGCGTATTCCTCTGAGAGTTCCAGAAAGCTGGCGTCCACTTCTTCCTCATCGATGACTTCAACCCTGTCGGACACCATGGACGCCGCCATGTTTTCCACCAGGTAACCGGTAGGATTTCCCTCGTCATCTCTGGCGAAATAACTTCTTCCCGGATGCGGATCCGGCGTATCCGCGGTGATTCCTGCCTTTTCGAGAGCGCAGGAATTGCACCAGGCAACATGTCCGCTTGTTCCATAGATGAATACGGGCGTGTCATCGCAAATGCAGTCAAGCATGGACTTGTCCGGCCAGATCCCATTCTGGATGAAGTATTCTTCCTGAAAGCCTTTGCCGTGGTAATACTTTTTACCCGGGTGAGCTTCTATGTGCCGCCTGATCTCTGCCTGCATTTCTTCCAGTGTAAAGATCCCGTTCAGAACGACGCCGGACTTAAAGAACGCGCCCATCACTGGATGGCAGTGTCCGTCGATCAGGCCGGGCAGCATCAGTTTACCTCCAAGGTCTGTGACCTCCGCCTGCTTGCCGGCGATGAAATTTTCCGCGCCATCGTTATCTCCTACATAAACAATGCGGTCCCCGTCGACCACAACGGCCTCCGCCCAGTCACGGGTTTCATTTACTGTATAGATCTTTCCGTTTTTATATGCTTTCATTCTCTTTATGCCCTTTCTATGCCTGGTATACAGTTTCTCCGCGCAGGACTGTCTCCAGGACTTTGATGGTGTACAGTTCCGTTGCGGGGGTCGCTTCGATATCATGGTCGATCAGCACCAGATCTGCGGATTTTCCGACTTCGATGGAGCCGGTTACATCTTCGAGATGCCACTGGTAAGCGGTATTGATGGTAAACGCCTGGATCGCCTGCTGCAGATTGATAGCGTCTTCCGGGTTGTAGCACTCCATGTCTTTTGAGATCTCGTAGAGCGGATCGATCGGCGTATCGCGCCTTGTCATGGCCACCTGCATCCCCTGGAAGGGATTGATCGGCGTGACCGGGAAATCCGAACCGAAGGCGCACCGGACGCCTGCGTCCATGAAGCTTTTGCCCAGGAATGCTCTTTTCGCGCGTTCCAGTCCCAGCATCATAATATATTCCGGCGCTTCATCGATGCATCCGATCATCCAGTACGGCTGGACGCTTCCGATGATTTTGTGCTCACCCATTCTGGCCATGTCTTCCGGCGTAACGAAAGAGCAATGCGCCATAGCATCTCTGAGATCTCTTCCGTCGTTGTATTTCTGGGCGTTGATCATGCAGTCGATGGTTGCCTGCGCGCCGTAATCTCCCATAGCGTGCACGTGGATATTGTGGCCGTCTTTGCGGACCGTTTCCATGGACCTCATGAGATTGTCGTAATCCCAAAGGAAATCGCCCTTATATCCTGCCGGTATCCCGCTTTCCTTGCAGAACTCGTCTGTATAAGGTTCAATCATGGCAGGCGTTCCGTCCACGAAATACTTGATGGTTTCGACCTTAAATACATCGTCAACGTCGTACTTTCCCCATTCCGCGTTTTCTTTGGCGTAGACTTCTTCCCAGTCATCGTTGTAAATGGTCAGGACGCCGTTCATACGCACCTTCAGGGTCCCTTCTTCCGCCATTTTCTTGATGCATGAATAATTCTCTTCATCCCCAAGGAGATCGGCGCCCAGTGTCGTGCCGTTTTTGAAGAACACTTCCTGGCATTTGAGCATGGCTTCTTTGTTCTGTTCCTCGGTGAAGGCGTAATTCGGAATTCTGGCAAGCACCCGGTTCATCAGATCCGGTTCCTGGATGTATCCGTCCGGATATCCGTCTTCTTCTCTGCGGATGGTTCCGCTTTCCGGGTCCGGCGTGTCCGCGGACAATCCCGCCGCTTCTATGGCCTTTGTATTGAGAACCATGACATGTCCGCAATAGGACAGCATGACGACCGGCCGATCCGGCACCACAGCATCCAGGTCATGGCGTGTGAAAGGTCTTGTCATGCCCTGCAGGCCGCCCAGGAACCAGAACCGGTCCCAGCCGATGCCCTGTATGACTGCGTAGTTCTTATGGGCGTCCGCGTAGTCTTTCAGGGCCTTCTGGATTTTCCGGATCGCATCCTCCGGCGTATCATGTTTTTTGTCCACGATATTGCTTACATCGGCAACGGCGTATTTCTTCGCTGACCACGCGAAATGCATATGGGCGTCTCCGAACCCGGGCAGAATGCTTTTGCCTTCGCAGTCGGTGACGACCGTATCCTCGCCAATGTATTTTTCGGCATCCTGATCGGAGCCGACGAAGATGATCTTACCGTCTGCGATACCGACCGCATCCGCCCGTATCACTTGATTATCCAGCGTCACGGAATACACCTTCGCGTTTTTCAAGATCCTGTCTGCTTTTGCTGTCATGATTCTCATCTCCTTTGTCTGCTAAATGTTTCCTGCTTTCATTATACTTCATCAATTTAATGTGACAAGTCATGAGTTGCGTCTGGTTGCAGACAGGCTTTGTTCGCCAGTCCGGTTCTCTGAGAGAGTCCCGGCAACGCCATTCTTCGAGATCGCCATTTCGCAAAACAAGGCTCCCTTAAAAATATTGTTTTTTCTATCTCTTCTTCCGAGCAGGCAGCTCCGGATACATTGCATCAAGCAACTCTCTCAGAAGCTCCCTGTTCTCCACATCATCCACAAGCAGCATTTCCTTCGCACCTTCATATGGCAGTTTCATATCTGCGTCCGGCATCATGGCGACTGCTGCCTTCACAGGTTTCACAAGAAAGCGGTCATCATATATGCCGCCGACTACCTTGCCGCGATAGTAAATGATATATTCTCCCATCATGGCGCGATAGGATATGTCATCCAGCTCTGAAAGCTGATCCAGTATATAATCCAGATATTCTTTACTCGATGCCATAGCTTCACCTCGTTTTAGACAGCAAACAAACGCACTCCACATGGCAAGAGTGGACATTATGAATGTCAAAATCGCCTTTCCCCGTTTGACCAAACTTATCGTGTGTTTTGCCCGTTTGCGGGAAATTGTCTACTGAAAAAGGCTTCCCGCCAGGGCTTCGGAACCCGAGCGGGAAGTCTGCTGCAACGATTAGTTTTTCCTGATTACTCGTTATAGTCTGCCGGATCAACGGTACAGATGTTGGTGATCTCGGCATTCCCATCCAGGTCTTCATACACCGTAACGACCTGGATTCCATTGATCGTCTCTTCTGTCTGCAGCGTACTGAAGCAAAGAAAGGCATAATTCGTTCCGGCAACTACCTGTGTGCCAAGCAGCGCCATTGGTTCAAGTTCATTCCCATCAAGGTTTTCCACGGCTTTGTCAAAGACGTCTTTTGCATCCTGCGGAATCACAACGGAAGATCTGTCTTCCGCGACTTGCCAGCCACCGGCAAGCTGCTCCGCGCTGATCTCGGTGTTATTGCCATCCGTGTATTCCGTCAGGTCAAACTCTTTTATCTGTGTGATTTCTGCATTCCCCTCAAGGTCGGCATATACGACCACCATTTGATATGATGTTTTAGGCTGCTCCGTTGTTGTGGCTGCTTCGCAAAGGATCATATAATTCGTCCCTGCAACGACCTGGCTTGCAACATATGCAACAGGCTTCAGTTCACTGCCTGTGAATGTTTCAGCAGCTTTATCAAAGGCTGTCTGAACATCCTCAGGCAAGGCGTTCGCTTCATTATCGAAAAGATTCCAGCCACCGGATACCGTTTCTTCAGCGCTCATTTCTGAAGATTCATCGGTCTGCACACTCTCATTCGATGATCCGCATGCTGTAATCATTGTGATCATAAAAAGTGCTAGCAATAATACTGATAGTTTCCTGAACATGTTCTTATTGACCCTCCTCTCTACTCTTATCACTTTACCTTGACTTTGAACGTCACTGTCTTGACCGCTGATGCGTTATAATTGCTATTGCCCAATGCCTTGACTTTGACCTTTACTTTGTAGTTTATCATGATAACGCAGAAAAAGACATTGGAATTGTTATATTTAAGCAAATTATTAGTTGTTCACTTCGACCTCTACCCCTGATTTGAAGACCACCCTAAAGCTGTCATCGTAGACGATGACCCTCTCGATCAGTTTCCGTACAAGCCCCTCGTCATACCCGACAGGCTGACCTTTGTTTTCTCTGATGAAATCCATCAGCTCCTCGGCCTTCTTTGCGGCCGTGTCCCGGTTTGCTTCATCCAGGAGCACCCTTCTCTTCTGATCCCGCAACTCATATATTTCATCTGCCACGATATTGTATCTTTCATCGTGTGGTGACAGAGCGATGAGTTCTCTCTGTTTATCGGCCAGTCTGTCCTCGATCTGCCGGATGTCCAGTTCGCCGTTCACGCCGAGAACGGTATCAAGACTCTTTCTGAAGGTTTCAAAGAACTCCTCATCGAGTGTCATGACCTGATTGATGGCAGCCGCCACGGCCTCATGCAGTGTCTCCTCGTGGACCGTCCTTGCCGGACAGTCAATCTCGCTCGTCTTCTTCAGCACCCGGCTCACACACCGCCATACCGTGGAACGGCAGCCCCGGTTGTTCCATTTGATCCTGCGGAAAATGTCACCGCAGTGACCGCAGAACACGATGCCGGACAGTGCGTATTTGCTGCTGTACAGTCTCCGCTTCTTATCCGCTCCGCTTGTAAGGTTCGCCCTCCTTTCCATCTCTTCCTGCACCCTCATGAAGATGTCCTTCGGAATGATGGCTTCATGGCTGTTCTCCACAAAGTACTGCGGAGCGATGCCATTGTTGACCACCTTCTTCTTCGTCAAAAAATCGGTCGTGTAGTTTTATGGTTTATTGTTGGTTATGGCACTGGCAGTCATGTGCGCAGCGCTGCCGGCCGGATCATAGGCATCACTCCCTTCTATAATGACAAATCCCACAGACCGGAGCCTGTGGGATGGTGACCTTATTGCGTCAAATTCTTTGTCAATCATTGATTTGCCAGTGGCCGTAACGCTTGCCTCCTACTCGTACTATACGGTTTTCATCTTGCAGAATGATCATATATCTCACCAATGTTCGTCTTGCAATACCAGTCTTTTCAGATAACTCATCGATGGTAATTTTTGAGTTCTCCCGGATAGCATCGATAATCTTTAGTGCCAAAACGCCATCCAAAGTGCCATTTGATTTGGCACTTTGGCCATTTGGCGGTTTAGGCTGATCTATAAGGGCACTCTTGAGTGCAGGAAAATATACTCTGATTCCGGTCCCGATAACCTTTTTCGCTTCAATGCAAATTATTTTCAACAATTGCCTTCAGTGTCTTTTCGTAGTTATCCTCAATCATCACAACATTTTCCCCAGCATCCATAAATCCATCAATGTAATACTGGTTGTCTGCTTTAAGACCGGCAATTGAACAATCCGTATCGACTAGCCTGGATTCAATTTCAGACTCATGCCCAATGATATCGTCGAAATAGCACTCTATGTATCCTTCAGTCATGGCAAGACAGATAAAGTCAATATACGAAAGATACCTTTCTTCTAAATCCTGCCGCCAGTTAAATGGAATATAGCATCCTTCAACAATCAGATTCTGCTCGTTCTCTATCGCTGTCTTAATCATTTCGCGCACAATCGGCCAAAGATAATCTGTAAGTTCATCGTCATCTTCCGGTGTCAAATTAGTATTGCCGCTTCGAATCAATCCCATTTTCAGTTGATCGATAGAAAGATATGGGTATTTGTATTTCTCGAGCATCTTCTGCGCCAGAAGCGTTTTCCCCGTATGGGATGCACCCGTTATCAATATGATCATAATCTCTCTTTCAGTTCCTTCTTTACCTTCTCCAAATCTCTGCAAGTGAGTATGGGAATAAGACTATTGATCTCATCGATACTTCTGTCCCACCATTTGAATTTGAGCAACAGGTCAATCAATTCTTCATCAAAACGTTTCCTCAGCACCGTTGCCGGATTGCCAACTACAATAGTATAGGAATCAACATCGCTGCCTACTACACTGTTTGCACCGATTATAGCCCCGTCACCAATATGCACACCCGGAAGTATGACCGCATTCTGACCAATCCATACATCATTACCGATGACAGTATCGCCTTTCAGTGGAAGGTCGTTAGCTGCGGGTGGTTCCATGTTCCAACCTTCCAGAGTGTAAAACGGGAAGGTTGATATAGCGTTCATTTGGTGATTTGCTCCATTCATCACGAACTCAACCCCTGTAGCAATCTGACAGAACTTGCCGATGATAAGCTTATCACCGTTCCATTCATAATGGTGTGTCACATGACTCTCAAACTCCGAATCAGCGATATAAGTAAAATCGCCTACAATGATATTCGAATTCTTGATCGTTGGCTTCACATATATCTCTTTGTCATATCCGGCAATCGGATGAACCTTATTCGGATCGGGTCCTTTTCCATTTTTCATACTCATTCACTTTTCTCCGAATCTTTGATCCCATAGTAATATTCAGCATCTACATCGATTTTCACATGATATTTCGCCTTCGCATTTTGGTTAATCAAGTGGACAACAGTCTCCACGTTATTCTGTGTAAGCAATAAAATAGCTTGTCCAACTTTCACTAAGCAGCCATTAGTGTCAGTTTAACGGTGTATATTTATCGTTTCATTCTTATTTTACACTGTAAAGTAGCTATTTCCGTTTTGGCAGGTCTTCCCATATAGCTTGAATCAGCCTGTACATCACTCCCCGGTTATCAATATCGTCTACCAGGATCATCTGCTTTGCGCCGTCATATGGCTGCTCCATATCCGCATTTGGCATCATCTCCATTGCTGACTTTGTGGGCTTCACAAGGAAGCGGTCATCGTAAATGCCGCCGACCACCTTGCCGCGATAGT
>Ga0256404_1000919_pt1 | contig 75013 bp, 65 predicted proteins | sample RumenRJG_01DNA_FD_185990 | JGI IMG/M metagenome (GOLD analysis project Ga0256404, IMG submission 185990) | Bovine rumen microbial communities from Lethbridge, Alberta, Canada - RJG_01 | ecosystem: Host-associated > Mammals > Digestive system > Stomach > Rumen | place: Canada: Alberta | collected...
GGCCCTCACTATAAGAATAACAGGAAATTAGAAAAATCGAAAGGCCAGAAGCTGTGTTTCATAACCACTTTGATGCCTTTCGAAGAAAGGCACATGTATAATAATGAAGCTTGCAAAGACATATGATTCGAAGGAGATAGAGGGGAAAATGCAAGGGGTTCAGCCAAAAAACAAAGGGGCGGTTCTTTCTGTTGAAAGAACCGCCCCGGGTGTTTAACAGCTCAGTGGCTGTGATCATTTAGCTGGTCTCTTTGAAGTAGTAGCCTTTGACCATGAAGCAACACGCTTTGTTCCGTCAGCTTCATCTACGACTGCTCTTACACGTACCTTTACGGTATCTGTCTTTGCAATCTTCAGAGTCGTCGTATTCTTACCATTCTTTACGTACTTGTAAGCCTTGGTCTTTACGGTCTTACCCTTTACCTTCTTTACGATGGTCTTCTCTACTCTGTAGTAGATACCTTCGCCTGACTGCCTGGTCCACTTTACGTTGATCTTTGTAGAGTTCTTCTTACGTCCTGTAACCTTTACACCGCTTACCTTTGCGAGTTTTACAGGAGCTATCTGCTTGGCGTCAACAATAACAGTTACCTGCTTTGTTCCAGCCAGTGCTTCTTTTGTCTCACCTGAAGTGATAGTAAGGACTGCAGTTCCTGCGCCTACTGCTGTGACATTACCCTGTGCATCTACAGTAGCTACTGCTGGATTGTCAATAGCATAAGTGATAGCTGCACCTGTAGCTGTCGTCTCAGCAGATACCTTCTTAGTCTCACCTACTGTCAATCTGGCGAATGTATCAGCTTTAATCGTAGGAGTGACCTTTGCAGGAGCAACAATCTCATTTACCACGCTTACAGGAATAGTCGCGATAGTTTCTCTGGTATCTGTGCTTCCAGTAGTCTTTACCTCAAGGGTGGCATTACCTACCTGTACAGCATTCAGATTTGTTCCAACTACCTGGGCGGCACCTGCGTTTTCTGTAGTATCAGCCGCATATAATCTGTACTGGATCGTCGCTTTCTTATCATTTACAGTAACGAGCTTGCTGAGATCTACAGACTTGCTGTTCTTGAAATCCAGCTTGATCTCTGATGGAACTGTAATGATAGCTTCCGGAGTATTCTGGACATTTACCTTTACGATCACAGAATTTCCATTGATCTTCTTGCCATTATCAGTTTCTGTGTAAACCTTCACATATCTGATTCCTGCAGTCTTACCAGCAGTGATAGTTCCATCTGATGCAAGTGTAAGTATATCATCGCTGTTTCCGCTAACGATTGATGAATCCTTTGCATCTGCGTCTTTGTAAAGATTATACTTTACTGGAAGTCCATTTGAAGATGAGCCTGCAATCTTCAGTGACTTTACAGCATTCTGAGCTGTTGAAGTAGAAAGGTCAAGACTTACATTCGTTGTCTCTTTCCCATTAACGAGTGCTTTGACTACATCTGTAGCTACATCATCTACAGTAAATGGAACTGTGTAAGCTGTCTTTCCAACTGTTACCTTTACACTTGAATCACCTTTCTTAAGCGCTGTAACAAGTCCTGTAGAATTAACACTGATAACTGAAGTATCCGACGGGGCATTGTAATAGATAGCTGCTGAAGTATTTGCTACCGAAATCTGAGCCGTCTTGTTTGACACTGTATCCAGTTTAAGGGGGGTGTTCTTCTTGTCTCCCGTGAGTTCAGTATCACTCTTTGCTTCATACTCGGTTGCTCCAGCCTTATATGTGACCTTCGTCTGGTCCTTGGTTTCCTCAGCCTGTGCTACTGTGCTGCCTACCTGTGCAACCGGGGCAAAAGTGAAGGCTGTGGCTGCCGCCATAACAACGGCGAGTGCTTTTTTAAGATTTGCCATTTGTATCTTCCTCCTTATTCAAAGAATTCTCATTTGCGGGAAACTGTTTTCTTTTTCCCTTCCGACAAATGCTATTATATCAGTTCAATGGAAAAATGAAACGACTTTTTTATTTTTTTCATAAAAAATGCCCTTGCCGGGCACTTTCTTAAATGTTAATTGAAAAACCTTTCAATAATTTATAAAAAAATCATCAAGCTGAATTCAAGATTTGGCGGCTATGCCATTCAGGAGCAGATCCGCAGTCTCGCCGGCCAGCGTGTCGACGTCAGCCTTCGGCCCATCTGCCTCTCTCCACCTGAGAAAAATATACGTCATCGCCGAAAAATAGCCGTCCCCGAGCTCTGGCACCGGCAGCTTCTTATAATAGTAGTCGAAGAAATCGTCGTTTAAAAATTCACTCTCAAGCCTTTTGAAAAATGAGTGAAACCCACTGTCAAAAAACAGCTTCTGGTAAGCGGGATCCGGCGAATTTAGCAAATGGTAAAATACTATTACCCCCCCCCACCAGGTTTTCGGGTTCTAGCTCTGAAAGCCGCTCAGACAGCGCATTTGCAAGGTCATCAATCACTCCGTAACCTATGTCATCTATCGTCAGGAAATGCCTGTAGACAGTCTTCCGATTTACGATAGCTTCATCGGCAATGTCCGACACACTGATTTTTTCATAAGGCTTATTCAGGATAAGCGTGAGCCAGGCCTGCTTTATCGCCTTCAGACTCTTCACTACTCTCAGATCATGCGCATTACTCATAAATGGGACTCCCTTTTTACATAAAAATTCAGATAAAGAGAATTATACCCCACTTTCAGATAAGTGTCAAAATCCGTTTTTCAGCCCCCTGACCTTCGCATCCTTCTGGAAAAATGCTATACCGTAGCACCTGATCTGCCTGTAACCGGTAAGAGCTTTCTTATGAAGATAGAGTTTACCGAGCCACCGTAAAATCTGATTGAATCACACGAATCAAAGCTGTCCACGCCTATGATGTATAAAAATCATTCTCATAAAAGGCAGCCTTCACATCTCCCTGCTTTACAATTCCTGTAATTATTTTCTGTTCCGTATCTTCCATATCGTCTCCTCCATATTTTTTAATTATTCTGTTAATTTGTTTTAAAAATAAATCCGGGATGATGGGAGGATCATCCCGGATCTGATAAACATTTCATAGCTCAGAGAAAAATATCAGGGTTCCCTGAACTGAAAGTCAAATGTCAAATTGTGATGTTTTTTGAAGGATTGGTATTACTTCTTGTCAGTCTTGAAAGTCTTTGTGCGATAAGCGCCGTTTACTCTCTGGCCATTGTCATTGAGATTGTATGCGCGAACCCATACCTTTACAGAAGTGTTCTTTGGTACTGAAACTACCTTAGAACCCTTGCCTGCCTTGTTGACGAATGTCTTTCTGACAAGCTTGCCATTCTTCTTATACTTATAAACTACCTTGTAGCCAGCTACGTTCTTGAGCTGTGAGTAAGAAATCTTAGCCTTGGCGCCCTTGACGTTACGTACTACGACCTTCTTTACCTTAGCTGGAACGTTCACATTAGCACTCTCACCCTCGTTCTTTACAGCGAGGTTGAATGACTCTGTACCAACGAGTGAATAGTCTGACTTTGAAAGTCTGTCCTGAGTAGGATTGATCTTGATGATCTGAGTACCCTTGATACTTGGGATGAGAGTCACCTGATAGGTATGAGGATTCTCCGTAGCTGCAACAAAGAGATGATCAGTGTTCCAGTTGAATCCTGCATGGTCTCCATCACCAATCGTGAATGCTGGATCATCCTTTGCATTAAGTGCTGCTGAAGGAGCGTGAGCTACAGTAACCTTTACAACAGTCGGCTTCGTGATAGTGATCGAAGCACCTGATACAGCTGCGGTAGCATTATCATAGATAGTCTCTCCGGTTGTCACGTTCTCGATCTTTGTGACGTTGTTGTACTGTCCGGCTACAGACTTGATCGTTACGACCTTGTATGTATGACCGATCTTATGATATGTATCATAGTTCTCTACGAGTACATGCTCGGTCTTTCCAGCTGTGATAGCATACTCGATCGAATTGTTGTATGGAACGAATACAGTATTGTCATCATCAGTGTAGAGCATGCTGTCATTCAGGTCACTGTTTCTGTTAAGAGCGACTACATGATAGTAGCTGGTGTTGCTTGAAGCATTAGTGCTTACGCGCTTTTCGCCCTCGCCTTTGGTAATTCCGAGATTGAGCCATGAAGCAGGATCTGTGTCAGAAGGTGATGTACCTACCTCATATGAATCCTCGAGGCCTGTAATCTGAGCGTCTGCATAGTCTACTACTACATAGAAGTATCTGGTAGTAAGTGCTGTTGTATTAGTCTCAGTAGATGTAACCTTTACAGGGAATACATATGGCTGGGTGTTAGTCTTCTGATCCTTGAAGTTCTTCTGCAGGAAGTCATGAGATACTGTGATCTGGCCTGTCTTGGCATCGATTGAGACGTTCTTATCCTCTTCATTTACAAGAGCATATGACAGATTTCCTTTTCCCTTTACGGTAAGAGGTTCTTTCACATCATTTGTCTCGTCACCGGTGACCTCGATCTGTACATATCCTACCTGAGCAGCTGCAAGACCAGCCTCTGTCGAAAGAAGAGTCCTGTTGCCCTGGAACTGTCTGTTGGTAAGAGTAGTAGCGACATCGCTGTCCTTGCCTGTGACTGAGATCACATCTCCTGCATTCTGGCTGACTCTGAAGAATACAAATACAGGATCTCCATTTACGCCATTAGCTGACGGAGTGATCTTGACGGTAGAAGTACCAACCTTTGCGGCTGTTACTACACCCTTATCTACAGTGACGTTCTCGTCATATGTATCATAAGAATATGTAGTATTGTCCATATTGGAGTAGAGGTACTTGGTCAGATCGAAGGTCTTGTTTGTAGTCAGATCGAGGTCGATCACAGCATCGTCAATATCCGTCGGGTTATCATTGACTCTGCTGTACGTGATGTCTCCATCCTGTACACGAACCTTAGGACCTGCATTTACTGAGATAGTAACTGAGATCTCAGCGATGAATCTAGTGTTGTTCTTGACATCAGTATACGGTACATAGTATGTCTCGTAGTATACACCGTTTCTGGATGGAACGACTTCTTTGCCATCTGCACCAACGTGTCTTGTGATAGTAGAATCCTTGGCTGCGGCAGCATCAGTGATGTTGGCATCAAAGATCTGTCCTTCATACTTATCAGTGGTTATGGAAAGATCATTACCCTTGTTGAGCTTGTTATTGTTGACACCGATGAAAGTAGTTCCTTTAAGGAAATCCTTCTGGACAGGGGTACCTGTCTTAACATCATTAACTGTCTTTGAGAAAGACTTTGAAATCTTCCTTGTAGCAACAGCCTGTGGTGTATCTACTACGTTAATCGTTCCACTATAAACAAGTGTATTCTTCCCGCCTGCTTCGTATACACCAACGATGTTAGCACCAGTCATGTCGTTTTTAAATGTTTTAGCATTATTTACATGGACATCGAGCTTACCTTTAGAATCGGTAACCTTTGCTGAATCGTTTGTGAATCCGAGAGCTACAGGATTTGCACTCGGCTGGCTAGTCAGGTACCACTTCAGCTGGTCAGCTGTGTACCAGACAGAACCAAGCTTGAAACGGGCATTGCTGTTTACAAGGCTGTAATTAGTGCTGTCAGTAGCGATGAGTTTTGTAGTAACACCGCCATAAACGGCACTGTCAGTAGCCTTTCCTGAAGTAGCTGGGTCATCTGATGTGTTCTTGCCAGAACCAGCTATGACCTGGAAATCCTGAGATACGATACCAACGGTAACTGTATACTTACCAGGAGTAACATCTGCGTCTGCGCCCACGTAGAAAGTGTTCTCGCCTACTGAAGTGGAGCTAAGTGAACTAAGGTACGATTTGGACGTAGGGCCCTCATACAGATGAAGACCTGAAACAGCCTTTCCATCCTTGCTGAATGATACAGTAGGAGTTTGATGTGCATTGTCTTCAATGTAGGTGAAGGTCTCTCTGTCTCCTCCGGCAGTGACTGTTTTTGTAGTGATGTCATGCTTCGGATCCTTGACAGTAATCTTGAGAGAACCAAGGCTATTTTTCTTATCAGCCAGATCGTTAGCATTAGAATAAATGCTCAATGTCACAGGATCACCAGCAGCATGTGGCTCAAGAGTCAGTGAAGTGTCAGTGCCTGGAGTAACTGTAATCGGGCTGGTTCCTGATACTGTGGCAATGGTTGTATCTGAGATAGCTGCATACATCTCAGTACCCTTGTCTGAGTCAGGAACATGAACCTTAATAGTCTTGTCTCCTGCACCGTTATATAAGGTAACCGCTGTAACGGTGTTTTTGCCATCGACAAATGTGGCTGGTCCTGTTATCGGAGCTTTGATGGTAAGAGTCAGCTTAGCACTTGTCCAATTGGTGTCACCTTTCTTCCTGTGTGAAATCGTGACTACTGTGGTACCTGCCTTCTTCGCCTGTAGACCTACTGTTTTGGTCGGCGCCGTAGCGGCGTTTTTCATGGTGAAGCTGTCCTCTGCTACTACGTCATTTGAATCCTGAGTGGCCCACAGTCCGACGTACTCTTTGTCATATTCGATCTTGTAATCGTAGTCATCGGTGTCGTCTTTGCTACCGGTTATCTTATAGGCGATGTACGCGCCGCCTGAACCCTTCGAAGTCAGATCCAGGGTTTTTGCAGTGGCGGACTGGTCCCACGCCCAGTCCTGAATATTAGCTGCTGCGTCCTTTTTTGTGGCGTAGCCGTCTCCGCTAGCTGCCTGAGCCTCAACTACTCCGGTCAGCCCGAGTGTACTCACCGGTGCGAACGTTAATGCTGTCGCTGCGGCGAGAACAATGGCTAAACCTTTTTTCATGTTTAACATTTTGTTATGATTCCTCCTTTTTTCTGAAACAAAAAAAGAGACCACTCGTTTATCCGCGATGTGATCCCAGTCGTTACAGGATTGGAATTTTTGTCAATATGCTACGTGGACCTGTCCTCCCAAACACAATAAATGATTCAAGGCGGATCACGAGCCCCAGGCACATGCGTCGTGCCTTGCGTACTGTGATTCAGGGGCAATCCCTTTATCACCGCTCGGATCAGAAATCATTTACTTGTCCACTGTCCTGAAAAGAGTGTGCTCACTGCCATCGCTGAATAGCTGTGTGCTCCCTTCGGACAAGAATACTTTACCGCGTGAATGTCTGGGATACGAGGGAAGGAAACGAGGCTTCTGGCCCTTGTGGGATTTTAGCAAAAGAAGTGACCCTTATGTCCATTTTACTGACCGGCGATTTTTTTAAAGTAAATTCAATAATTGTAGAAATGTGCGTCACGTGGTATCATAATCATAGAAATCGGAGGTCACTTATGGTGAGAATTTTACCTGTCGGGGTGCAGAGTTTTGGAGATATAAGAACCAGAGGGATGGTCTATGTAGATAAAACTGAATACGTATGGAGGCTGGTGAATAGTCTTAACAGCTGCTTTCTTTCACGTCCAAGACGCTTTGGAAAAAGTCTGCTTACATCTACGCTGGAGTGCTATTTTCTCGGGAAGAAAGAACTTTTCAAAGGGCTCTATATAGATAAACAGGAAAGTGCATGGACTGAGTACCCGGTTATCGCTTTTTATCTGTCAGGCGGTGAGTACAAAGAGCCGAATGGGCTCAGTGATATGCTGCAGCACACCATCGAGCAGGCCGCCAGAAAGTACGATGTGACTGTAAATGGTCAGACTCTCGCTGTACGCTTCAAGTCACTTATCGAAAATCTCTGGGATAAGACCGGGTGCCAGGTGGTCGTGCTTGTCGACGAGTACGACAAACCGCTTCTCGATACTATGATCTCTGATCCGGAGCAGGAAAAAAATAACCGTGATCTGTACAAAGGATTTTTCTCAGTACTCAAGGATATGGACGATTACCTGCGGTTCGTTTTTTTCACAGGTGTCACGAAATTTACACAGGTGTCAGTTTTCTCTGACCTGAATCAGCTGATAGATATTTCGTTGAACGACGAATACTCGGGCCTGTGCGGGATCACCGAAAAAGAACTGATTAACTGCTTTGATCCTGAAATACATATAATGGCTGATAAGTATGGTCTCTCTTATGACGAGTGTCTGGACAGGCTCAGAGAAATGTACGATGGCTATCATTTTTCCGGTGACGGAGTTGGTGTCTATAACCCGTTCAGTCTGCTGAGTGCATTCACTAATCAGAGACTCAGCCGCTACTGGTACAGGACTGGTACGCCGACTATTCTAATGAAAAAATTAAATGATTCGTCTATTTCTCTGTCTCAGATCACTGATGGTATTGATGCTGATGAGGACGAACTTCAGGACTACAGAGTTGATGACGATGATCCAATCCCGCTTTTCTACCAGACGGGCTACCTGACTATCTGTGGCTATGACAGGGAATTCAATCTGTATTCTTTAAAATTCCCAAATAATGAAGTCAAGTATGGATTTTTTAATTCTCTGATTTCTAGTGTACTCGGATCTGCTAATAAGGAAAATCCCACTTCGCTTCGACGCATATTAGTCGACTTGCGCAAGGGCGATATTCCGTCATTCATAAACAGGATAAAATCTCTTTTCGGTGCCATTCCATATCCCGAAGGACAGGCTCCTGCATACGAGGGTGAATGGTCAAGACAGATTTTTCTGGTGCTGTCACTGATGGGTGCTTACACGCAGTGCGAAGTGCATATGGCTACCGGACGTGCCGACTGCGTAGTCAAAACTTCGGACTACATTTATGTATTCGAGTTCAAACTGGATAAAACTGTGGATGAGGCTCTGGAGCAGATAGACGCCAAAGACTACGCCATCCCCTATTCCGCTGATGGCAGAAAGCTGTTCAAAGTCGGTGTGGTATTTTCCTCCGAAAAAAGAAATATAGCTGACTACCGGATAGGGTAGGCAGCTATAAGTTCAATCCTCTGCAAAATAATACCTGTAGACCAGATGAAACAGCAGCCTCAGTCCTTTGGCGACGGAGTCTTTCCAGATCCACTCCTCTTCGGTGTGGAGAAGGGCGCCGTCACAGAGGCCGATGCAGATGGCCGGGACACCCATCGAGAGAGGGATGTTACAGTCGGTCGAGGCCGTGGATTCTTCGGGGTCGATGCCGATGATCGAGCGGATCGATTCACGGGCGCGGGAGATCATTTTTTCGACAGATTCTTCAGGGACGCCCTGGGCACACGGCCGCTTGCCGATGACTTCCATTTCTATCTGCGCGTTTTTACTGTAGCGCTTTACGATGTCGTGGATAGCCTGGTCACATTTTTTCATGACGTCAGATTCACCGGTGCGGAATTCCATCGTGAAGGCTGCCTGCTCGGCAATGCTGTTTACAGAGTTTCCGCCAGCTATAGTGCCGACGTTGTACGTGTATTTTTCTTCGTCGGTCGGCTGCATCCGGTAGAGGTCATTTATGATCTGCGAAGCCACGTGTATCGCGTTCGGATTTCCGAAGTTCAGATATGAGTGTCCACCGGTCGTGTGTACTTTGATACGGTAGCGGATCGATCCTACCATGTCGGTGTATATCTTCCGATAGTAGAGGTCAAACGCCCAGAAGTGCGAGACGAAGTCGGCGTGCTCTTCCATGAACCGCTTGCTGCCCTTCAGGTTCCCGAGTCCTTCCTCGCAGGTCCCGAATACGAAAAATATCCCGCATCTGATGGCGGGCTTTTCTTTTGCCGCAAACGCAGCCAGCAGCAGAAGGCAGGCGACATTTGCCGTATCATCGCCGATTCCGGGGCACAGCAGCTTTCCGTCCTTTTCTGTGACTTCAAGCTCCGTATCCTTTGGAAAAACGGTATCCATATGGGCGATCATCACGGCGTTATTCCTGCCGTGCCTGATGCCATACGGGTAGACCACATTTCCTGCCTTGTCTCGGTAGACACCGACAGCACCCGCGTTTTCCAGGTACTGCTCAATGAATTCACTCCGGCGCCCCTCATCTCCTGTCGGCGCCGGAATCTCCGTGATCTGTTTTAAGAGATCAACTATTTTTTCTGAGTTATCGTCTATGTATTTAAGCGCTTTGTCTCTCAGCATAGGCTTCTCCTGTTTTATACTTCAAAAATCATATCTCCGTAAGAAGGCATCGGCCAGTATTCCTTGTCTACGAGCATCTCTAGCTTGTCGACCGGAGTGCGGAGTCCCTTCATATCCGGAAGCACCGTATCCCTGAAGTAAAAAGCCCGTGCCTTTTCATCTGAAAAATCGCCGGTCCTCTCAAGGTCTGTCTCAAGCGACTGAAGGCTCTCACGGGTATTCTTGAGCTGTGCGCTCACCTCTGTAAGGAGTGCTGTCTGCGTAGAAACATCAGCCTCCGGGCAGGCGTTTGATACTGAGGTGATCGAGTCTGCAATAACTGTCGTGTACTTGATCACTGCCGGGATGACCTGCTTTCGGATGATATCTACCATGGTCTTCGCTTCGATATTTCTCTTCTTTGCGTAGATCTCGTATTCGATCTCGGCGCGTGAATCGAGCTCTGACTTCGTGAATACATGGAAACGCTCGTACATCTGAACAGTTTTATCAGTGGTCAGAGCCGGGATAGCGTCGAGCATATTCGTGATATTCGGAAGGCCGCGGAGCTCTGCCTCCTTTACCCACTCGTCTGAGTAGCCGTTTCCGTTGAATACTATCCTCTGATGGTCAGCTGCGAGCTGATGGATCAGGTCATGGAGCGCTGTATCGAAATCATCTGCTTTTTCGAGTACATCGCAGGCATCTGAAAAAGCCTCTGCCACGATGGTGTTCAGCACGATATTCGGCTCACCGATCGAATCCTCAGAACCTACCATACGGAACTCGAATTTATTCCCAGTAAAAGCGAATGGTGATGTACGGTTCCTGTCTGTTGCATCCTTCATAAAATCAGGAAGGGTCTTAACGCCTGTCTGCATTTTTTTACGGCCGATGCTGTGAGTAGCCTCACCGGTGCTCACGAGCTGGTCGAATACGTCTGCGAGCTGGTCTCCAAGATATACGGAGATGATAGCCGGAGGCGCTTCATTAGCTCCGAGTCTCGAGTCATTTCCGACATCGGCTGCCGACTCACGGAGCAGGTCAGCATGCTCGTCTACTGCTTTAAGTATGCAGCAGAGAACGAGAAGGAACTGCATATTCTCGTGCGGAGTCTTGCCAGGATCTAAGAGATTCTGTCCGTCGTCTGTAACCAGTGACCAGTTATTGTGCTTTCCGGAGCCGTTTACTCCATCGAACGGCTTCTCGTGGAGAAGGCACTGCAGACCATGGTCGTATGCTACCCTCTTCAGGGTCTCCATGATCAGCTGGTTATGGTCGACTTCGACATTTACCTCTTCGTAGATAGGTGCCAGTTCATGCTGTGCAGGTGCGACTTCATTATGCTGGGTCTTTGCCGTGACTCCGAGCTTCCAGAGCTCGATATTCACATCGTGCATGAAAGCGCCGATCCTCTCACGGATGGCTCCGAAGTAATGGTCATCCATCTCCTGTCCCTTCGGAGGCATAGCTCCGATAAGGGTCCGTCCGGTATATACCAGGTCTTTTCTGGCAAGGAAATTTTTCCGGTCGATGATAAAGTACTCCTGCTCGGCGCCGACTGACGGTGTGACCTTGTGAGCAGTGTTGTTTCCGAAAAGTCGGAGGAGTCGGAGGGACTGCTCATTTATGGCCTCCATCGAGCGGAGCAGCGGAGTCTTCTGATCCAGGGCTTCACCGGTGTACGAGCAGAACGCTGTCGGGATCACAAGTGTAGCTCCGCAGGCATCCTCTCTGACGAAGGCCGGTGAAGTGCAGTCCCATGCTGTGTAGCCGCGGGCTTCGAAGGTCGCACGCAGTCCGCCTGACGGGAATGATGACGCATCCGGCTCGCCCTTTATCAGTTCTTTTCCTGAAAAGCTCATCAGTGCCTTTCCTGATGGAAGCGGGCTGGTGATGAACGAGTCATGCTTCTCGGCTGTGGCTCCTGTCAGAGGCTGGAACCAGTGAGTGTAGTGAGTGGCGCCCTTTTCGATAGCCCACTCCTTCATCTCGTGTGCCACGACATCGGCAGTCTCTATGTCAAGTTCCTTTCCGTCCCTGATCGTCTGCTTCAGCTTCTGGTATGTCTTTTTAGGCAGACGCTCCTGCATAGTGCGGTCATCGAAGACATTCTCTCCGAAGATCTCGGTTACATTTACCTTTTCTTCTTCCTTCACTTTTCTTTCCTTTCAAAAAAAAGGCGCGCCGGAGCGAGTCCAGCGTGCCCACAATTTTTATAAAATTCAGGCTTTTCCAACAGAGCCGAAGAGCTCCATCTTTTCCTTAACCTTTGCCTTGATAGCCTCAGCGCCTGGAGCAAGGAGCTTACGTGGGTCAAAGCCCTTTCCTTCCTTGTCCTTGCCAGCTTCGATGTACTGACGTGTGGCTTCAGCGAATACGATCTGGCACTCTGTGTTTACGTTTACCTTTGAAACGCCGAGTGTGATAGCTTTCTTTACCATGTCATCAGGGATTCCTGTGCCGCCGTGAAGTACGAGTGGCATATCGCCTACCTTTGCCTTGATGTTCTCAAGAACGTCGAAGCGAAGTCCTGGCCATCCTTCCGGATATACACCGTGGATATTTCCAATGCCGGCTGCGAGCATATCTACTCCGAGGCCTGCGACTCTCTCGCACTCCTCAGGATCTGCGCACTCACCCATTGATACGACGCCGTCTTCCTCGCCGCCGATTCCGCCGACCTCTGCCTCGATCGACATGCCAAGGTGATGAGCTACTGAAACGAGCTCCTTTGTGTTCTTTACGTTTGTCTCGATGTCATCATGTGAGCCATCGTACATGATAGATGTGAAGCCTGCATCGATACACTTATAACATCCTTCGAATGTACCGTGATCGAGGTGAAGAGCTACTGGTACTGTGATTCCAAGACTCTTATCCATTGCCTTTACCATAGCTGCCACTGTAGAAAATCCTGTCATGTACTTTCCTGCACCCTCTGATACTCCAAGGATTACAGGGCTCTTAAGCTCCTCTGCGGTAAGAAGGATTGACTTCGTCCACTCGAGGTTGTTGATATTAAAATGTCCTACTGCGTAGTGGCCTTTTCTGGCCTCTTTGAGCATGTCTGCTGCGTTTACTAACATGTACGATTCCTCCGTTTCATGTATTGGTTTCTAAACACCACAAAGCATTATACCCCATTCACGGGTTTCGTTCAACCCTTAAAAAATGTGTCTGGCTGGCATTTGCTGCTCAGCTCACGATCCGGACGGCGCCGTGAAGGGCGCGGATCTCTACTTCTGTGGGTTTGCCGCCGTATTCTCCGTCGAGGGTCCACGGAATTTCTTCAGCGGCGGTGAATTTTACTCTGCTGGTCTGGAATGAAGTGACCATGTCTGTCTCTGTGTCCACGCCGGTGAGGCTTGAGACTATCTGGCTGAGCTCTATAGGGTTCTTTGGCATGCGGACGAGTGTCACTTCGAAAAGTCCGTCGCCCAGGTCGACTTCTCCTGAGATCAGCCCCTTCATGCCGCCTACTGAGACGGTGTTCGTCACCATCCCGTAGATGAACTCGTCATAGAGCACGTTTCCATCGTATTCGACCTGCATCCGATATGAAGGGATGTCTCGAAGCTGCTTGAACGCCGACAGTATATAGGCTGCGTGTCCCAGTACATTCTTCAGCTGCTGACTTGTCGTGTAGCTCGTCTCCGTAAAAATACCGAAGGCTGCCACATACACAAAATACGCGTCTCCGAACTTCCCGACATCTACCGGTGTAGGTGTGCCGTTTACTGCCGTGTCCGCGGCTTTTTTCATATCTGACTCGAGTCCGAGCGAAGACGCGTAGTCATTTGTACTGCCTGCCGGTATATAACCGACCGGACATTTTTTCTCTAATGGCATGAGACCGGATACTACTTCATCGAGGGTTCCGTCTCCGCCGCTTACTACTATCCTGTCGAACTCACTGCCGTATTCTGATGATTTTTCCATCGCGTCCTTCGGGCGCTGTGTCGGATAGACCGTCACTTCATATCCGGCGCGGACCATTATTTCGATGATATCGGACAGATGTACTTTGATCATGCCGCGTCCGGAATGTGGATTATAGATAAATAGAAGTTTTTTCCCCATGAAAAATAACCCGTACCTTTATTTAGTGAGAAAATCCTCAATAGCTACGACTGCTTTTTCCTCGTCGTCGCCCTGTGCATCAATCGTCACCTCAGTACCTCTGGTAAGCACGAGACTCATCATCCCCATGATGCTCTTCGCGTTTACCTTCTTCGTATCCATCTCTATGTAAACCTGGCTCTGGAACTGGTTTGCCAGCTGCACCAGGTGTGCGATCGGGGTTGCCTCCATTGATTCACGCATTTTGATGGTTACATTCTTTTTCATGTAATATCCTCCTGATTTCTGATATCGTAAGCCATCTGTCCGATCTTTCTCAGTCTGTGGTTTATCCCGCTCTTTCCTACTGGCGGGGAGCATTTCTGCCCAAGCTCATACAATGGCATTTCCGGATTTGCGAGCCTCAGCCTCGCAGCTTCCTGCAGGTTTGGACTCAGCTCCGAAAAATGTCCGCTCTCCTGAAGAAAGCGGATATCCTCGATCTGTCTGACTGCCGCCGACACTGATTTCCGGATGTTCGACGTCTCGCAGTTGACCTGACGGTTCACGTTCTCGCGCATCTCTTTCAGGATCCTGGCATTTTCAAAATCCATGTATGCCTTCGACGCGCCGAGCAGTCCGAGCATTGTCTCTATCTGCGAGCCTTCCTTTAAATACACGACGTAATGGCCTTTTCGCTCGACTATATGCGGGTCACATTCGTACTCGGCTATCATCTGCTGCACTTCTTCGGCCTGCTGCCCGTTCCGGCAGACCATTTCGAAGTGGTAGGACTTTGACGGGTCGCTCACCGACCCTGCCGCTAAGAAAAATCCCCGCAAAAATGACCTCCTGCAGCAGTCCTGTTCATAGAGCACAGGATTCGTGACAGTGAAGTCATCTCCGTCTGTTTTTAAAAGTTCGCGTAATTTTTTGCCATAAGATGGGCTTATAGTATTGTAGTCATCTTTGTCTATCTTAATCGTTTGTTCTAATAATGTAAAGTATTTTTCTATGAGCTTTTCATTTTCTGTTTCGACCCTGACGGTTCCTGTTTCAGGCACTGCCCTGGCAACTGCCGCCGTGATCCCAGCTGTCTCTGCGATCTGACAGTGTCTCGCCTTAGGATAGACTTCGAATAGCTCTTCCTTTACGTCACTTGAAAAAGACATATTATCCTTTATTTATGTCGCGGTGTTCGATGCGCAGACCATAGTCACCCTCGTGCTCCTGGAGGGCGTGGTAGAGTTCACGGGCGATCGTCACGGAACGGTGGCGGCCGCCGGTACAGCCGATGCAGATCACGAGCTCGTTCTTGCCCTCTTTGATGTACTCAGGGATAAGGAAAGTCACCAGGTCAGTGAGTTTGTTCACGAAGGTGTGTGAGACTTCGGAATTCATAACGTAGTCCACGATCTCCTGATCGTTTCCTGTCATCGGTCGGAGACTGTCCACGTAGTACGGATTCGGTAGGAAACGGACATCGAAAACCAGGTCCGCGTCTGTAGGAATGCCGTACTTGAAACCAAAGGAGAGCACCGTGATATTTATATTCTTGTAGTCTGTTCCCTGCTCGAAGATGCTGGTGAGTTCTGCCCGCAGGTCGCGGACTAACAGGTGTGTCGTATCGATGATATAGTCGGCACGCTTCTTAAGGAATGCCATCTCCTCGCGCTCTCTTTGGATCGCGTCGATGGTCCGGCCTCCATCCGCAAGCGGAGGTGTTCGTCTCGTCTCCTTGAAACGTTTGACGAGCACATCGTCCTCTGCGTCTAAGAAAAGTATCTTTATCTTCTTGCCGTCGCCTTCGAGTTCATCGAGGATCCCCTCGAGTTTTGCGATCGGAGTCCTGCTCCTGACATCGATCCCAACCGCTACCCTGTCCTCGTTCGGCGAATCTGTCGCGAGTCCCGCAAAGCTTCGTAGCAGTGGTATCGGAAGATTGTCGACACAGTTATAGCCCATGTCTTCCAGGATCTTAAATGCTGTGTGTTTTCCTGCGCCGGACATTCCGGTGATTATAAGTAGTTCCATTAGAATTCTCCCAGCATCTTTACTTCAGGCTCGAGAGTCACTCCGGTCTCCGATTTCACTTTTTCGATGATCTGGTTTATAAGTGTGTAGATATCCGAAGCTGTGGCGTCGCCGTCGTTTATCACGAAGCCCGAATGCTTCTCGGAAACTCTCGCTCCGCCGACATGCGCGTCTTTCATTCCGGCCTGTTGCACGAGTTTCCACGCCGGAGTCATCTCCTCGAGTGTCTCTCCGTCAGAGACTTTTCTGAAGGTGCTCCCGGCACTCCGTTTGTTTACAGGCTGTGAACTGCCGCGTTTCTCACGGATCTCAGATACCTTTGCTTTTATCTGCTCCGGATCTCCTGCTTTTAACGCCAGAACTGCTCCGGTTATTATCTCATTTTTCTTTGAAAAAAAGCTCGTGCGGTAGCCGAATCCCAGGTCTTTTCCTGTATAGTGCTTTGCCTCGCCATTCATGTCGATGGCTGTGACTGACTGCACTGATCCGCTCATATCTCCGCCGAAAGCTCCGGCATTCATGTACACGGCGCCTCCGATGGTTCCCGGGATCTGTGTCGCGAACTCGAGTCCGGTAAGTCCGTAGTCGCAGGCTTTTTTCGCTACGACTGGAAGCAGGGCTCCGGAGGACGCGATGATACTCGCGCCTCCGTCGCCCTTCTTAAGCTCGACTTCGCTCATCCTCTTTCCGATGCAGATCACTGCGCCCCTGATACCGTCATCGGATACCAGCAGATTGCTGCCGTTTCCGATCACAGTAAAAGGACAGCTGTAATCTTTTAGTAGCTCCACCACGCTCCTGAGTTCGACCGACGCCACATCTATAAATATGTCTGCTTTGCCACCAACTCCAAATGTAGTGTGCTTTGACATCGGCTCATCGACTAGGACTGCTCCGTCGTCAGATACTATTTTTTTTAGAACCTCTATGACTCTCTCCATGCCTTACCTCACTCTGCCAGCAGGAATGCCTTGTATCCTCTGTAAGCCTCGTAGATGTCGACCTTTGAAGTGATCTCCCAAGGAGCGTGCATATTCAAAACAGCTACTCCGCTGTCTATAACGCTCATGTCCCAGTTTCCAAGGATGTAAGCGATAGTTCCGCCGCCGCCCTGATCTACTTTTCCAAGCTCTGCTGTCTGGAACTCGACATCGGCATCATCGAAGATGCGTCTGATCTCTGCCATGTACTCGGCTGTAGCGTCGTTCGATCCGCTCTTTCCTCTGGAACCTGTGTATTTATTTATGACAAGTCCCTTTCCAAAATAGCAGCTGTTCTTCTTCTCCATGACATCCGGGTAGTTCGGATCGAAGGCAGCTGATACATCTGAAGAAAGTGCCTTAGAGTACTGCATTGCGCGCATGATAGAAAGCGGTGAATCATCACCCTCTGCGTGGAGCAGCTCCGCTACTGTATTTGCGAAGAACTTCGACTCCATTCCTGTAGCTCCGACTGAACCGATCTCTTCCTTGTCTACTAAGAGGCAGGCGTAGGTTCTCTTGCCTGGCTTCGTGTCTACGATAGCTCTGAATGAAGGGTATGCGCAGACCTTATCGTCCTGGCCGTAACCCATGATGCAGCTTCTGTCGAGTCCATAGTCACGGGCAGGTCCTGCCGGAAGAACTACGATCTCTGCTGAGAGGAAATCATCCTCTTCGATATCGTACTTTTCTTTCAGGATATTCAGGATATTTTTCTTTACGGTATCTTTCTTATCCTTGTCGCCGGTGGCCTCTTCGAGCGGAATGGTTCCGATCATGACGTTTAAGTCCTCGCCCTCTACGACTTTGGCGCCAGTCTTCTTCATCTGATCCTGTGCCAGGTGGATCAGCAGGTCGCTCACTCCGACTACCGGGTCTTTAGGGTCCTCGCCGACGCAGACGTTTACGACACTTCCGTCCTTTTTTGCTACGACTCCGTGAAGTGCAAGCGGAAGTGCTACCCACTGATACTTCTTGATGCCGCCGTAATAGTGTGTATCGAGGAATGCCATCTCCGTGTCCTCATAGAGCGGCACCTGCTTTAAGTCCATACGCGGGGAATCGATGTGAGCTCCGAGGATATTCATGCCCTTTGAAAGCGGCTCCTCGCCGATCACGAAAAGTGCGATATTCTTTCCACGGTTCGTGCGGTATACTTTGTCTCCGGCCTTTACTTTTCCATCTGCTGCGATTATATCATCGAGGTTCTTAAAGCCCGCCTTCTCTGCTTCTTCTGCAAAAAATGACGTGCACTCCCTCTCTGTCTTCCCTCCGCTTAAGAACTTACGATAGTCCTCTGCGAAGTCCATTACCTTCTGTCTGTCTTCTTTCTTTGTGTACTTTAACCATGCATTCTTCTGATCCATTGTATTCCTTCCTTTTCTCGATTCGCATTTCCTTCAAATGAGCGGTGCTCGATTCGCAGCCGCACGCGGCTGCTTCATCCGCGCGTTCGCGCTATTGATTTTCACTCCCCCGCCTCTATGCACGCAAGCGTGCATCGGCGTGTGAGTGAAAATCAGCACCGCTCATTTATCACGCGAGATGTTTTCCTGCACGCGGCGGTAAAGCTCCGCGGCAGCGTTGTAACCCATTTTTTTCTGACGGTGGTTGACGGCTGCTGTCTCGCAGATGATCGCGAGGTTACGGCCAGGTCTGATCGGCAGAGAATGGCAGACCACTTTTTTATCGAGGATCTCCATGTACTCGTCCTCGAGTCCGAGCCTGTCGTACTCGGTGTCGCGGTGCCAGTCCTCGAGCTTTATCACGAGGTCGATGGTCTGCTTATCCTTGACACACTCGACTCCGTAAAGGCTCTTTACATCGATGATGCCGATGCCTCGAAGCTCGATCAGGTACTTCGTGATCGCAGGCGAGGTGCCGACCAGCGTGTCGTCGTTTATTTTTCTGATCTCAACGACGTCATCGGCTACGAGTCTGTGGCCTCTTCGGACGAGCTCGAGCGCTGCCTCTGACTTTCCGATTCCGCTCTCTCCCGTGATCAGGAGTCCCTCGCCGTAGACATCGACCAATACTCCGTGAATCGTCGTGGTCGGTGCCAGTTCGTAGCTTAATACATTTATCAGAGCGGCTTCAAACTGTGAAGTGGCTCTCGTCGTGCCGAGCACCGGCGTTCCGGCCTTTTCCGCCTCGACTATGAAATTCTCTTCCGGCTCCAGTCCGCGGCACATGATGACTGCCGGTATATGGTAAGAAAATAGCTTCTTATATATATCGTGTCTTTCTGCCTCATCGCGTAGGCTGTGCAGATACGCGTACTCCACCATTCCGATCAGCTGGATCCTGTTCGAGTCGAAATGGTCATAAAACCCTGTCAGCTGAAGTGCCGGTCTGTTGATATCCGGCACCTTTATAAAGCACTTGCTTAAATCTATATGTTCTGTATAATTCGTCAGCTTGAGCTTTTCGGATATGTCCTTTATGCTCGCGCCTTCCTGCTGTATCGCCATAGATCATCCTTTCCTGTGACTCTCCCTTATATATGATAGTAAGACATGCCGTTTTTGTCAAACACAAAAAGTGAGTTAGCACTTCAGGCGTCTAACGGTCTTCTGACTGACAGCGACAAGGCTGATATCCAGGCCGAGGTCGATCAGCTGAAGCAGGGTAGAGGCTGCTCAGAACAGGAACACCGTCCTGTTCAGGTAAGGCACCACAGAATTCCAGAGAAAAAGCACTCCTGTCACGGAGTGCTTTTTTTGTGCAGGTAGTCCCAGACTTCCTGGGCTGCCTTTTCATTCATGGTATCTGTCTCTGCAAGGTCTTCGACCGAAGCTGAACGGATAGCTTCGGCTGAGACGTATTTTTTCATCAGAGCACGGCGGCGGGTCGGACCTATGCCTGGAATGTCATCCAGGAAACTCCTGACCTGGTTTTTGCCGCGTAGCGACCTGTGATACTCTATTGCAAAGCGGTGAGCCTCATCCTGGAGTCTGGTGATCAGCTTGAAGCTCTCTGAACTTTTATCTATCGGGAGCTCTTTATTGTTAAAGAAAAGGCCTCTTGTTCGGTGATGGTCATCCTTCACCATGCCGCAGACCGGTATATCAAGTCCCAGTTCTTTCAGCACGTCTAGCGCTATATTCACCTGACCTCTGCCACCATCCATCATGATCACGTCCGGAAACCTCGTAAAGCTTCCCGTCTCCTCTGACTCTCCAGCCTCTTTTTCTTCAAGTCCGTGAGTAAATCTTCTCATCAGCACTTCCCGCATGGACGCATAGTCGTTCGGCCCTTCTACGGTCTTTATCCGGAATTTCCTGTAGTCATTTCTCAGCGGTTTTCCATGGTCGAAAACTACCATCGACCCTACTGACTGATAGCCCATCGTATTCGATATGTCGTATGCTTCCATTCTCTGTATTCCCGGAAGTCCGAGGATCTCCGACAGTTCTTTCATAGCTCCGATAGTTCTGCCCTCTTCACGCTTGATCCTCTCCCTGTCTTTCGTCAGGATCATCGAAGCATTTTTCCAGGCGAGCTCCACGAGCTTCTCCTTCTGTCCACGCTTCGGCGCCACGATGTGAACTGCCGCTCCCTTTTTCTCAGAGAGGAAATCCTCGAGCATCTGCTGGTCAGGAAACTCTTCCTGTACGAAGAGCTCTTTAGGCACAAACGGCGTTCCAGAATAGAACTGCTGAATGAAAGTGCTGATCATCTCCGCCTTCTCGTCGTCCTCTCGCAAATTCAGGAAAAAATGATCCCTTCCTATCATTCTTCCGTCTCTTATGAAAAATACGACTGCGCAGGCGTCTTCCTTATCGGTGGCTATCGCGAGGATATCCCTGTCCTCACCGGCAGTGTCTGTTATCTTCTGCTTCTGGACGCACATCTTCACGGCCGCGATCTCATCCCTGTAGCCGGCTGCTTTTTCGAATTCGAGTTTCTTCGAAGCTTCGGTCATTTTTTCAGTAAGGGAATTGATGACCGGGTCCGCCTTCCCCTCAAGAAATTCCATCGCAGCCTTTACCGACTTCATGTAGTCATCTTCGGAGATGTAATTCTGGCAGACGCCAGGACACTGCTTGATATGGTAGTTCAGGCACGGGCGGTCTTTTTTCATGTCACGCGGAAAGACCTTGTTACAGGTGCGCAAATGAAAGAGTTTATTCGTCAGTTCTATCGTCTCACGGACATCGCCCGCCGACGTGAACGGTCCGAAATACCTCGCCTTATCCTTATATACTTTTCTTGAAAAAATGACCCTGGGGAAGCCTTCCCCCAGGGTGACTTTTATATAAGGGTATGTCTTGTCGTCGCGGAGCATCGTGTTGTACTTCGGACGGTGCTCCTTTATCAGGTTATTCTCAAGGACTAAGGCTTCAAGCTCCGAGTCTGTGACTATGTACTCGAAGTGGTCGATGTGCTCGACCATCTGCTTTTTCTTGATGCCCTCATCATGCGACGGCTGAAAATACTGATGCACCCGCTTCGTCAGGTTCTTGGCCTTGCCTATGTATATGATAGCATCGCTTTTGTCATGCATTATATACACGCCTGGCGAATTCGGGATTTTTTTAAGTTCTTCTGCTATATCAAAACTCATTATAACTTAAACTTTGCAACTGCTTCCTCCAGCTGTTCAGCAACTTCTGAAAGCTTCTGAGAAGCTTCTGCTATCTCCTGCATCGAAGCCGACTGCTCTTCTGATGCTGCCGATACGTTCTCGGTTTCACCGATAACCGAATCACTCTGGCTCTTGATATTTGAGAACGCGTCTTTTATGCTCTCTGTTCCGGAAGTCAGAGACTCGACAACCCTCTGCATTTCCTGAGCATTTGCATTGACTTTTTCGATCATGTCTGCAATGCCTTCGAATGCTTTTCCTGCACCCTCTACTGCTGAAGAACCGCCTTTGACATTTTCAAGGCCTGACTGCATCGCATTGAGAGCGATATCTGACTGTGACTGTATCGCAGAGATCTTCTCAGCAATGTGTCCGGCGCTGTCTGATGACTGCTGTGCAAGTGTCTGAATCTCAGATGCCACAACCGCAAAGCCTTTGCCTGCTTCTCCTGCCCTTGCTGCCTCAATTGAAGCATTCAGTGACAGCAGGTTCGTCTGCCTGGCTATGTCCTGAATATCTGTAACTATGTCACCGATATCACCGATCTGCTCACCAAGCTGTGAAACCGCCTTCGAAGTATTCTCCACTGATTCCTCGATGACTTTGATCTTCTCTACTGCCTCATTTACCTGCTTTCGTCCTTCATCAGCTGCGAGTGTTGTCTCATTTATCTGCTCGGATGAAGCTGAAAGCCTGTCTGAGAAACCGCTCATATCATTAGAGAATGTATTAGTCTGATCTCCGGCGCTGTTAACTACCTCGCCCTGGTTGGAACATGATGCCGCTACTTTCGTAATAGACTGTGCGACAGAATCAGATGCTTCAGCTGACTGCTGTGCCGATGCTGTAAGCTCCTGCGATGATGATGCCAGATACTCTGTCATCTCGTGGATCTTCTGCATAAGTCCGCGTAATTCACTGATCAGGCTGCCCATAGACCGAGCCATGACACCGAGTTCATCATTTCTTCCTTCTATCTTCTTCTGTATGGCAGCTGCCTGCTCACCGTGAGCCGCAATCTCAGAAAGGTCACCCTTTGCTACTTTTCTGAGGTTTCCGGTTACTGCATTTAAGGCCTCAGTTATCTTCTTCACTGGGAATGAGAAAATGAATATAAGACCTATAGCCAGCACAATAGCGGCTATACACATGCTGATGATAGCTGTATTTATCTGGTTTCTCGTATCAGCATAAAAACGCTGAGTCAGAGTATCGATATCATCTACCCATACACCGGTTCCAAGTACCCAGTCATATGGTTCATAGGTCACTGTATAGTTTATCTTTGGCTTTTCTTCAGTTTCGTTCGGCTTTGGGAAATTCAGATTCGTATATCCGCCGCCGTCTTTCTGACCATTTTTTATCATCTCCTGGATGTATTTACGGCCTGTCTTGTCCTCTGCATCCCAACGTGACTTTCCCTCTGTGTCACGTCCCAAAAGAACGACATTCACACCTTTTGAAGTATCGATCCAGAAATATCCGTTTCCATCATCGTACCTCATCTCACGTACCTTATCTGCAGCGGCCTTTTTGGCCTCCTCTTCAGTCATCGTTCCGTCTTCCTGCAGCTTATGATACTGCTCGATCACTGATACGGCGATCTGTGTTTCATTTTTAAGCTCACTCTTTATTTCTGCGGTCAGCTGCTGTTTGTATTCCTTTACGCAGCTGTTACCAAGTCTTACGGTCGTAACGCCTGAAATCACGATCAGTAAAAAACACGGAACCAGAACTGCTATAAATACGCAGATGGTGATTCTCGACCTGAGCGAACCTGTCTTTTTCTTTTTTGTCTCCATAAATAATCTCCTCATTTTTCAGAAAAAGTTAATAATGTATTCTTATATTGTACCATTCTATGCATAAAAAACAAGGGCGCATCGCTGCGTCCCTGTCTTAAAAATCATTCATCAAAAATTTCGTCATCCGAGCTTACTTCAGGCTTTGAAGCATCGTCTGCTTTATCACCAGCCGATGTCGTTGTAGTATCATCGGTCTTACCGGTTGCCTTTGATGACTCATATGAATCCATCTCATGCTGTAGTCTCTCGGCCACCTCGTGGTTCTCGTCGACCTTCTTGTCTTCGGTCTCCTTTTCAGGATCTGCTTCGATTCCAGTGATCTGGCGGAACATATCCATGAATTCCTTACCGGTGATAGTCTCCTTCTTGTACAGATACTCGGAAATCTGGTCGAGTGCATCCCTGTGCTCTGTCAGAAGCTTCTTCGCCTGGTTATAGGCACTCTCTATAATACTATGGACTTCTGCATCGACTTCACTCGCAGTCTGCTCGCCGCAGGTCATCTGAGCGCCGCCATCGAGATACTGACTTTCTACTGTAGCAAGTCCCATCATACCGAATTTGTCGCTCATACCGAAACGGGTGACCATATTTCTCGCGATATTTGTAGCCTTTTCGATGTCGTTCGCCGCTCCGCTCGTGATAGAGTGGAATACGATCTCCTCGGCTGCACGACCGCCCATGAAGGTAGCGATATCCTCTTCGAGTTCTTCCTTTGACTGAAGAAACTTCTCCTCTTCAGGAGTCTGGAGAGTATATCCTAAAGCACCCATGGTACGAGGAACGATAGTGATCTTCTGTACCGGGTCTGTATTTTTCTGTAAAGCAGATACGAGAGCGTGACCGACTTCGTGGTAGGAGACAATGTGTCTTTCTTTGTCGCTCATCGGACGGTCTTTCTTCTCCTTGCCGCCGACTGCCACACGCTCGAATGCCTCGAACAGATCAGGCTGTGAAACGTACTCCCTGCCATTCTCGACTGCAAGGATAGCTGCTTCGTTTATGATATTCGCAAGGTCGGATCCTACTAATCCTGCCGATGCTAAAGCTATAGCCTCGAGATCGCAGGTCGAATCCATTTTTACATCCTTCGCGTGGACACGGAGTGTCTCAAGACGTCCCTTCATATCAGGTCTGTCTACGATGATTCGTCTGTCAAAACGTCCAGGACGAAGGAGTGCCTTATCGAGTACTTCCGGTCTGTTCGTAGCCGCGAGGATCAGGAGCCCTTTTGAAGTATCGAATCCGTCCATCTCTGCGAGCAGCTGGTTAAGGGTCTGCTCACGCTCATCGTTTCCGCCGCCATATCTCGAGTCACGGGATTTACCGATGGCATCGATCTCATCGATGAAAATGATACACGGCGCCTGTCTCTTCGCTTCATTGAAGAGGTCACGCACACGGCTGGCTCCGACTCCGACAAACATCTCCACGAAGTCTGAACCTGCCAATGAGAAAAATGGCACGCCGGCTTCTCCGGCTACTGCCTTTGCGAGAAGCGTCTTACCTGTTCCAGGAGGACCGACAAGAAGCGCGCCCTTAGGCAGCTTCGCACCGATCTTCGTGTATTTGTCTGGGTTCTTCAGGAAATCTACTACCTCCTGCAGTGACTCCTTTGCCTCATCCTGTCCTGCTACATCTGCGAAAGTAACGCCTGTCTGCTTCTGTACATAGACCTTGGCGTTTGACTTTCCGACTCCGCCGAGCATTCCGCCAGAGCTTCCCATCCGTCTCATGACTACCGCGAAGATGATCCATATGATCACGAGTGGTACTATGAATGAGACGATATTATAGATCAGGGCTGATGTAGATGATGAGTCCTCACGGTTTATCGTCACATCGTTCTGTTTTAAAAGTGGGAGAAGCTGATCATCTGCGATGTACCCTGTAGAGTAGTTCACCGACAGCTTCTGGCCTGTACTCTGCCTGTATATCTCCTGTTCGGTCTTATCCTCGCTGTTCGCGTAGAATGTCGAATTGTCACGGACCTTGAAGTTTATCTTCGACCCATCAAAAGTGACCGACTTCAGTTCATCCTTCTCTGCCAGCTTGTAGAACTTATCGTAGCTTACCGTCTGGTTGGCGCTGCTGCCGATCCCCCTGTAGAGCATCGTAACGATAAAAAGCGCCACAAGTGAAAATAACACGAATGCCAGGATCGGGTTGAAATGCGGATTCTGGTTATTCGGCCCCTGTCCGTTTCCATTCTGGCCAGGGCCATTCGGGCCGCCGTTATTATTCTGATTATAAAAATTATTATCGTCCAAAAATGTCACCTGCCTTCTAATGCTTTTCATTGTACCATTTATGTCAACAGTTTTTTGTAGAAAAAGCCTTTTATCATTATAGGAAAAACGCCATTTAAAAGCAAGTAACCTGGGTTGGTTTCATAGAATTTTCATACATGATAAGGCAGTCGATGATAGAGAGCACTATCAGAACTATGATTTTTCACAAATAAAAAAAGCAGGCGCCTGCATACGCAGGCACCCACTGGTAGTTCGTTATAAAATCAAGTCTTACTCGATGATAGTAGCAACACGGCCTGATCCTACTGTACGACCACCCTCACGGATAGCGAATGTAAGACCCTGCTCCATAGCGATAGGATGGATGAGCTCGATGGTCATCTCAACGTTATCACCAGGCATGCACATCTCTGTTCCTTCTGGAAGAGTGATGACACCAGTTACATCAGTTGTTCTGAAATAGAACTGTGGACGGTAATCATTGAAGAAAGGAGTATGACGACCACCCTCGTCCTTTGTAAGAACGTAAACCTGAGCTGTGAACTTCTTGTGGCAGGTAACTGTTCCAGGAGCAGCTACAACCTGTCCACGCTCGATCTGGTCACGGTCAATACCACGAAGAAGAGCACCGATGTTATCTCCAGCCTCAGCGAAATCAAGAGTCTTACGGAACATCTCGATTCCTGTTACAGTTGAAGTCTCAACATCATCACGGATACCAAGGATCTCAACCGGGTCATTAAGCTTAAGAGTACCACGCTCTACACGGCCTGTAGCAACTGTTCCACGTCCTGTGATGGTGAATACGTCCTCGACAGGCATAAGGAAAGGCTTATCTGTATCACGCTGTGGATCCGGGATATAAGAATCAACAGTATCCATAAGCTCCATGATGCAGTCTCCCCAGTTCTTATCCGGGTTATCTGGATCAACAGGATCTCCGTTAGCAAGCTTTGCAGGAGCTGAATCGTCCTGAAGTGCCTGATAAGCAGAACCCTTGATGATAGGGCAGCCTTCGAAACCATACTCTTCGAGCTGCTCAGTAACTTCCATCTCAACGAGCTCAAGAAGCTCTGGGTCATCGATCATATCGCACTTGTTAAGGAATACGATGATGTAAGGAACACCTACCTGACGGGCAAGAAGGATATGCTCCTTTGTCTGAGCCATAACACCGTCTGTAGCAGCAACAACGAGGATAGCACCATCCATCTGTGCAGCTCCGGTGATCATGTTCTTAACGTAATCGGCATGTCCCGGGCAGTCAACGTGAGCGTAATGACGCTTAGCTGTCTGATACTCAACGTGAGCTGTAGAGATAGTGATTCCTCTTTCTCTCTCTTCCGGTGCCTTATCGATCTGATCGAAGGCCTCTGCCTTGTTTCCATCTACTCTCTCAGAAAGAACCTTTGTGATAGCAGCAGTAAGGGTTGTTTTACCATGGTCTACGTGACCGATGGTTCCAATGTTACAATGTGGCTTTGTTCGCTCAAAATGCTCTTTTGCCATTTTAATTTCCTCCTATGGAAAATTTACTCCACCCCTCCTTTTCATAAGAGGGGTGCTTTTTTCACAATCTAAATGCTATTATAACAAGAATTTACTTAGTTTGCAACTTACTTTTTGTCGTTAACGATCTTCTCCTGAACGTTCTTTGGTACCGGATCATAGTGATCGAAGAACATGGAGTAGTTTCCACGTCCCTGTGTCATAGAACGAAGAGTTGTAGAATATCCGAACATCTCGGCAAGCGGTACGAAGGCCTTGACCATCTTTCCGTTTCCGCCGACATCATCCATTCCCTCAACACGTCCACGGCGTGAGTTAACGTCACCGATAACATCACCCATGTACTCTTCAGGCATTGTGATCTCAACCTTCATGATAGGCTCAAGGATAACAGGTGAAGCTTTCTTCATGGCTTCCTTGAAGCACATGCTACCTGCGATGTGGAATGCCATCTCTGAAGAATCGACTTCATGATATGATCCATCATATACGGTAGACTTAACACCTACTACAGGATATCCTGCAAGGATACCAGCTTTCTCAGCCTCTTCGATACCATCGCCTACAGCTGGGATGTATTCCTTAGGAATAGCACCACCGACAACGGCATTCTCAAATACAAGGTTTTCTTCAGTGTTAGGATCGAGTGGCTCGAACTTGACTTTACAGTGTCCGTACTGTCCACGACCACCTGACTGCTTAGCGTACTTGTACTCCTGATCAACAGGCTTTGTGAAGGTCTCTTTATATGCAACCTGAGGCTCACCTACGTTTGCCTCTACGTTGAACTCTCTCTGGAGACGGTCTACGATGATCTCAAGGTGAAGCTCACCCATTCCTGCGATGATCGTCTGTCCTGTCTCTTCGTTTGTATGAGCCTTGAATGTAGGATCCTCTTCAGCAAGCTTTGCGAGTGCATCGCCGAGCTTCTGCTGACCTTCCTTGGTCTTCGGCTCGATAGCGAGCTCGATAACCGGGTCCGGGAACTCCATAGACTCAAGGATAACCGGGTGCTGCTCGTCGCAGATAGTATCACCGGTTCCTGTAGCCTTAAGACCTACAGCGGCTGCGATATCACCTGAGAAGACCTCGTCGATCTCTTTTCTCTTATCAGCATGCATCTGTAAGAGACGGCCGACACGCTCCTTCTTATCCTTTGTAGCGTTGAGCACGTAAGAACCAGCCTTACATGTACCTGAGTAAACACGGATGAATGCGAGCTTACCAACGAACGGGTCTGTCATGATCTTGAATGCAAGAGCTGCGAAAGGCTCGTTGTCTGAAGACTTACGTGTTACTTCGTTTCCGTCAAGGTCTGTACCCTTGATATCAGGAACGTCTACAGGTGAAGGCATGTACTCGATAACGCCGTCGAGAAGCTTCTGGATTCCCTTATTCTGGTGTGCAGAACCGCAGAATACAGGAACTGCGTCATTTGCGATAGTCGCACGACGAAGTACCTTCTTCATGTCGTCAACTGATGGCTCTGTACCATCAAGATACTGCTCCATGAGATCATCATCAAGGTCGCAGATCTGCTCTACGAGCTTGGTGTGCCATTCAGCAGCCTGATCCTTCATATCATCAGGAATCTCACCAACTGTGATATCTTTTCCTAATTTGTCGTTATAGATGTATGAATCCATCTCGAAAAGATCGATGATTCCCTGAAAGTTGTCCTCTTTTCCGATAGGAAGCTCTACAACTACAGGGTTCTTTCCGAGCTTGGTATGGATCTCTGATACTGTATTATAGAAATCAGCACCAAGGATATCCATTTTGTTAACGAAAGCCATACGAGGTACGTTGTAAGTATCAGCCTGACGCCATACGTTCTCTGACTGAGGCTCAACACCGCCCTTGGCGTCGAATACACCGACTGAACCGTCGAGTACTCGGAGTGAACGCTCAACCTCTACTGTGAAGTCTACGTGTCCCGGAGTATCGATGATATTGATTCGATGCTCTAAAGCGCCCTTCTTTGGCTTCGTGTGATCTTCTTCTGTCCAGTGACATGTCGTCGCTGCAGAAGTAATGGTGATACCTCTTTCCTGCTCCTGTTCCATCCAGTCCATTGTGGATGTACCTTCGTAGGTCTCACCGATTTTATAGTTAACACCGGTATAGTAAAGAATACGCTCTGTCAATGTAGTCTTACCTGCATCGATATGAGCCATGATACCGATATTTCTGGTTCTCTCCAGTGGGTATTCTCTTTCTGCCATTTTTTCTCCTTAAAAAAGTAACTAAAGACTTGCGTATCAGAAACGATAGTGAGCGAATGCCTTGTTTGCATCTGCCATTCTGTGCATCTCTTCCTTACGCTTAACTGCTGCTCCTGTGTTGTTTGCAGCGTCCATGATCTCACCGGCAAGGCGGTCTACCATGGTCTTTTCACTTCTCTTACGTGAGAAAAATGTAAGCCATCTGAGTCCTAAGGTCTGACGTCTGTCAGGACGAACTTCGATAGGTACCTGATATGTAGCACCACCGACACGTCTAGCCTTAACCTCAAGAACAGGCATTACGTTGTTCATAGCTTCGTCGAATACTTCAAGAGCCGGTTTTCCGGTCTTCTCTGCTACTTTATCGAATGCTCCGTAAACGATCTTCTGGGCTACACCCTTCTTACCGTCGAGCATTATGTTATTGATGAGCTTGGTAACGATCTTTGAATTGTAGATAGGATCTGCAAGCACATCTCTTTTTACTGTATGTCCTTTACGTGGCACGTCTGCTTCCCTCCTTAATCACGGGATGATTAGATCGTAGGTACTCACAGTTTATGAAAAATGTGTGCGTGCTGGGTTATGTAAAAAATAAACACCAACAAACCATTACTTCATAAAAATGAAATACTTCCGATGTGTTTGCTCGTTACTGAAAAAATACGGTTACCTTCGAATCACTTCTTAGGCTTCTTAGCGCCGTACTTAGAACGAGCCTGCTTTCTGTCAGCAACACCGGCAGTATCAAGTGTTCCACGGATGACGTGATATCTGGTACCTGGAAGGTCCTTTACACGGCCGCCACGAACTAATACAACAGAGTGCTCCTGAAGGTTGTGTCCTTCGCCTGGGATGTAAGAAGTAACTTCGATTCCGTTTGAAAGACGAACTCTGGCGATTTTTCTAAGCGCTGAGTTAGGCTTCTTAGGAGTGGCAGTCTTCACAGCTGTGCAAACACCACGCTTCTGCGGTGATGCTGTATCTGTAGGACGCTTCTTAAGTGAATTGAAGCCTCTCTGCAGAGCCGGTGAGTTTGACTTCTTCTCAGATGTCTGTCTGCCCTTTCTCACTAACTGGTTAAATGTTGGCATTTATTTCACCTCCTGTAAAAAATACTGTACGTTTCTACGCACAAAAAACACCCGCGTTTTTACGCACGCTAGAATATTATAGCGCGGCAAAACGCAGGTGTCAAGATATTTCTCAATTATCGCTGTCGCCGACAGCCTGCTGCTCTTCCTCATCAGGGAAGGTAGCCTCACGGTCGATCTCTGCTTCCTCAGCAGCTGCCTGCTTCAAGGCCTCCTGCTTCGTCAGCATTCCTTCATTCTCCTCTATATCTGAGATCACATCACGGTAGATCTGGTACTTCTCCTCAGGGATGTCGAGGGCTGCCATAGCCTGCTCCGGAGTGATCCCGAGATTATTCGTCATGCGGATGATGTCACGGCCCTTAGTCTTTCTCGAAGCGCGCAGCTTTCTCGCACGGTTCTTGCGGGCCTGCTCCTCTCGCTTTGCTATCTCTTCAGGATCCTCCTGCGTCATCTGCTCATAGATAGGAGCTATATCATTTATATCCCCGAAGCATTTCAGATGGCCGTGATCTAATATCATGGCCTTGTTGCATATGCGGCGCACCTGGTCGAGGGAGTGTGACACGAAGAGCACTGTGACGTTTCCGTCAAACATGCTCATTATCTTGTCTTCTGATTTCCTGCGGAACTTCTTGTCTCCGACTGAGAGCACCTCGTCAAGGATCAGTATATCAGGATTTACTGCCGTGCAGATTGCAAATCCCAGACGGCTCTTCATACCTGATGAGTAGTTCTTGACAGGAACCTCTATGAAGTCTCTGAGCTCTGCAAAGTCTATTATCTCATCAAACTTCGATTCTATGAATTCCTTTTTATATCCAAGAATTGAGCCGTAGAGGTAAATATTTTCTCTTGCCGAATACTGGGGCTCAAAACCGGCTCCGAGCTCGAGCAGGGGCGCAAGCTTTCCCTTTCTCCTGACAGTCCCTGTGGTCGGATGGTATACTCCGGCGATCGCTTTTAAAATAGTGGACTTCCCGGCACCGTTAAGCCCAAGTATTCCCAGCCTGTCTCCGGGATACAGTGAGAAGCTCACATCGGAAAGAGCCCAGAACTCGTCCTTTTTCATCTTCTGATGATGAGCGAAAAGGTTGATAAAATAGTCTTTTAATGTGTCGTGCATTTCCTGGCTCAGATTGAATTTCATCCCCAGATGAGACACCTCTAGTGTAGGTTCCATAGGTTTTCCTCTATCAAAGATGTAAAATAAACTCGTCCTGCTTCTTTTTCATTGCTACAAATCCAATCACAAAGCATACCAGCCCGAAAAGCATCGGATATCCGTACTCCCAGAAAGGATTGCTGTAGTGCATCAGGCCTCCTCTGAACAGGTCTATTATGCAGTAAAGAGGATTCAGATGCAGAAGCCACATCAGATGATGCTCTGCTATACGCTCTACCGGATAGAAAATCGCCGACAGGTACATGATTATCATCAAAAGCACATTCCACAGATACTCTATATCGCGGAAGAAAACATCGAGTACCGACAGGATCATGCCTACACCGACTGTTATGATAAGAAGCATCACTATTGCCGGGATAAGCTTCCACATCCTAAGTGACGGCCCAAGGTGAGAAACTATCATTACCGGTATCAGTACTATTAGCGAAATCAGGTAGATCACGAAATTATAAAGTACATTTGAAAGCGGATAAAGGTATTTCGGCACATAGACCTTCTTAATCATACTGGCATTGCTCCGGATTGCCTTGCTCGCTCCCTTGGTTCCGTTCTGAAAGAAGGTATAGGTCAGACGTCCGCACATGATATAGGTCGCAAAGGTAGGGTCCTTTAGTCTGTCAAATAATGCTCCGAATACCACAACCAGTACCGCGGTCGTCATCAGCGGCTCGATCAGTGACCAGACAATACCTAAGTAACTTTTTCTGTACTTGAGTCGGATTCCACGCTGTACCAGCTGGCTCAGAAGAAAGCGGTAATCGTAGAAGCCCTTGAGATACTTTTTCATTTTGCTGTCTTTTCTCCTTCTTCCACACCCTCGGTGCTTTCCTTCTGGAAAACGACCCTGAGAGTCAGAAGTATAAGCTGCATGTCCAGAAGTATCGAAGCCTTCTGCACATAGATCATATCGAATTTAAGCTTATCGTAAGTCGTAGTGTTATACTTTCCAAATACTTGCGCATAGCCTGTAAGCCCGGCCTTTACCGAAAGCCTGAAGTCAAACTCCGGAACCTTCTCACAGTATTCCTCGTGGATCTCCGGTCTCTCGGGACGAGGTCCGACGAACGACATATCGCCCTTTAATATATTAAAAAACTGCGGTATCTCGTCTATTCTCGTCGAACGGATAAAATGTCCGACCGGAGTTATCCTGTCGTCATTCTCGGAAGCGAGGCGGGCGCCGGAATTTTTCTCAGCGTCTACTATCATGCTCCGGAACTTGATGACCCTGAATACTTTCTTATGGATCGTGTAGCGCTCCTGCTTATAGAACACAGGACCCTTGTCATAAGAGTGAATGGCTATCGCTGTCACGAGCATTATAGGCGAAGTCAGGACGATTCCTATCAGGGCGAGGATGATGTCACCCGCTCTCTTTATCGCTCTCTGCCAGGTCGAAAAACCGACGTTTCTCGACAGGTAAAGCGGCGAGTCAAAGAGGTTCAGCTCATCTGACTCACGGACTATGATGTCTGAAATCTTCGGAGTGAAGTATACTCTCTTCTGCCTGTCAAAGCAATACTTCAGGACTTTGTTCTTTAATTCGGACGGAACGTCGTTTATGAGAACGGCGTCGTATTCGTCTATTTTTTTCTCGATATCATGGAGCGGCGCATTCGCCATGATAGTCTCGGCGATCACGTATCTGTCACGGCGCTGGCCCATTTTGTGGTCGAGGTTATTCACATGGCTTCCGTGTATCTGGAGCATCCGATACGGCGGGAAGATCCGCCTGTAGAGCCAGGTCCCGAAGTACGTGATCACGAAGAGCACGACCACATCGGCTATCAGCAGCTCGAAATACACTAAGATAATGGTCGGAACCAGCTTTTTGTAACCTACCATCATGACTGTCATGACCACCATGATCAGGTTCACGATGAATGACGCGAGCGCACATCCGATCGAAGCGTGCGAGATCCTGCTGACTCCTATCTCATAGCCTCCGAAACTGTATATAAAAAAAATCGCGAGGATCATGTATATCACGATCATCGTCAGACGGCCGAGCCCGAGGAACGGCCTGTCAAGCAGGATATTCAGCCATCGGCCCCAGCCATATGCAAACAGCACGGTAACTGCTGCCGTTATGATAAGATTTGTGAGAAAGCGGTAAAGATGCTTGCCGCCTTCCATTTTCTCTGACATCTGTTAATCCTTTTTGAATACAAAAATTTTCGAAAAAACGTAGTTAAGCGTTATGACCACGAACTGCGCGATGAATTTTATCAGCATGTTCGGGAAATGGCAGATCCCGATAAAAATACCGAGCATCAGCTCCTCTATCACCAGGGTGATAATCCTGCCTGCGCAGAACGTCCCGAGCTGGTAAAAAAACGCGAAGACTCCGGAAGTATGATTATAGAATACATACCTCCTGTTCGTGAAGAACGCGAACGCTGTCGCAAATACCCACGAGAGCGCATTTCCAAGTAGTATATTCCAATGAAGCGGTTCTGTAAAGAGCCAGTATGTAAAGAGTGAGATGATGAATGTCCCGAGTCCGAACATTCCGTAAAGCATCAGCTCCTTGTATTTTCTGTATAAAGGTTCGACCTTCCGGCTTTTAGGATGTCTCGTGAAAAAATAATTGAACACCGAGTCAAGCCAGTCCGCTGGTTTCTTCATTCACATTCCTCACAGCAATTCCTCAGAGAGCTTCAGCGCCTCTGCGATCACCTGATCCATGTTATAGTATTTGTACTGTCCCAGTCGTCCCCCGAAGTACACATGGTTCTTTTTTTCTTTCTCAGCAAGCGCTGCATAGCGCTCGTAGAGTTCGGAGTTTGCCTCGTCATTTACCGGATAGTAAGGCTCTTCACCCGGCTTCCACTCATGCGAATACTCGCGTGAGATGATAGTAGTCGGCTGCTTTCCGAAGTTAAAGTGCTTGTGCTCGATGATACGAGTGTATGGCACGTCAGCCGAAGTGTAATTTACGACTGCGTTTCCCTGGTAGTTATCAGTGTCGAGCTCTTCGGTCTCAAACCTGACACTCCTCCATGAGAGCGGTCCGTACTGGAATCCGAAATACTCATCTATCTGGCCGGTGTATATCAGCCTGTCGTACTCTATCTCTGTGCCGTCGCTCAAAGCATTTTTCTTGCGGAAGTCGTTAAAGTCTTCATTTAAAAATACTTCAGCTCCCTTTAACAGCTTTTCGACTATCGCAGTGTAGCCGTCGACCGGGATTCCCTGGTATCTGTCAGTGAAGTAGTTATTATCGAAGGTAAAACGGAGTGGAAGCCTCTTTATGATAAATGCCGGAAGCTCGGTGCAAGGCCTGCCCCACTGCTTCTGCGTGTAGCCTTTTATCAGCTTCTCGTAGACGTCTCTTCCGACAAGTGAAAGTGCCTGCTCCTCGAGATTCTGCGGATTTTTGATATCTAAGTCTTTTATCTGCCCGGCTATCTTTGCCTTCGCCTGTGCAGGTGTCCTTATGCCCCACATCTTTGAAAATGTATTCATGTTAAATGGGAGGTTGTAGAGCTCATCTCCGTAGATAGCGATCGGGGAATTCACGTAGTTGTTAAACTCCGCGAACCTGTTCACATATTCCCACACCTCTCTGTCCGACGTATGAAAAATGTGCGCACCGTAGACATGCACATCGATATCCGACACTTTTTTCGTGTAGACATTTCCGCCAATATGGTCACGCTTGTCGATGACTGCGACACTCCTGCCGCTGTCTAAAGCTTCGCGCGCGTACACGGCTCCGAAAAGTCCGCTTCCTACTACTAAGTCGTTTACCTTCAATCTCTGTTTTCCTCCGTCATCCCTGTCTTTGCGTATTTCTTCAGTGACTCGAGCTGCTCTTTTTCCCAGTCATCGAGCGGATAGTATTCGATACTTAAAACTTCTTTAGCTATTTTCTTAAACCAGCTATTTTTGAAATAAGCTCTGTCTTCGACAAGCCTCATCCGATAAAATGTCTCGAGAGCGTAGAATACGTACTCCTGCTCCAAGTACCACTGCGGATCCTCGTGCTTTTTTAGAAGTTTCCTCATTTTTGAAAAAGCAAGACACTGGGTCATTTCCCGCTCTAAGACATCGAGCTTTAAGACTCCGTCCTCAGGGTCGAGCTGTGCCGTCGCCGAATCCGGTCTCTGCACATAGTGATACATCCTGGCTGGATTATACCTGATGGCGTCACAGTGAAGCGCGTACTCACAGATGAACAGCTGATCCTCTCTGTAATACACACCCTCGTCAAAGCGCAGACCGAACTTATCGATTATACTCTTTCTGAAGATTTTATTCCATACATAGCCCTGATAATTTTCCTGGAAAAATAACCGGCACAGGAAGTCCTCCTGATCCATGACACGGATTCCGGACTCTTCGGTCTCATCGATTACTTTATCGTCTTCGACTACGTCGTAACCAACCATGCCGAGCTGCGCCTGGATCCTCGGGAAGCCCTTCGACATCAGCTGCTTTTTCGAATCAGCTATAGTGCCTAAAAGGGTTCCTAAGTATCCCTTAGTAACTCTGTCGTCTCCGTCCGGGAAAACCAGAAGCTCACCTCTGGCTGCCTCTATTCCGGCGTTTCTTCCGGCTGAGACTCCAGGCGAATTGCGGTAGATCACCCTGATCCTGTCATCTGTATGCGACATCTCCTCTGCTGCCCTGGCAGTATCCGGGTCATCCTCCCTGAGAACGATCAGTATCTCAAAAAATCTGAATGGCTGCGCGAGGAGGTCACTGACCATCCCCTGCAGCAGTCCGGCGATATTATACGCCGGTATTATTATGCTTATAAGTGGTTTCATTTTTTTAAGTAATTTTCCAATGCGTCATGCCAGTCTGCCATCCGAAATCCCATTCCGTCAGGATCTATAAGGGTAAGCATCTGGTCTTCTAGCACTGAATAATGCGGTCTTCTAGCTGCATTCGGGTTCATGCTCGCGTACTCTTCCGATGAGATGTGGTTTACCTTCGTCTTTATGCCTTCGAGTCTGTAGATCTCATCCGTGAAATCGGCCCAGCTGGTCTGTCCCTGGCAGACTCCGTGGTAAAGTCCGTACTGCTCTGTCTGCTCGAGATAGTGTATCATCCGGGCAAGCTCTTCAGTACTCGTCGGACATCCGACCTGATCGTCTACTACTGAGACTTCATCATGAGTCTCTGCGAGGCGGAGCATAGTGCGGACGAAGTTCTTTCCGTCTCCGTAAAGCCATGCTGTCCTTATGATAAAATGCTTCTGGCACAGAGATGTCACGAACTTTTCTCCCATCAGCTTAGATCTGCCGTAAGCACTCACCGGCTGTGGCGGATCAGACTCTACATAGGGTCTGGTCCCGCAGCCGTCAAAGACATAGTCTGTAGATATATGTATCAGCTTCGCGTCGAGCTTCTGAGCGGCGATAGCCAGATTTCTCGGTCCGATGGCGTTTATCCTGCCTGCTAAGTGTGTATCCTTTTCGCAGCCGTCCACGTCCGTGTACGCCGCACAGTTTATGATCACATCAGGGCGGATATCGGCCATTTTTTTGAGGACAGAATCGAGGTCCTCGATCGGCATCTCGCTGTGATATACCTTTATGATATCTGCTTCGCTGTCACCCTTATACTCTTCTGAAACTGCCTTTCCGAGCTGCCCGTCCGGCCCGGTGAGTACTATTTTTCGCATTATAGATCCTTTTCTTTTTCAATCATACGGTTCAGTGCTGAGAAAATGCCTCTGATCGAAGCTCTCGTGATATTCGATGAGAGGCCGACGCCGAAGCTGATGTTCTCCGTGCGCGGATTCTGAAGCTCGATGTAGGCTGCCGCCTTCGCATGTGAGCCGACTCCTAAAGCATGCTCTGAATAGTCGATCAGTACGAAGTCCACCTCAGGCACACACTGCTTGATGGCTGTCTTTACTGCATCGACAGGTCCGTTTCCGTCTGCCTCTGAATGGAATGCCTCGCCGTTATACTTGAAGTCGAGTGATACGTGGGTGTCCTCATCCTCTGTGTTATCATCGATATCCACGAAGTCGAGCTTGAACGGCTCTTTCTTGTCGAGATATTCGCGCTTGAACTCCTTCATGATACGCTCTGGCTTGACCTCGCCGCCTTCTTTCTCACTGATCTCCTGGATGACATCCGCGAACTCACGCTGCATGACCTTCGGCAGCTTGTAGCCATAGACCTTGTCCATGACGAAAGCTACTCCGCCGCGTCCGGACTGGCTGTTTATGCGGACTACCGGCTCGTACTCTCTTCCGATATCCGAAGGATCGATCGGCAGATACGGTACCTGCCAGATGGTCGAATTTCTCTCCTTCATCGCCTGCTCGCCTTTGTTTATCGCATCCTGATGGGAGCCAGAGAATGCCGTGAATACAAGGCTTCCGGCATACGGATGTCTCGGATCTACAGTCATCTTCGTGCATCTCTCGCAGACATCTGTGATCTCTTTGATATCTGAGAGCTCAAGTCCCGGATCGATGCCCTGGGAGAACATATTATACGCTATGTTCAGGATGTCGACATTTCCGGTCCTTTCGCCGTTTCCAAGGAGAGTACCCTCGATACGGTCGGCTCCTGCGAGAAGTCCGAGCTCGGCGCAGGCGATTCCCGTGCCTCTGTCATTATGTGGGTGAAGTGAAAGGATCACGTTCTCCCTGTTATCGAGATGATCATTCATCCACTCGATCTGGTCTGCATAGACATTCGGAGTGTTCATCTCTACGGTGGCCGGGAGATTTATGATGACTGGATTTCCGGTCGCATTGTCCCACTCCTTCATGACGGCATTGCATACTTCAGCCGCATAGTCGACTTCTGTTCCGGTGAAGCTCTCCGGCGAATACTCGAGCCAGAGATTTCCGTGGTAATTCTTCAGGCCCTCCTTTACCATCTTCGTTCCGTCGATAGCTATCTGCTTGATGCCTTCCTTATCCTTGTGGAATACGACATCTCTCTGCAAAGTCGAGGTCGAGTTATATATATGAAAAATGACATTCGGGATTCCCTGAATGGCTTCAAATGTCCTGTCGATAAGGTTCTGTCTGCACTGGCAGAGTACCTGAACCTTTACATCATCAGGGATCCTATGCTCCTTTACGAGCTTCCTCAGGAAATCATACTCGATCTGTGAAGCTGCCGGAAATCCGATCTCGATTTCTTTGAAGCCGAGCTTTAAAAGAAGCTCGAACATCTCCATTTTTTCATCGACATCCATTGGTTCCACGAGCGCCTGGTTTCCGTCACGCAGATCGACCGAGCACCAGATAGGATGATGGGTGATCTCCTTGTCCGGCCAGGTTCTCTCCGGGAAGTTCAGTACAGGGTTCTTAACGTAGTGTTTGTAGTTCATCATGTAATCTTTTTCCTTCTTTCAAAAATGCCTAAAGTTCGTCGCCTAATCCGTCTACTATCATTGGCACCAGGCGGTGCATGGCTTCGACCTCGTCTTCGCCATCGCAGACCAGCGTAATCTCGTCGCCTCGCCTGATGCAGGCTCCTAGGACCGAGAGTATACTCTTGGCATTCGCTTCGCCCATTTCATTCGGGCCGTATTTAAAAGTGATCTTTGACTTGTATTTCATAGCCTCCTGACAAAGCACACCGGCGGGCCGGAGGTGAAGCCCCGTCGGATTTGTGATCGTAAGCTTGTGACTTACCATATATCAGTCTGTTCCTCCATGATTCTCATTCTCATCAGTATTTTCATCTGTCCTCTTTCTTATAGTGATCTGTGTAGAGGCATTCTGCGCCTTTACCCCGTCAGGCAGTGACAGCTCCACAGATACCTTGTGTTCACCTTCTGTAAGTCCGCTCGCATCCACTGAACCTGTGAGCTCTTCGTCACTTATCTTAGACAAAGTGTCCTCATAGCCCATCAGCACTACAGCTACCGAGTCATCAGCATACTCTGCCTCATAACCGTCCGGCAGGTTCTTTATCGTCAGGTTATCAGTCGGAACTGAAACACTCTTTTCTGTCTGCGTCATCAGGTTCACTGATACTTTGACCTTTGACTTCGTGTCATCACTGAGACTCACTCCGTCTGGCAGGTAGCTCGTGATATCCACTGTCGTGCTGAAGTTCTCATCGCTTGAGCTTAAGTCAAGTACCGAAAACGGGATTGATATCCGGCTTATCTTGTTTAAGTCCTCAGCGTCTCCGACGAGCGAAGCCTGGTCTGGGCTTACCGTTATATCATCGATGGAGACTCCGTTCGGCAGCTCTTTATTCTTCGGTTCTGTGACTTCGATAGGAACAGACTTCACTGATTCCATAGTCACTGAAACATTGACTGTCGTAGTGCTGAGCGTCAGTCTCGTAGTGTTTACCTCGTTATTATCAGAGTCGTATAGCGTAGGGACTACTTTCTCTGTCACATTCTCGGATACGCCATCCACGTCTGCTTCCGCATCTACGTGGTCTATCCGTTTTACGATGCTTGCAGGTCCCTCGACTGTCACCACATTCGGAGACGCTGTGACGTCTTTTACAGCGAAGCCGTCTGCCGGAGTTCCCTTTGTCGTAGCATCGATCATGAATTTCTTCGACTGCTTCTCTCCGACCTCTACCTGGAGGTAGTGGGTAGCTCCGATGACTTTTACCTGGTTCTGCGAATAGGTCGAGCAGCTGATCTGGATAGGCACTCTGCCGTTGTCATCGAGATAATCAAGATCTGCCGTCGCTATGAAGTCTGAGTTATTCAGCCTGTCCATGACAGCCCTGTGCGCGCTCACTCTAAAAGTGACCGAAAGCGATGAATCCGCGACAGAGATATACTTTCCCTGTTCGCTTATCGACTCTTTATTCTCTAATGAAACCTTCGCAGTGAAGTTCCGTTTCTCGATAGGATCGTTTACGCTTACGACTACTACCCAGAGAACTATCGAAAGGATGACTGCGAGGATCTTCAGTCCCCAGTTCTTTGTCAGGAAGTCACGAATCTTTTTGCTCATCATAAGACCCTCCTTCCTTTTTTCTGTCGTCCCTTGTCTTCTGGATGCTCTTCAGAAGCCTGGTCAGCTGCTCGGCAGTGATGCCGTGGCGCAGCTTTCCGCCCTGAGTCACAGACACCTGGCCTGTCTCCTCTGAAACCACTATAGTAACTGCATCCGAGACTTCGGAAATACCAAGAGCCGCTCTGTGGCGGGTTCCCAGGTCCTTTGATATCTCCATATTATCAGAGAGTGGCAGATAACAGGTAGCTGAAACTACCCTGTCGCCTCTGACCAGAACTGCTCCATCGTGGAGCGGAGTATTTTTCTCGAAGATATTTATAAGGAGCTGCCTCGAGAGGATAGCGTCTATAGGGATTCCTGTACGCTCATACTCCGAGAGCCCGGTCTCCAGTTCTATCACGATAAGGGCGCCGGTCTTTACAGCTCCCATATCGTAGCATGCCTTTACCAGGTCATTTAGTGTATGGTCGTTAAACCGCTCCCCAGCGTTTTTTGAAAAACCACGGGCAAGCGCCTGGAACAGGTTCCGCCGGCCCAGCTGTTCTAGTGCTGAACGAAGCTCAGGCTGGAACACTACGACAAGTGCTATGATACCAACGCTTAACAATCGTTCTCCCAGCCAGAGGATGGTGTTCATCTGCAGGATCCCTGCGACCACGAAAAACAGAATTATGACCACGATTCCGCGAAGGAGCATGTAAGCGCGGCTGTTCTTTATCCAGACAAGGATCTCATATATGAAAAATGCTATGATCATGATCTCTAAGACATCGATCACATGCGGTGTAGGTATAGTCACCGAAAAGTTATCATACAGGTATGCATTGATATTATCTAATACATCAGTCACGCTTTCACCTCCTTTTCGTCGGCATTTTCTGAATCAGCCGCATCCGGAGTGATCCGCTTTATCTCCTTGTCTTCCTCGGAGATGTGGACCTTCGGCACAGCTGTCACATAATAATAGTAGTCATCGTCTTCAAACTGCACCCTCTCAACTCTCGTATAATCCAGATTCTGGAAAAACAGCGCAGCTAAAAAGCCTACGACTGCTGTAAATACATTCCCGAAAAACAGGGTAGCCGCTCCCGGTCCCTGTCCGAAAAAAATCTCTCCACCAGACATAATGAGCGCCTCTGACAGAACTCCCAGCATCACAGCCAGTATCCATGAATGTGACGAGCGGATATTTCTGACAGTTGTCACGACAAGGAACATCGTGACCATAGCTGCCATAAAAAAATAAAAGCCGCTGTTACCGACCATCGATGAGAGTATATCGAGTCCTCCGGTAGAGTTCCCGGTCTCCGAGAGAGTCGGGACAGCGTCGTGGACACTTTTCATGTAGTAGGCTATGGCACTGCCGCTGATAACAGTCGTGACTTCATGGTAGTCACCAAAAAGTCCTGCCATCATAGGTGCTGCATACGGGACAGAAAGCCTGTAGAGCACAGTAATGCCAGGGAGCAGGTTCATGTGCTTTGCCTTGTACGCATAGCAGAACCCATAGAAAAACAGATACATCAGAAACATCACTACGCCTACTGACTGTGAGAGGTTTAAGACCTGAAGCACAGTATAGATGGCGAGCATCAGAGCTATCCCCGATGCCGGCACAAAAATGCCTGCTGCTGTGAGTATCAGCTTTATGACAAGCGATGATAAAAGTGATGAAAAGCCAAATGAATCAGAAACGACCGTAACACCTATAAAAGTCCACACTCCGCCAACTATCCGGCGCAGAGCGTTCTCATGTGTCGATATGAAGTTACTGATTCGACTCCTCGTCGCCAGGTCTATCCTCATTCCAGCTGTCCCCGTCTGTATCTTCCTGCTGTCCGTGACTGTCTCTCTCCTCTTTTTCGTAGATCTCCTCCAGCTCCTTCAGATCGCTCCGCTGCTCTTTTACCGTCTGCCTGTACTTCTCGTACAGCTTTATCGTCTGTCTTCTCGAATGTCCCGAATAGAACAGCAGAAAAAACAGGTATCCGATAATTCCCGCAAATACCGTGACCGCTATGCTCAGTCTGCTTACCGGCACTGTGACCATCGAAAAAATAAACAGAATGATCATAATAAAAATGACTGAGTAGATAATGCTCGCCTGAAAAAATGACCGGACACCGTAGAAAGACATAAAATCCCTTCTGTCCGGGTCCTCGACAGTATCAAGCCTGATCCCTGACCTTTTCTCACGAAGAGCCATCTGAGTCATTTTCTTCACGCGTTCTGTGTCTATCATCTGGTCAGTTCTTACCCATGAATCTCATGCGGTCGCTCTCGCGCGTCTTCTTTGGCTGCGCAAGGGCAGCCTTCGGCTTCTCGTATATGCCGTCAAGGGTATTCACCATGCTGTTCTTGCAGTTATCGCAGAACCTGCCGGTTCTGATCGGCGCTCCGCACTTCTCACAGTGGAACACTACTCCTGACTCCTTCGAGAACTGGAGTCTCTCTTCTCTGACCCACTGCTTTATCTGCTGAACGGTGACGTCGCATTCTTCTGAGACGTCATTTATGGATGTCATCGGGTTATCCCTGATATAATCCTTTACTTTCTGGAAGCGCTCTTCTGCCTCTTTCTTACAGTTCTCGCAGATCACCGGGCCACTTCCCGAATAACCGAATATCTTTCCGCATTTCCTGCAGTTCCGTAACTCCATACAAAAGTCCCTGCCTTTCTATTACCCTCCTATGCTGATATAGATCCCACTGACCTCTGCCGCTCCCCTTTCTAAAAGTGCCTTAGCACAGGCATCAAGGGTAGAACCTGTAGTATAGATATCATCAACTAAAAGTACTCTTTTTAATTTTACATCAAAATCCCTGACTTGAAAAGCGTTTTTAAGATTATTCTGTCTCTCGGCACGTGAAAGAGTTTTCATCGGCACAGTTTTTCTGACACGATCCAGAAGATGCAGGTAGGGAATTCCGCTCTCGCATGCTATAGCCCTCGCCAGCACATCCGCCTGGTCGTAGCCTCTTTTCTTAAGCTTCTTAGCATTCATAGGGACCGGGACTACCAGGTCTGCCGAAGCCTTTATCCACTCGTCCCAGAGTTCCACCGCATCATAGGCAAAAGCATCAGCGTATGACTTTCTTCCCTTGTATTTGAACCTGTAGACAGTCTCCCTTATCGGCCCCTCGTACTCATACAGTGATCTCCCCTCTGAAAAAATATGCGGAAACTTTTCACAGTCAGGGCAGACCAGCTTTCCCGATTTTTTCATAAGTCTGCCGCAGATCATACAGTAGTTTCCGCGTACTTTTGTGATCAGCTTCTCGCAGCTCTTGCAGAAGCTTTTCTCATCCGGAGCGAGCAGCTGGTCACACGACGGGCATCTCGGCGGAAACACCAGTCTCCGCACTTCCCGTTGTATCTTTTCTCTCGTAAGTGTCTGCATATTTTTCACTCTCTTTCTGCTCGAGGATCCTGTCCTTAAGCCCCGACAGGCGAAGGCGCTGCCTGTCATTTTTTTCCATGCTGCAGAAGACTTTCTCGTCTCCGACCAGGATGACGCACTTCTTCGCGCGGGTCACCGCCGTATAAAGGAGGTTCCGGTTATAGAGTACCTCCGGGCCGGAGAGCAGTGGGATGATGACTGCCGGATACTCGCTCCCCTGTGACTTGTGGATAGTCATCGCGTAGGCGAGGCTTAGGTTCTCGAGGCTTGAAAACGGATACTCGACAAAATGTCCGTCATCGAACTCTATCAGCATATCTGACGAAAACGCGTTGACTTCTTTTATGATGCCGCAGTCCCCGTTGAAAATGCCGCTGCCTTCTTCTAAGAGCACCTTGTCTTTTCCGTATCTCCGCCAGGTCACATCGTAGTCGTTTTTGGTCTGCATGACCTTGTCGCCTTCACGGAAAATGATGTCTCCGAAGCTCTTCTCTTCTTTATCATAGTCCGGCGGGTTCAGATGCTGCTGTAAGACTCTGTTAAGTCGTTCTACCCCTGCCTGTCCTCTTCTCATCGGAGACAGTACCTGGATATCCAGAACTCCGGCATTTACATAAGCCGGCAGGTTCGTCTTAAGCAGCGAAAGAATCGTACTTATGACGCTGTCCGCATCATACCTTTTAAGAAAAAAGAAGTCCCGGCTTTTATTATCGAGCCTTACCTCTTCGCCGTTTTTTATATGATGGGCGTTCAGGACGATGTCGCTGGTCTCCGCCTGCCGGAAGATATTGGTCAGACGAACGACCGGGAAGGCGTCTGAATTTATCAGGTCCTTAAGGACATTCCCTGGGCCGACCGACGGGAGCTGGTCGACATCCCCCACGAGCACCAGTCTGGTCCCTGCAGGTATCGCGCGCAGAAGAGCATACATAAGGGTTATATCTACCATCGACATCTCATCGATTATGACCACGTCTCCCTCTATAGGGTTTTCTTCATTCCTTGCAAAAATCCCCGGATTCGATCCAGGCTCACTGTCATCAGTAGTTCCGCCTTTCTGGACTTCGAGCAGCCTATGGATAGTCTGTGCTTCCTGGCCTACTGCCTGTGTCATCCGCTTCGCCGCTCTTCCAGTCGGAGCCGCAAGCCTCACTTCCATTCCCTCAGACTCAAAGTAGCTGATGATGGTCCTGATAGTCGTCGTCTTTCCTGTTCCCGGTCCCCCGGTCAGTATCAGGACTCCGCTTTCTGCCGCCTGTGCTACAGCCTTCCGCTGGTTTTCGTCGAGCGTCATCCCCTCTTCTTTTTCGAGTCTGGCGATTTTTTTTGAGACTTTCTGCTCGTCCACATGGAAGCGTCCGGTCAGCGTCAGCATCATCGCTGCTGTTCTCTCTTCCATCCTGTAGTACGGAAACAGGTAGATCGCGTTCCCTACAGTCTTTATCTTCCGGTTCATCGTCAGATCAAAAATAAGACTCTCGACCAGCTCCCGCGGAACTCCGAGAAGTTCTGATGAGCGCTGTACCAGGTCCTCCCGGTTCATGTAGGTGTTCCCGTCTGTTCTTGCCATTCCGAGCACATAGAGGATTCCGCTTTTCGTTCTCTCCTCGCTGTCTCGAGAAAATCCTATGGACATCGCTATATCATCGGCTGTCTTGAAACCGATACCGTCGACTTCTTCAGCAAGCCTGTAAGGATTTTTCTTTATGACTGTCATGGCTGTCTGACCGTATTTGTTATAGATTTTCAGAGCCATTCCGGTCGTTACGTTGAGCTTCGAGAGCTCGAGCATTACCTGGCGCTGATCGTGTTTTTTTCTCAGGTCTTCAGCTATGCTTATGGCTTTTCTGGCGCTTATCCCCTTGACTTCCGCGAGCCTCTCAGGCTCGATCTCCATTATCTCAAAAGTCCTGTCGCCGAATTTATCTATGATGCGTTTCGCGAGGCCTTCGCCGACTCCTCGGACTGCTCCGGAACTCAGGTATCTATAAAGTGCCTGCGTATCTTTCGGAGCGATCTCCTCGTAGGCGCTGACTTTCAGCTGTTTGCCGAAGCTCTCGTGCACCGTAAAAATGCCCGTGACCTTCAGATTCTCACCTGTCGTCAGTGACGGAAAAACGCCTACACAGGTGATCTCGTCCGGGTCTTCAAGACCTTCTTCCTGCACCGGTTCATCCGGTTTCAGGACCAGCACTGTGTAAGCGTTCGTTTCGTTTCTGAATATGATATGATCTACGTATCCCTCTATAGTCGTCATTATCTGTCTGTATCTGTTATTCCGTACTGTGCCTGCATGTTCTTTACCATGTCCTCGGTGAAGCGGTCTCCGTAATCATCCACGATGTCAGAAGCCAGTGTCTGGATAGTCGTGTCCATGTACATGTCAGACACCTGCTGTGCGTAGGCATCTGTATCGTCGTCACCCTTCAGCTCATCATTAGTCTTTTTTACTTCTTTTATGACCTGCTCCACAAAGTATGACTCAAAGGTCTTCGCGGCATTTGTCAGCTCTTCCTTTGAAGAGTTCTTCGAAATGCCTGATGCCGCTTTTTCGACATCGGAGGCCTGCTGTGAATTTTTTAAAGAGGATGCCTGACTCGTAAGACTGTTCAGATACGAAGTCGTAAAATCAGTACCTATACTGCTCACTCATTACCTCCTGAGGTTATTCGCCGTCTCAAGCATACTGTCTGATGTAGTGATAGCCTTTGAATTCATCTCGTAGGCTCTCTGCGCGATGATCAGGTCGACCATCTGGTCTGCCATGCTGACATTCGAGCCTTCGATGTAGCCCTGCTTTATCTGGCTGCGGACTATGTTCAGGTTCGTCGTAGCTTCGTTTATCGGGTTTCCGCTGGCTGCTGTAGCGCTGTAGAGGTTTCCGCCCTCTTCCTCGAGTCCGTTCATATTCGAGAACTGAAAAATGCCGAGCTGCTGGCCTGTAGTCTGTGCGTTTCCATTTGCGTCGATGTATCCGATGACTCCGTCCGTGTCGATGGAGACCTTATCTGCTCCGACTCCTTCAGGAAGAACTATCCTTCTTCCTCTGCTGTCAAGAACTCTGAGTCCGCTGTTATTCGTGAGGACTCTCTGTCCGTCGTTATCTATCGACCAGTTAAAATCTCCGTCCCTGGTGTAGTAGGTGTTTCCATCCACACCCTGCACTGAGAAAAATCCGTTGCCGGCTATAAAGCAGGCTGCAGGGTTATCACTCGACTCCTGGATCCCTGTGGCGAAGCTCGTGTTCGTGGCTGCTACCCTGACTCCGAGTCCTACCTGTGCCTGTGTCGGCTTTGTCTCGCCGTTTGCTGAAGTAGTCCTGGTCTGAAGGGTCTGATACAGCAGTGACTTGAACTCTGTGTCTTTCTGCTTGTAGCCGATCGTATTTACATTTGATAAGTTATTTGAAATAGTATCTACGGCTGTCTGCTGGCCTTTCATGCCGGTCGCAGCAGTCCATAATGAACGCATCATAAGCTATTCCTCCAAAAGTGGCAACGTTCATGCAGGCGAATACAGATTGCACGACCCGCTCTGTCGGTACGTCGCGCATCGGGTCAGCGTATTTATCAACGCCTGCATGAACCTTATACTATAAACCTGTGTACTATCCGATCCTGCCCACCTGGCTGGTGGCCATCTCGAGGGTCTCGTCTTCGGCCTGGATCACTTTCTGGCCGGCCTCGTATGCTCGCTGGATTGTGATCATCGAGACCATCTCGTCCACGACATTTACATTCGACGTCTCAAGGGCTCCCTGCTCTATGCGGAAGTTCTGGCCTCTCTGGACTGTCCCGCCATTTACCAGGTCATAAAGGTTCTCGCCGTACTTCGCCAGATAATCGGTGTTATTCACGTCCACGACACCGACTGTATCTACTATCTGGTTATTCTGCCAGATGTTCCCGAGTTCATCGACTGTATAAGTCTGAAGAGGATCGACCCTGACGTAGTTCGCGTTAGATATCTGGCCGGAAGTAGCTCCGTTCATATCCAGCAGGTAATCACCATTTCCTGTGCGGAAGTATCCCTGGTTATCTACTGTGAACTCGCCGTCACGGGTGTACTTGATCGAAGTGTTCCCCTGCTTGTCTGTATATGCGATAGCAAAAAGTCCGTCACCGCCAATGGCAAGGTTACTTTTCTCATCTGTTATATGGAAACTGCCCTGGCTCCAATCAGTGTATGTCTCGCCGACCTTATCTCCCTGCTGGATGTCTCCCAGTCCGCGCGCAAAACCGAAATCGCCAGAATCCCTGATCCTTAAAGCCAGCTGTCTGGCGAAAGCCGCGTTCGTCGCACCTTCCTTCTTATAGCCTACGGTATTCGAGTTCGCGAGGTTATTACTCATGACATCGAGTCTTCTCTGCTCCTCGATCATCCCGGTCCAGCCGGTATATAATCCTTTAACCATTCTCTATGTCGTCTTTCCCGACGCCTCTGGATATCCGTATCCAGTCGCGCCGCCATCTCTATAGAAGTCCGTTTCTATATAAATCGTCCAATCTATGTATCGGACACTTTCCCAGATATATTACCATATAACAGGAATTTTTTACAGTGCAGATTTTTTATGATATAATCACTAGCTATGAAGTACAGGAATTTATTTTTTGATCTGGACGGAACCGTTACAGATTCCGGGAATGCGATAATGAGCTGTGCGAGATACGCTCTCGAAAAAATGGGATATGGCGAAGAGCCTGAAGAAAAGCTGAAGCGATTTATCGGGCCATCGCTGATGGATTCGTTCGAACGGCTTTACGGGATGAGCGAAGAGGATGCGACAAAAGCCACTAAGCTCTTCCGCTCGCTGTATGTGGACAATAAAATGTACGATGTCACAGTCTATCCTGGCATCCAGGAACTGCTTGGGAAATGCCGCGATGAAGGGCTTAAGACCTTTGTCGTAACCTCAAAAGTCCAGGCATACGCCGAGCGTATCATCGAAAAAATCGGTCTTGACGGTTACTTTACTTCTATCGTAGGACCCGACCCTACTGACTTCTCATCTGACAAGTCGAGGCTCATAAACCGCGCCGTTGCCGAATACTCGCTTCAGAAAAAAGAGTGCGTTATGATCGGTGACACCCGCTTCGACATAGAAGGAGCAGTCAAAGCCGGCCTTGACTCCATAGCTGTCACCTACGGCTACGGAAATCCGACAGAAGTGCAGATGGCACATCCCACCTACATCGCTGATGATGCCGCCGACCTGACAGATATTCTCCTATAAAAAAGTCTGTCCCCGATAAAAGAAATCGGAGGCAGGCTACTTTTTATCTATTCTCAGCTCAATAACAGTTTTTTACACAGCTCTATCTTAGTGTCTCTGTCCATAGCGGAGTTCTCGAAGGTCACACGGGAGAGGATCTGGTCATCTGAGAGAGAGTCGGTCGTGCGCTCCTCAGGGAGCAGCAGGCCTGCAGCGAAGAGGCGGCGGCGCATCTCACGCGCAGTGCCGTTCGCGCCGTCGAAGACCCGGGTGCCGCCGCCGAGAGCTTTTTCTATCTGGTCAGCGACAAACGGGTAGTGAGTGCAGCCAGTGACTACAGCATCCATCGGGCCGTACTTTCCGCCCGGAGCATAGTCCTTCAGCAGATCATTTAAAAAGTCCTGAACTTCCTGTGAGCCCGCTTTTCCAGCCTCGACATACTCCATAAGACCCGGACAGGCAAGCGGATAGACCTCAGCTTCCTCGCCGTATTTTTTGAGCAGGTTCTGGAATTTTTCTTCGCGGATCGTCATAGGAGTTGCCATCACAAGCACCTTCGGATGATCCATGAAAGAAACAGCCGGCTTCAGCGCAGGCTCTATTCCTACTATCGGAAACTCCGGGTACTCGAGACGAAGCTGCCGCACAGCCGCAGAAGTCGCGGTGTTGCACGCTATGCAGACGCCTTTAGCACCTTTATCTATGAAATGCTCCACATGATCTCTCGTCAGCTGCAGCACCTCGTACTTCGACTTCGTACCGTAAGGGGCATTCGCGGAATCCCCGAAAAAATAGAATTTTTCTTTTGGCATGACTCTTACGAGTTCGCGCAGCACGGACACTCCGCCTACCCCTGAGTCAAACACAGCCACCGGTCGCCGTTTAGGATCGGTGGCTTTTATAGCTTCAAAAATCTCTGCCATTATTTTACTCCCTTGGCGCCTCCGAAAGACGCTGAGTCCAGGATATTCGTATCGAAAGTGAAGGTCAGGTTCTGGAACTTTCTCGCGCGCTTCAGAGCCATCTGGATCAGCTCGTCGAGAAGCTGCTTGTAAGGGATTCCCGAAGGCTCCCAGAGGTAGAACGAAAGCGATCCAGGAATCGTGTTTATCTCGTTAAAATAGAGCGAACCGTCTGACTCATCGATCATAAAGTCGATACGAACTACGCCGTTGCAGCCTAAAGCCTTGAACGCCCTTACCGCATAATCCTGGATCTGCTTCGTAGTCTCTTCAGGAAGGTCAGCCGGGATTTTTCTCTGAACAGAAGCCATTCCCTTGGAACCGCCTGACTTGGCACCGTTGCTCTCGTACTTGTCCTTATATGAGAGAATGTCCTTCGTATGGAAAGGCTCTTCGAGGATCGAAGCCTTCGCACCGCTGTCATCGCCGAGGACAGAGCAGTTTATCTCTTTGAGCTTCTCGATTCCGTGCTCTACTAAGACTATCGAAGCATAAGTGAAAGCGTCGTCTATCGATTTTGTCAGTTCTTCCCTGTTACGTGCCATTGAGATGCCGACCGAAGAGCCGGAGTTTACCGGCTTTACGATAGCCGGATAGCCGACTTTTTTCTCAGCAGTGTCCAAGAGTTTTTCCATGTCAGCATAGTCATCCTCATGGAAGCAGACACAGTCGAGAACAGGGATGTCCACGTCCTTCAGCACGCACTTCTGGATGTACTTGTCCATTCCTACAGCAGCCGAAGTCACGTCGCATCCTACGAATGGTACACCTAGTGTCTTTAAAAATCCGACGAGAGTTCCGTCCTCTTCATTCGTTCCATGTACTACCGGGAAAGCGACATCTATTTCGATGTCTTTCATGCCTCCGAACATTTTTTTAGGATAAGGCGAGAGGACTACCTTGTCACCTTCGTTGACCCAGACCACCTTCTGTGAACGGGCGATAAGGCCGTCGATGTCCTTGTAAGCCTCGATTTTTCCAATATCGTCACCGACATAGAATTCGTTCTGCTTCGTGATATAGACAGGGATCGTCTCGTACTTGTCCGTGTCGATATTCATCAGTGCCTGAATGCCGGAAATGACCGACACCTCGTGCTCCACGCTCTTTCCCCCGTACATAACAGCTACTCTGGTTTTCATAATTGTCCTTTCAATTCAATACAGCCTTATAATGAAGTTCTTATCGTTAAGTTCGAGCTACGCTTCGCTTGCTCTCACTAATCTCGAAGAACGGCCTCGCTACGGGCTCGAACTTCGCTGTGCTCGTTCTCGCCACGTAGCTTTCGGTCAGTATGCGTCTGGAAGATCGTTTTCCAGTAAAATATATTTATGTCCTTCTCCACTTATACCATAAGCGCAGTTCATGGCACCCTGCAGATCCTCGAACGAGCGGACTTTTGACTCCGGAAATCCCGAGTCTAATGCACCCTTCTTTATCGGGTCGGTGTGTGACATCCGCCCTACCAGCAGGATATAGTCACAGTTTGCCGCTGCGTAGGTACCGAATTTGTAATTATAGTCTTCTTCCTTGTCGCCAAGCTCTACCATACCCGGCGTCACGAGAATTCTGATACCATAGAACATATGCAGGATCTCGACCGCAGCCTTCGAACCTGCCGGGTTTGAATTATACGCATCATCGATTATCGTGACATCTCCGCGCTGGATCATCTGAAGGCGGTGAGGTACCGGTTCTATCCTTCTGACTGGAACCCGCAGTTTTTCAAGCGGAATGCCCTGCTCGTGAGCCACAGCAATGGCCCCGCAGACATTTATGACATTATGCTCGCCGATAAGTCTCATAGCAAAACGCGCAGTCTCGCCGTCCGGAGCAGTCAGCGTGAACTCGGTTCCGAGAGTCGTCAGCTTCACTTCTGAAGCATGGTAACCCTTGTCGCTCTTATATGAATAGAAAACTACTTTTCTCCGATTCGTGTATTCGGCTGCCTTTTCGAGCTCGAATGGATTATCGGCGTTCAGGTAGATGCGGTTCCCGTCCGGAACAGCGTCGGCCAGTTCGAACTTCGTCTTTACGACATTCTCCTGAGTGTGGAAAGTCTCGAGATGCTGCGGTCCGATGCTAGTGATGATGCCCTCCTGAGGCGGGAACAGATCACAGATTTCTTTTATGTCGTGCACATGCCTTGCACCCATCTCACACAGAAAAATCTGATTCGACGGCTTCATATGCTCACGGATCGTTCTGACTACACCGAGCGTCGTATTGAAATTCCCCGGAGTGATCAGCACGTCGTAAAAATCCTTCAGAAGCGTATTCAGGTAATACTTCATCGAAGTCTTTCCGTAGCTTCCGGTTATACCGATTATTTTTATCTGGGGATTCTCCCTGAGGATCCTCTGCGCATCCTTTATATAATGGCGATTGATACCGGCTTCGATCGGGTGGTTTATGATGTTACAAAGGATCACGACCTCAGGCAGCCAGATCAGGTAGATCTGTGCCCAGAACCACATCTCCTCGTAGAAAAACACAAAAAGTACCGCATACAGGATCACTATCGTCGCTATAAGACGCTTTACACGGGCAGTCAGGACGAGCTTTTTCTTCGTCTCTGTCCGCCAGTAAAGCGCATAAGCGAAGATTATCGCGATCGTCCATATGATTGTTATTATGAAAAAAATAAGCTGCACGACCGGCATGTCCCAGATCACCAGGACTACCATGAAAAGAGCCAGCGGGTAGAGAAATCTCTGCCTCGTGTCATTCTTCATGAGCCAGCTGTAGAACTCGCCGTTCTTATAGCCGTTCTGCTGGAACATCTGCAGATTATAATGAAGCCCGAGTATCAGTGCTATCGTAGTCACAAAGAGCAGGACGTACTCGAGCACCAGATCTATAGTGGTCAGCATAGAAAACTCCTTAAAATCTCTTTAAACTCTCCCGGCTTTCTTAAGAAAGAAAAATGGTCTGTACCCTCAAGCACGTGAAGCTTCGCGTCGGGCATCAGTCTCTCCATATCCTGCCCATCGGCAAGAGGAGTCGCCGTATCCTGGTCTCCCCAGATAAGACAAGTCTTATACGGTATATCCGGCAGTCTGTAAGTCAGATCGTCATTTACGGCCTTTACCATACATTTTTTCATCATAGGAGAAGAGTTCCTGTAATCGGCGGAGCCCTGCTGTCCCTGCCATATATCTACTGCATCCTTAAAGAACCAGTATATCGGCCCGAAATGAAAAAGTGCCCTCTTGAAATGGTATCTCCTGATGCTTCTCTTCTGCTTCGGAGTCTTCTCCCTCTGAATGCCTGCTGCATCGACCAGCACTAGTTTTTCTATATCAAAAGTCGACAGTTCATCCTTTGACATGGAACCCAGCCAGATCATGATCCTGCCGCCAAAACTGTGCCCTATAAGAGTCGCTTTTCTGATATCAAGCGCCTGCATAAAATGCACGAACCAGGCGGCGAACTCCTCGATGCCCCAGGCCTCCGACGGCTCATCGCTGTCAGAAAAACCAGGCAGGTTAAACTGGATGACCCTGTACTCGTCGCTTATATCAGCTGCGATAGAATCGTAGAGCTTCATGTCAGTGCCCCAGCCCTGCAGGATCACAGCGGTCTTCTCACCGTCACCTGTCACCTTATATCTGATATTTTTTCCATCAACTGTTATTTCCATAGCATAGGTATTCTACCACAAAAAAAAGCAGGTGTCACCCTGCGTTTTATGGACGTAAAAAAGGTCGGGAAAAAGCTCACGCTTTTTCCCGACCGGTCATTCATTTAGTCACCGAAAACAGCCCTGTAGTCGTTCTGGAACTTTACGATTCCCTCGTCAGTAAGCGGATGGTGGATCATCTGCTTGATGACTTTATAAGGAACTGTAGCGATATCAGCACCTGCAAGTGCGCACTGCTCTACGTGGAGCGGGCTTCTTACAGAAGCGGAGATGATCTGTGCATGAATATCATCGTAGTTCTTAAATATAGTAGCTATCTCTTCGATCAGTCTGAATCCAGGCTCAGAGATATCATCAAGTCTGCCGAGGAACGGAGATACATAAGTAGCTCCGGCTCTTGCAGCGAGAAGTGCCTGGTTTGCGGTAAAGATCAGGGTGCAGTTTGTCTTGATCCCCTCAGCTGTCAGAGTCTTGATAGCCTTGAGTCCTTCAGCGGTCATAGGGATCTTTACTACCATATTCGGATGGATTGCTGCGATCTCACGGCCTTCCTTTATCATGCCCTCTGCGTCAGTGGTCGTAGCCTTTACCTCTCCTGATATGGCCCCGTCTACGATCTCCGTGATCTCCTTAAGGACTGTCTTGTAGTCACGGCCTTCCTTTGCGATAAGTGAAGGATTGGTCGTAACACCGGCAAGGATCCCCATGTCATTTGCCTCGCGAATCTCGTCTACATTCGCTGTGTCAATGAAAAACTTCATTCTTATAACCTCCTTAAATTACTGAATGTCTTTCCACTTCCACTCAGATACTTCCGGCAGATCCACGCCATACTCATGGATGTACTGCTTATGCTCGACGAGCTTGTCGCTCATCTTCTGGAAGAGGTATGAGCCTCTGTTTCCAAGCTCAGGCAGATACTTGAGAGCTGCCTGTACCAGATGGAAACGGTCTACATGGTTCTGAACACGTACATCGAACGGTGTCGTGATAGTACCTTCCTCTTTGTAGCCGCGTACATGCATCAGACGGTTGTTGTGACGGCGGTATGTGAGCTCATGGATAAGTGTAGCATACCCATGGAAGTTAAACAATACCGGTCTGTTAGTTGTGAACAGCATATCGTACTCAGCATCAGAAAGGCCATGTGGATGCTCGTTCTGTGGCTGGAGCTTGAACAGATCGACTACGTTGATGAAGCGGATCTTCAGCTCTGGAATCTCCTCGCGGAGAATGGAAACTGCAGCAAGGGCTTCGAGTGTCGGAGTCTCACCTGCGCAGGCGAATACGATGTCCGGCTCCTGTCCCTGGTCGTTTGAAGCCCAGTCCCAGATGCCGATACCCTGAGTGCAGTGCTTTACAGCTTCTGACATTGAAAGCCACTGCGGTCTCGGGTGCTTTGAAGCAATGATCACATTTACGTAGTTTCTCGAACGCAGGCAGTGATCCATCGTAGAGAGCAGGCAGTTAGTATCTGGCGGCAGATAAATGCGGACTACATCTGCTTTTTTATTCGCGATGTGATCCATAAATCCAGGATCCTGGTGAGTAAATCCGTTGTGATCCTGCTGCCATACTGTAGAGCACATCATCAGGTTCAGAGACGCGATCTGCTCTCTCCAAGGAAGCTGGTTGCAGACCTTGAGCCACTTGGCGTGCTGGGCTGCCATTGAGTCGATTATACGTGAGAATGCCTCATATGTATCGAAGAATCCGTGACGTCCTGTAAGCAGATAACCCTCGAGCCATCCCTCACACATATGCTCTGAAAGCATCGAATCCATAACACGCCCGAAGCGTGACAGATGATCGTCTTCATCAGTCTGTGCTGCATTCCAGTCACGGTTTTCTACTTCGAATACGTCCTGGAATCTGTTTGAATTATTTTCATCAGGTGAAAAAATCCTGAAGTTCTTTGCTTCTGCGTTCAGTTTGAAGATATCGCGGATGAAAGCGCCGAGGTTCTGTGTATCCTGGCTCTCCTTCTCTCCGTGATGTCCGATGTCGAATGCGTAGTCACGGAAGTCCGGCATGCGCAGATCGTGAAGGAGTTTTCCGCCGTTAGCGTGCGGATTCATTCCGATCCTTCTGTTTCCTTCCGGAGCAAGTGAAGCGATATCCGGCATCAGGTGTCCGTTCTCATCGAAGAGTTCTTCCGGCTTGTAGCTGTGAAGCCAGTCTGAGAGGATCTGAAGATGCTCAGGCTTGTCCATCATGACAGGAACCTGGTGAGCGAGGAAGTTACCCTCGATGCGGTTTCCGTCTACTACCTTCGGACCGGTCCAGCCCTTAGGGGTGCGAAGAACTATCATCGGCCATACAGGTCTTGTAGCGTCTCCTGACTCACGGGCATTTTTCTGGATATCCTTTATTTTTTCAATGACGATATCCATAGTCTCGGCCATCTTCTTGTGCATCGGGATCGGGTCGTCGCCTTCTACGAAGTACGGCTCCCATCCGCAGCCATGGAAGAAATCTACGAGCTCTTCGTGGCTCATTCTTCCAAAAATGGTCGGGTTTGCGATCTTGTATCCGTTCAGGTTCAGGATAGGAAGAACCGCTCCGTCTCCGATCGGATTGATAAATTTATTTATATGCCATGAAGTAGCGAGAGGTCCGGTCTCAGCCTCACCGTCTCCGACTACTACTGCTGCGATCAGATCCGGATTGTCAAAGACAGCTCCGCATCCATGAGCCAGTGAGTAACCGAGCTCGCCGCCCTCGTGGATAGAACCCGGAGTCTCCGGTGCGCAGTGTGAAGGAACTCCGCCTGGGAAAGAGAACTGCTTGAAGAGCTTCTGCATTCCCTCTTCATCCTGAGAGATGTTCGGGTAGATCTCAGAGTAGCTTCCGTCCAGATAATCATTAGCTATGAAAAAATTTCCACCGTGTCCAGGTCCTGAAAGAAGGATCATATCCAGGTCGTATCTCTTTATCTCACGGTTTATATGAGTGAAGATAAAGTTCTGTCCAGGAACAGTTCCCCAGTGTCCGACGATCTTTTTCTTGATCATATCCCATGTCAGAGGCTTTTTCAGAAGAGGGTTGTCGAGCAGATACAGCTGGCATGCTGACAGGTAGTTGGCTGCGCGCCACCAGCGGTTCATGCGGTTGATCAGGTCATCTGTGATCGGTCCCTTTTCAGGTATCGTGTTTTCCATTTTGGTCTCCTTTAGTTACCAGTTTGCGTTTTCGATTGCAGACTTTTCGATAGCAAGGCCTGCTTTGTAGTGTTTGATGAATTCCTCGTAGCCGGCGACAGTTTCCGGATCAGGCGGCATCGTAAGCCCTTCCATCTGTGAAAAAATTTCTTCATCCAGGTACTCCGGAAGCGATTTTCCATTTCCCTTTACCAGATAAAGTGCGAGGATCGCCATTCCCCAAGGGCCGCCTTCGGTGGCTGTAGAAAGTACGGTAACAGGCGTATTTATAGCAGCTGCCAGGTACTTCTGCGCGACTCCCGGAGTTCCGAAGAGTCCACCATGACCAGTGATGCGGTCGATCTTTATATGTTCATCCTTCTGGAGGATATCCATACCAAGCTTTACTGCTGCGAGCGCTGAGTAGATATTCGCGCGCATCAGGTTCTGCAGTGTGAACTTCGAGTCAGGCATCCTGACGTAGATCGGTCTGCCCTCGTTCAGCTTTGTAACGCCTTCCCCCGAATAGTATCCGAAGTTTAAGAGTCCGCCGCAGTCTGCGTCACCTTTCAGCGACTCATTGCAGAGCAGAGTGTATAAGTCATACTTATCCGGATCCTCTCCGAGCGCTTCAACGAACTGTGCAAAAACATCGTGCCAGGCGTTGATGTCCGAAGTTCCGTTATTTGCGTGGCTCATGGCACACGGAGCTCCGTCCGGAGTCGTTACCATGTCTATCTCTCTGTGAAGTGACTTCAGAGGTTCCTCAGTAACTACCATCGCGAAGGTAGAAGTTCCGGCAGATACATTTCCGGTTCTCGGAGCTACCGCATTTGTAGCTACCATTCCGGTGCCTGCGTCTCCTTCTGGAGGAGCTACAGGGATTCCCGGCTTCAGATTTCCGGACTCGTCTAAGAGTGTAGCGCCCTCTGCTGTCAGCTCACCGACCTTCTGACCGGCTACAAGAACCTTCGGAAGTACATCACGGAGCTTCCAGGGATAGCCCTTGTCGGCGATCAGCGCGTCGAACTTGTCAACCATTCCCTGGTCATAGTCCTTCGTATCTGAATCTATAGGAAAAATGCCCGAAGCATCTCCTATTCCTGTGCATTTAACGCCTGTCAGTCTCCAGGTGATGTAGCTGTCGAGCGTCGTAGCAAAGTCGAGCTGTGGCAGGAATTTTTCATCGTCGAGGATGTACTGATACAGATGGGCACCTGTCCATCTGAGCGGTATGTTAAAATCAAAGAGCTCTGTCAGCTTATCTGCCGCCGCCTGGGTATTTGAGTTTCTCCAGGTCTGGAACGGAGCTAAAGTCTTTCCGTCCTTATCGAGTGGAATGATGCCGTGCATCATGGCTGAAATGCCAAGTGCTCCGACAGTCGTGAGTGTTACTCCGTAATCTTCTTCTACAGCCTTGCGAAGTGCTGTATAGCAGGAACGGAGTCCCGCATCTATCTCTTCATATGAATATGTCCAGATGCCGTCCTTCAGACTGTTCTCCCAGCGGTGGCTTCCCTTTGCGAGAACTTCTCCCTTGTCATCAGTTAAAACTGCTTTGATATTCGTAGAGCCGAATTCGATTCCAAGAGCGGTCTGGCCTTTTTCTATTTTTTCTTTATTTCCCATCGTGATGCCCCTTCTGCCCATAGTAGGCATTTGCGCCGTGCTTTCTGTAGTAGTGCTTGTCCTGAAGCTCCTGCGGAGCCGGAGTCACACGCGGATTGATCTGCTCTGTGACATAGGCCATCTTCGCTACTTCTTCGAAAACTACTGCGTTGTAAACTGCATCATCTGCGTCTTTGCCCCAGGTAAATACACCGTGGTTCTTGCAGAGCGCACCCGGAACTGCCATTACATCCCTGCCGCTCTCCTTGAAGTAGTCGGCGATCAGGATTCCGGTATTTTTCTCATAGGCCTCGTCTATCTCCTGCTTTGTCAGATTTCTGACACAAGGGATAGGTCCGTAGATATAGTCGGCATGAGTCGTTCCGTAGCAAGGGATGTCTCTGCCTGCCTGCGCCCATGAAGTGGCGAATGATGAATGGGTGTGGACTATTCCGCCGAGCTCCGGAAATCTGCTGTAGAGCACTGCATGGGTCGGAGTATCTGACGAAGGATTTAAGTCGCCTTCGACCTTATTTCCGTCCAGGTCTACGACTACCATGTCCTCAGGCTTTAAGTCCTCGTATGGCACCCCACTCGGTTTGATGACGAAGTAGCCCCTCTCTCTGTCCAGAGCGCTGACATTTCCCCAGGTAAAAGTGACCAGGTGATGTGCCGGCAGCTGGAGGTTCGCCTTCCAGACCTTTTCTTTTAATTCTTCGAGCATTTTTCCTCCTTACTTTGCGTAAAACTTTTCTAAGTCAGCCTCTGTCGTATCATCGCCTATAGTCACAAGCTCTGTTCCTGTCAGCTTTGCGAAAAGCGCGATATCAGAACGGTTCAGGGCCGTTGAGATAACTGAGTGATGAGCTCCGCCTGCATAGCACCATGCAGCTGTTCCGATCTCGAAGTTCGGCTTATGTCTGTACATGATGTGAGCTACCGGAAGGTTCGGCATCGGATGCGGCTCCTTGATAAGCTCGACATCAGCACAAACGATACGGAAGTGGTCGCCTAAGTCGATAAGTGTTACCTGGATTCCATCTCCCTGAACACAGTCAAATACAAGTCTTGCAGGATCTGATTTTCCGCCGATTCCAAGAGGATGAACCTCGATACGTGGCTTGTTTGCAGCGAGCTGTGCAGGAACCTCGAGCATGTGGCTTGCAAGCTCTACTTCCTCTCCAGGTGTCAGGTCATAGGTGTAATCTTCCATGAATCCTGTGGCACCCTTGCGGCCTTCGGACATTTTTTCAATGACAGCCTGGAAAGCAGCGATCTTGTAGTCACCCTCAGGTCCAAAGCCGATACCCTTTGCCATCATATTCTGGGCTGCGATTCCCGGAAGCTGGTCAAGTCCGTGCAGATCCTGGAATGAATCTGTGAATGCTGAGCAGCCGTTCTCCTTTAAGAACTTCTCGAATGCTACCTCGTATCTGGCCTGCTCCTCGACTACCTTCACACGGTCTGTAGCCATCTCGTACTTTGAATTGTACTCAGCCATTTTGTCAGCGATCTCAGCGTCAGTTACCTGTTCAGCCAGGTCAGCGATCTCGCCGATGCCCCAGTACTTGATCTCCCAGCCGTACTTGATCTCGCATGAGAGTCTGTTTCCATCGGTAACTGCGACATCACGCATATTGTTTCCGAAGGTAGCCACGCGCATATGATAAGAAAAATCGATGGCCTTTGCTACTTCTGCGAACTGTTTTACCTTTGCAATGAATTTGTCATGCTTATAGAAACCTGCTACTACCTGATGAGGGATGTTCAGTCTCGCAAGGATATAGCCGAACTCTCTGTCTCCGTGTGCAGCCTGGTTTAAGTTCATGAAGTCCATATCGATAGTCTCGTATGGGAGCTTCTCGTTTGCCTGAGTGTGCAGGTGAAGGAGAGGCTTGTTCAGGATCTGGAGTCCCTTGATCCACATCTTCGCAGGTGAGAAAGTATGCATCCATACGCATACACCTACGCAGTCATCATCGCATACAGCCTTCTTCATATCTTCTACGCAGATCTCCGATGTCTCTACAGTCGGAAGAAGCTCGAATTGGATAGTATCCTTGAGCTTCCCGTTGAGGAAATCAACCATTTCCTTGCAGTCTGCTGCTACCTGTCTTAAACACTCTTCTCCATACAGATCCTGGCTTCCAGGAATAAAATAGATCTTCTTCATTTTTGTTTAACCGCCCTTTCGTTTAATAAAATATAAAATAGTTTACTTGAAGTTAAAATTAGAATACACCATATAGGCTTGTGTGTCAATACGAAAAATCTTAAAAAGGAGGCAGTTTGCACCGCCTCCTGGCTTATTTATTATGTAGTTGCTTTCGCGAGTCCCTTTACTTTTTCCTTTGCTTTGTTCCTTAAACCAGCGCCTCCGATGATAGCCTGGAGTACGATGAAGAAGCAGAGCATGATCGAAAGTACGATACGGACCCACCAGCTGGAGAGTGTACCCTGAGTCGTGATAAGCGACTGGATAGTTCCTTTGATCAGAACTCCGAAGAGAGTTCCTACTACTGTTCCGACACCTCCTGAGAGAAGAGTTCCACCGATAACGGCTGCCGAGATGGCATCCATCTCAAGTCCTTTTGCCTGTTCTACGAATCCTGCGCAGCTGTTCAGGCAGAAGAGGAATCCGCCGAGTCCGGCGAGGAAACCATCGAGAACGTATGCCTTCATCTTTGTAGACTTTACGTTAAGTCCCATCATGACTGCACTCTGCTCGTTGCCGCCAAGTGCATATAGCGCACGTCCGAACTTCGTGAACTTCAGCATGATCTGGATCAGTACCACGACTACCAGTGCTATGACAACTGTAGGATAAATGTACGCGTGTATCAGAACTCCGTGGCGGTTGGTATAACCGAACGGCAGATACATTTTTTCATTGGCCCATGCAAGGAACGTCTTGTTCTTGATAGAGATCATCTCTGTACTGATGACTGCAGTAAGGCCACGGCCGAAGAACATTCCTGCGAGGGTGATGATGAATGGCTGGATCTTCAGGTAGGTTACCAGATATCCCTGAACGATACCGAATGCCAGTCCGATGATCAGTGAGAGGCAGAGTGCGAATCCAGCACTCATTCCTTTGTTCTCCATGACATCTGCAGCACTCATACAAACAAGAGCTGTGACAGAACCAACGGAGATATCGATCCCTCCGGTGATCATTACTATCGTAAGTCCGCAGGCTATGACGATAAGTCCGGCGTTTGAAATGAAGAGGTTCAGGAACATCTGCGGCTTCGCAAATCCCTTGTCGTTAAAGATGATCATACCGGCGATGTACATGACAGCGAACATCACTATTGTGATGAGAAGGAGGAACCCTGTCTTTGAAAGCTTTAATTTTTTCATTTATGCCACCGCCTTTCTCTTCTTTGAAACCTTAGCGATCTTGTCCCTGAATACCGGGCTCTGGATCACTACTATGATAACTACGACGATTGCCTTGTAAACCGGAAGCTGGTCCGCTGATACGTTCATGGCGTAGAGCGATGTCGTAAGAGCCTGGATAGTATAAGCTCCGATGATTGAACCCATCATGTTGAACTTACCGCCGCCGAGGTTGTTGCCACCTAAAGCCACAGCCAGGATGGCATCCATTTCGAGGTTGAGTCCGATGTTATTCGCGTCTGCTGAGTAGATACGTGAAGAAGCTACGATTCCTGCTAGTCCTGCGAGGAGACCGCAGATCACGTATGCGATAAACTTAAGTAAAGTAGAGTTAAGTCCTACAAGTCTTGATGCAGAACCATTGATACCAACACTTTCGATGTAAAGTCCTAAAGCAGTTTTCTTCAGGATAAGCTGCATCACGATGACAGTGATGATAGCTACGAAAATAGGTGTAGGTATCGGGCATTTCCCGATGTATCCGCCAAGGATTCTGTATGATCTGGCACGTACATATGTGATCTGTCCCTTTGTAACGAGTTGTGCTATACCACGTCCTGCTGTGTAGAGGATAAGGGTAGCGACCATCGGCTGGATGTTCAGCTTTGCTACCAGAATACCATTGAAAGCCCCGCATACACCGGCGATAAGAATTCCGGCTATAGCTGCGACTATGATTGGCATAGCAAGAGTAGATGATGATCTCGCACCGCCTGTAAGAAGCTGACAGCAGATGGAGGCGGCCACAGCCATAATGGCTCCGACGGAGATATCCTGCCCGCCCGATGCAGCGGTTACGAGAGTCATACCTACTGCGAGTATTACAAGCTCTGAACCACGGTTGATGATATCGATGATATAACCGTAGAGAACTCCGTTATTTATCGACACCTTGAAAAAGTCCGGTGTCTGTACCACATTCAGTAAGAGCACTGCCACCAGACACACGAGCGGCATGAAGAGCGGTGCGTGTGTGATGCGGCTCCACGTTGACTGATTCTTATTCATTCGAGCCTCCTTCTTCGCCACCGGCGATAGTCTTCATGATGTCTGCCTGATTCAGCTGATCTCCTGAAAGCTCCCCAACCTTGTGGCCGTCTCTTAATACTGCCATTCTCGAGCAGGTACGGAGCATCTCTTCGATCTCAGATGAGATGAAGGTGATGGCCTTGCCCTGATCTGCGAGGTCCAGGACGAGCTTCTGGATCTCTGTCTTTGTTCCGATATCAATGCCTCGGGTCGGCTCATCCAGGATCAGGTAGTCCGGATTCGTGAGCAGCCATCTGGCGATGATAACCTTCTGCTGGTTACCTCCTGAAAGGCTCTTTATAGGAGTCTCACGGCTGGCCGTTTTTATCTGAAGGAGATCGATATACTTGTCAGCCGCTTCCTCCATTTCTTTCCTGCTCATCAGATGGAACATACCCTTTTTAGCCTGAAGAGCAATGATGATATTCTCTCTGACTGAAAGGTCATCGATGATACCGTCTTTCTTTCTGTCTTCAGGCAGGTAGCCCATACCGAGCATCATGGCATCGAGTGGTCTGTTTATCTTTGCTTTCTTTCCATTTACGTAGAGCTCACCTTCGTCAGCCTTGTCGGCTCCATAGATAGCTCTTACCATCTCAGAACGTCCGGATCCCAAGAGACCTGTAAGTCCGATGACTTCGCCCCTGTGGATAGCCAGGTCGAACGGATGGATAGTGCCTCTGTGTCCCAGGCCTTTTGCTTCGATGACCGGAGTAGACTTCGGATCCACATGACCTTCATGTCCGCTCTTTATATCAGCGAGATCGTCGAAATCCTTACCCATCATCTTCGCTACGAGCTGAACTCTAGGAAGCTCTGCAGCTTTGTATTCTCCTACAAGTCCGCCGTTTCTTAAAACGGTGATCCTGTCGCAGACTGCATATACCTGCTCGAGGAAATGGGTTACGAAGATGATCCCGACTCCTGCGTCCCTGAGCTTTCTCATCAGTGTGAAAAGTTTCTCGACTTCGTCATCATCGAGAGAAGATGTCGGCTCATCGAGGATAAGCACTTTACAGTTCTGGTCTACCGCTCTTGCGATAGCGATCATCTGCTGCACTGCTATCGAGCAGTCCTCAAGCATCTGATCAGGCTGTGCCTCGATATTCAGATCGTCTAAAAGTTTTTTCGAGCGTTTGTTGACTGCCTTCCAGTCAATAAACATTCCCTTTCTCGGCTCTCTTCCGATAAAGAGGTTCTCACCTACAGTCAGGTTCGGGCAGAGGTTTACTTCCTGGTAAACTGTACTGATACCGTTATTCTGCGCGTCCTCAGGACTGTGATTTACGATATTTTTTCCGGCCATTGTGACAGAGCCCTGTTCCAGCTCGTACACACCGGTCAGCACCTTTATGAGTGTAGACTTTCCGGCTCCGTTTTCTCCCATCAGGGCGTGTATCTCACCTTTGCGGAGTGTAAAATCTACATCTGAAAGGGCTTTGACTCCAGGGAAGGTTTTCGAGATGTTTTTCATCTGAAGTATTACGTCTTCCATTTCGTCTCCTTTCTGCTGTTCGTTTGCATAAAAGTGGCGTGAGTGTAACTGGTTTCCCAATAACGCCTCACGCCACCCAACTTCACTCTCTAAGTCACTGTGTTATTTTTTCAAAAAATCGATTAGTAAGCTCTGCCTGAGATCACGTCGTCGGTAACTACTGTTACATCGTATGTGGTCTTCTCGTTGTTTGAGTTTGTAGCCTCTACGCTCTTTACTGTGTCGTCATTTGCGAACATAGCCTCGTCTACATACTGGAGATGATCTACATCCTCACCAGCCTCGAGTTTCTTGATGATCTCCTCAACACGCGGTCCATGAAGTGGGTTACACTCTGTATCGAGAGTGATCTTTCCGTCCTTTACATCTGTAAGACCTGCGTTTGTAGAGTCGAAAGACATAACCATTACTTCGCCGTTAGCGATGTCTCCGCCGACTTTCTTACCAGCTGCTTCAAGAGCATCGATAGCACCGAAAGCCTCGTTATCGTTCTCGCAGTAAACTACGTTGATGTTATCGTTCTGCTTCAGGATGGACTCCATAACCTCCTGGCCTTTTGCCTGTGTGAACTCACCTGTCTGCTGAGCTACGAGGTTCCAGCCGTTAGCCTTTACGGCTTCGTTAAGTCCTTCTGTACGTCCGATCTGAGCTGAAGCTCCGATCGTTCCCTGGATATCTACGATATTGATGTCTGACTGCTTTATACCCTTTGCGTCAGCATACTGCTTCAGCCATTCGCAGGCTTTGTTACCTTCTGCCTTGAAGTCTGAACCAACCCATGCTGTAAAGAGGCTGTCATCTGATACTTTAACCATACGGTCTACGATGATAACAGGAATTCCTGCATCCTTTGCTTCCTGAAGAACTGTGTCCCAACCGGACTCAGTAACAGGTGCAAGTACGATGTAATCTACATCCTGCTGGATGAAGTTTCTGATGGCTGTGATCTGGTTCTCCTGTTTCTGCTGAGCATCATCAAAGATAAGGGTGTATCCGTTATCTGTTGAGAAGGTGCTCTTCATAGACTCGGTGTTTGCTGTACGCCAGTCTGACTCAGCTCCTACCTGTGAGAAGCCGATCGTAAGGCTTCCTGATCCGCCGTCATCCGACTTTGCCTCATCTGATGATGCACTTTTGCTCGATGACTTCGTGTCTCCACCGCTTGTAGCGCTTCCGCATCCAGCCATGATTCCCATTGCCATTGCTGCTGTAAGTAACAGACTTAAAACTTTCTTCTTCATAAAATAGCCCTCCTTTTAGCTATCATAGGTCTCCCGTTCCATTGGGGAGACCTGAGTTACATGACTTAGAAGAATTTCTTTAACTGTCTATTATTATAGAAAAACGTGAAGTGGTTTTAAACAGATTAAATTATGATTTTAGTTTAAAAAATTACCGGAATTTTACCTTCTTCGAAAAATCAGTCAGATATCTTTCGAAAAAGGTATAATATTTTACTGAATTGATTTTGGAAGAACGAGCTTTATCTCAGTTCCATGCCCCTCATATGATCTGACGGAAATGTCCATGTCTTTCCCGTAGTAGAGTCTGAGTCTTGAGACTACATTTGCGACGCCAAAGCCGTGTCCTTCAGTGCCCTGAGCTGGTTCGCCTGTCACGAGCCTCTGCCTGAAATCATCGAGTTCTCCAGGCGTCATTCCCTTTCCGGTGTCAGCTACAATGAAGATCATATAGTTCCCCTGTGCTCTTCCTCTCACCTGGATGATCCCCTTTTTACGCTGGTTTCTGACGCCGTGATATATAGCGTTTTCTACTAATGGCTGCAGAGTCATTTTTACCATCTGACAGCCCTTTATCTCCTCGTCGATCGAGATCTCATAATCCATCACATCAGAAAAGCGAACCTTCTGTATCGCCAGATAACTGTTAATGTGAGTCTCCTCTTCCCCGACAGTTATCACGTCTCTTCCGTTCGACAGCGACACCCTGAAAAAATCAGACAGATACGTAAGTATCTTCACAGCCTCTTCGTCATCCCCAGCTTCAGTCAGCCACACTATCGTATCTAAAGTATTATAGAGAAAATGTGGATTTATCTCCGCAGTCAGCAGCTTCATCTCGAGCGACTGCTTCTCCTTCTGCTCCTCTCCGACCGCATCTATCAGCTTCTCGATGTCGTCGCCCATTTTGTTGAAGCTGTTCGCGAGTACATCGAGCTCGTTCTCATTTTTTACTTCGAGCTTCTTTGAAAAATCACCGGCCGCATAGAACTCTGTCGCTTCGCACATGGCATCTATCGGTTCGATGACTTTGTCAGTCATATACCTGGAGAGGATCAGACTCAGCATCAGCATCACCGCAAACAGCACGAGCATTATCCTGATAAAAATGATCACGTGAGCGTTTACTTCCTTGCGGACATTTTCCATCTCCGTCGCGCTCTCGTAGATGTACTGCTGGATCGTGTCCTGGATCAGCTGAGTGATGATCGAGATGTCCATATTGAACATCTGGATATTCTCATCGTAGTGACCGCCTTCTTTTACGTTTGCGACGATGTCATCTACTCTCTGCTCGAGGGTGCTCAGGAGTCGGAGGATCCTGTTCAGCGTCGCAGCCTTGTCCCGGTCAGTCGTCTGTTCACGGAGCTGAGCGAACTGCCTTCTGGCATTGTCGATCTGAGTGTAAGGATCCTTGTCACCAAGGCTCTCCCGGCCCTTTTTAGTCTTGTAGTCAACGCTCGCGACGATGATGTGGTACATGACAGAGTCGAGGTTCTCCTTAAAAGTCATGTTGTACTCATTCGCCTGAGTGATATTTTTTACAATACCGTCGTATCTCCGGTAAAAATTATACAGGTAGCCGAGGCTCACCGCCAGCAGCAGTGACATCGGCACGAGAACCGTCCAGATAGAAAGAATGACACGTGTCCTGATACTCTTACTCTTCTTCATCAGTTCCCCTTCACCATCGCACGGTACTCTTTCGGTGTCATGCCCTGGGTTTTCTTAAAAGTAGAAGAAAAATAGTGCGGATCGTGGTAGCCTGCCTGCTCTGATATCTCGGTCATTTTTTCATCGGTCGTAGCGAGAAGCCGCTTAGCTGCTTCCATTCGAACTTCGGTCAGGTACTCCGAGAATCCCTCTCCGGTCTCCTGTTTGAACACCGATGAAAAATGAGTCGGAGACATTCCGACAGCGCTCGCGGTCTGATTCAGCGAGATGTCGTCCTCAGCATAGTGGTCTCTGATATATAAAGACGCTTTAAGTATCTGTGAGGACAGCTGAGTCTTCCTGTTCTCATCTCTGTAGCCCATTATCTTTGAGAGGAATTCGTTCAGTCTCTCCTTCATTTTCTGCCTGTCGGCGGCAGCTATTTTTCCGGATTCCTCGATGGAACCGATCAGGGCATTTTTCTCATCCTTCGATGCGCCGATGTCATCGAGGTAGGCGTTGCAGGTCAGATACAGATCCGAGATCACATACTGCCTGAAGAGAACTGACTTCAGGTTATTCCTGCCAAGCTCGTCCAGGTATTTGTCGAGAAACTCAGGGATCTCATCTTTCTTTCCACTGATCAGGAAATCAAAAAATGTCGTCTTATTAAGTGCCTTCGGATTTACTTCCTCGACATCTACAGAAGTCTCGTCTTCGGCATTTTTCTCATGCTCCTCTTCGATACGCCTCGTGTAGTTCATTATCATGTCATGAGACTTCTGTTCATCGATGATCTGATCCCCCGCTTTGTGCAGTGACTCGAGGAGTTTGTCAGCGCTTATAGGTTTAAGCAGGTAATCAGAGACTCCTATCTCTATCGCCTGCTTCGCGTAATCGAATTCGTTGAATCCCGAAAGTATCAGGATCTTCGTGTGTGGAAATTCTTTCTTCACGAGCTTCGACAGTTCGAGCCCGTCCATAAAAGGCATCCTGATATCAGTCACAACGATGTCCGGGTGCGTCTCCCTTATCTGCGGCCATGCCAGTTCCCCGTCGCCTGCACTGCCCGTCAGCTCAAATCCCTCTTTTTCCCAGTCGATGCTTTTTACTATGCTGTTTCTTATTACTGCCTCGTCCTCTACGAGAAAAACTTTTAACATCTTTTATAGCCCTTTCAAGTATTGCCCTTGTCTTCTTCATCCAGATGACCTGTTTTTTCCCCGGCGACTTCTTCCGACTCTGGAAATACTGAAAGCTCCGTCTCTGAATCCAATGGAATTTTCAGATCCACAAAACCGAGAAAATCCCTGATCGATGCCTGCTGCAGCCTGAACCTGTAAGTTCCCGGCATCGTAAAAGTGACTGGCAGCTTCTCGTGATAGTCCTCAGCCGAATAGAGCGGGTAGGCTATCTCAGTCTCCTGACTGCTGCCATAGAATTCATTTTCTGAAAAAAGTGTCAGCCGAAGCTCAGACGATGGTATCATCGAATCGTGGACTATATGGATAAAGACCGGCACGTCGCCATTTTTCTCAGTAGAAGCTGTTTCAGTCTCTACTGTCACCTGAGTCTTTCCTGCCATCAGATATAAAAGCAGCACGTCGAGTGCTCCGCCGGCAAGCGCTATGATAAGCGCCATTATCAGAAACCATACTCTGAAGTAGTCGAAAAGCACCACGAGTATTATGAGCCAGAGCACATATATGATAAGTCTTTGCAGTCTTAAATGTATCTTGTTCACTTGCTCACCTTCTTCAAGAACTCCATTGATAAATAACCGTTAAGACCCTTGTAGGTCGTGTAGGCCCAGTCCTTTGTGCCCTTGGTGACTTTGACTTTTGTGCCTTTTGGGACCTGGATCACGACGTCGCTGGTCTTATCTGGTTCCAGGCGCATGGTCAACGGGTCGTCCTTGGTATTGACCTTGTAGGTGCCGGCGTATTTCTTTGACAGCTTTACCTTGGACTTTGAAGTTTCCTTTGTAGTTTTCTTTGTCGAAGGCTTTTTTGTACTCTTGTTAGTTTTCTTACTGGTGTCAGTTTTTGTACTCTTGTCAGTTTTCTTACCAGTGTCCTTTTTTGTGTCCTTGTCTGTTTTCTTTGCCGTGTCTTTTTTTGTATCAGTCTTTTTGTCAGTGTCTGTCTTTGTGCTGGTGTTGGTGTTCGTGCCTGGATTTATCGTGGTGTTGTTCGAGATCACTTTCGGGGCAGATGCCTTGCTTCGATAGTAAGCCGGGCGGATGAATTTTCGGACAACTGTACCATTAGCTAACGAGTGTCCATGAGAGTCACGATAGACACCTTTTACAAGTGACACTTTTCCACTGTAGTTGCCCTCGATTGACTGGACGCTGTCTACCATGATCCCTACGTGTACCCAGGTCTGCGTCGAAGTACAGTAGTAGAATACCAGATCACCCATCTGTGGCACAAAGACTTCTGTCCCGTTTGCGGCGAGGACATTTGCGTAAAGAGTCGCCACTTTTCCATTCGCCGGTATTACATCAGATGCTCCGACCAGATACGCACTGTCTCCGATAAAGTCTGCGCACCAGGCCTCACTGTAGCCCAGGTCTGCTTTTTTCTTCTCCTTCTGCGCGAGCGCCGCTGTCACTATGTCCGCGGCTTTATTCCCTGTCAGTTTGTAAGTCCTGTTGTATCTGGCTGCCATGCTCTGTGTCGCCTGCGCTTCGATCACCGTCTGCGGCAGCATGGAAACCACCATCACCAGTGCAAGCACTATCCCGTATATTTTTCTCTTAGTCATTTTCTACCTCAACGTGAAAAAAGGTTCGGTCCGTTTTTCATCTTCCTATAAGTATAGCAAATTTTTTCGTGTAGTGGTAGAATGAAAAGAGCAAATTTACTAATAAGTATATCAAGGAGGCATTATGAGTTTCGAAGAAGAATACAGGCAGAAACTGACTACGGCCGATGAAGCGGTCAAGTGTGTCAGAAGCGGTGACTGGGTAGACTATGGCTGGTGCGTCGGCACACCAGAAGCACTTGATAAGGCACTCGCGAAGAGAGCCGATGAACTCGTAGATGTAAATGTCAGGGGTGGAATTCTTTTCCACGTACCTTATATCATGCAGGTGCCTGACGCCGAGAAGCATTTTTCATATAATTCATGGCATATGAGCGGAGTCGAGAGAAAAATGCTCACGACTACCAATGCTTACTTTGCACCGATCAAGTATTCAGAGCTTCCTAGCTACTACAGGATAAATAACGCCACTCCTTCCAGAGTCGTTATGATCCAGGTCGCTCCAATGGACAAGCACGGATATTTTTCATTCGGACCATCAGCCTCACATCTCGGTGCAGTTTGTGAGAACGCCGAGGAGATCATAGTCGAGGTAAATAAAAATATGCCTCGCTGTCTTGGCGGACATGAGTCAGAGATCCACATTTCAAAAGTCAGCGCCATCGTAGAAGGAGACAACCCTCCACTTGGCGAGATGCCAGCCGGCGGCCCGGCTACAGACGTAGATAAAAAAGTCGCACAGCTGATCGTTGATGAGATCCCGAACGGAGCCTGCCTCCAGCTTGGAATCGGCGGAATGCCGAACGCCGTAGGTTCTCTTATCGCCGAGTCAGACCTGAAGGACCTGTCAGTACACACGGAGATGTACGTCGATGCATTTGTAGACCTTGCCATGGCAGGAAAGATCAACGGCTCCAAGAAGAATATCGACCGTTACCGTCAGGTCTATGCTTTCGGTGCCGGCACGAAGAAGCTGTATGATTACCTCGACGATAACCCGGAGTGTATGAGCGCACCTGTTGATTACACGAACGATGTCAGAGTCATCTCACAGATCGATAACTTCATGTCGATCAACAATGCCATCGACATCGACCTTTACGGACAGGTAAACGGTGAGTCAGCAGGAACCCGTCAGATTTCAGGAGCAGGCGGGCAGCAGGATTTCGTACAGGGCGCTTACCTATCAGACGGAGGAAAGAGCTTCATCTGCATGTCATCCACTTTCACAGATAAGAAGGGCGTAGTCCACAGCCGTATCCGTCCTACACTCGCAGAAGGCTCTATCGTAACCGATACCCGTCCGCAGACCATGTATGTAGTCACCGAGTACGGTAAGGTGAACCTCAAGGGACTTTCAGCATGGGAGAGAGCCGAGGCTCTTATCTCCATCGCTCATCCGGATTTCAGAGACCAGCTGATAAAGGATGCTGAAAAGCTCCGCATGTGGAGAACTTCAAATAAGAGATAATTATTCAGAACAGGAGACCCATGATAAGAACCGTCTGTCATGGGTTCCTGTCTTTAACGAGGGAGATATTCACTCAACCCATTCCCATATTTTACTGATTTAATTTAACAGGAGACATCATGAAAAAACTAACAGCAGTACTACTATCTGCCATTTGTGCGGGAACGGTTGTCTTGGGAGCCGGCTGTTCCGCAAAAACTAACAGTTTGAATTCCAGGAGTTCAAAAACCAACAATTCATTTTCTAATATTCGCGGCATGGACATATCATCCTACATCAGTGTGCAGGATGGATTCGACGCGATGAACAAGGAAGAAAATACCGACACCTACGGCTTCAAGGACTTTGATGGAAAGTCCATACGGGATCAGAACTTTTTTGATTTTCTCGCGAAGCAGGGCATGAACTGGGCCCGCATCAGAGTCTGGAATGATCCGTATGATGAGAACGGGAATGGCTACGGTGGAGGAAATTCAGATCTGAAAAAGGCGATAAAACTCGGAAAATGGGCCACAAAGGCCGGCATGCGGGTTCTTATCGACTTCCACTATTCAGATGACTGGGCCGACCCTGCCAGGCAGACAGCACCAAAAGCCTGGAAGGACTACAACGGCGACGCCGACAAGACTGCCGAAGCCGTCAAAAAATATACCACCGATTCCCTGAACAAACTGCTCGATGAAGGTGTTGACGTCGGCATGGTCCAGGTCGGGAACGAGACGAATAACGGTATTGCCGGAGTAGCCGCTTCAGGTGACTGGAAATCAAACGTCTCAAAAGTCTACGCTGCCGGCTGTGATGCAGTCCACTCAGTAGCTAAAAAGCATGACCAGAAGATTCTGGCTGCCGTTCATTTTACAGATCCACAAAATGGCAACCAGCTCGGATACGCAAACTTCCTCGATCAGGCTGGAGTAAACTACGATGTATTTGCCACGTCATGGTATCCTTACTGGCACGGAACTGCCGAGAGCATTACCGATGACCTGTCGCAGATAGCTCAGAAATTCGGAAAGAAGGTCATGATCGCAGAGACGAGTTACGCGAATACCCTCACCGATTACGATGGTTTTGATAACACTGTCAGCGAAGGAAATAACGATGTCGGCGACGGAACTGTCTTCCCATTCACCGTCGATGGTCAGGCAAAGTCATTCCATAGCGCCGTTCAGGCAGCTCTGGATGTCAAAGGAAAAAATGGCAAAACTGCCGGCCTCGGTGCTTTTTACTGGGAAGGCACCTGGAATGGTCTCATGGATGTGAGCAGTCTCTCCGGTGACAAGCGTACTGGCGCGATCGTAAAGGAAAGAACGATCTGGGACAGCTGCGGGTGTGGCTGGACATCTTCTTATTCGCATGATTACGATCCTTCACAGACCAACGGAACTGCTGGCGGATGCGTCATCGACAACCAGTCATTTTTCGGGCCTGACGGTAAAGCACTGCAGTCTCTGAAAGCTTTTTCAAATGATTATGATGGAACTGAAACTATCGATGAAAATCTGACTGTAAGTGATGTAAAAGTCGGCGACAGTGATGAGCCATTAGAGCTCGACCCGGATACTGAGCTTACCTCCGATGTACTTGGAACTGCGGAGATCCATTACACGAACGGTTCCCGTGAGACTGCCTCTGTCGACTGGGATTCTTCAGATATATCAGCTTACGAAAAAGCCAGAAAAAATGGTTCCTACGGCAAGACTTTCACGATTAATGGAACCACCGGAAAAGATAATGAACAGGTGTCACAAAAAGTCACTCTCCTGCACCCGAATCTTCTGAAGAACGGAGATTTTGAGACAGGCGATACCTCCGACTGGAAAGCCTCTGATGACTCCGCCGGCTATGACATAGAGACAGATTCGAACAATGTCTATAAAGGTCACAACACTCTCCACTTTTACAGTGACTCTGACTTTACGTTTGACCTGTCCCAGACTGTAAAAATAACCGAAGACGGCGATTACCAGGCTTCGATGATCACCAGCGGTGCCTTTACAGGAAGCAGTGACTATGCCTACATCTCCGTCGACGACATCTCAAAACAGGATGTCTTAAACGGCTGGCAGGCCTGGAACAAGCAGTCCACCGATACCATCTCCGCCAAAGCCGGTGACACCGTGACCATTCACATCGGCGTCAAAGCCACCTCCAAGAGCTGGGGCGCCATCGACGAAGTGCGGTTTGAGACGAAATAACGTCTCCGTCGAATGTATTATAACAGTATTTAGTATTTTTGTCGACTATATTCGACGAGCTATTTTATAAATCAGAAAAATCAGATCATCTCACGCTTATCAGAACGCTTCTTTTCTTCTTTCAAGTCTCAGCTTCTGGCGTTTCTCTGCGCCCTCCCACTCTGCTTCCTCACCCGGACCATTTACCTCAAGACCGTAAGGAACAGGGATCGGTTTGCCCTGTGGAGTAACGGCGACATAAGTCAGGTAAGCCCGGTTTATCGGGGTGCGCATTCCGACTTCGTTTTCACGATAAGAATCCACGCGGACTTCCATCGAAGAATTACCGACGTGTGTCACCTTTCCGATCATAACGACCATATCATTCAGGCGTGCCTCAGCCTTGAACGTCAGGTTATCGACGGATGCAGTTATGACTTCGTGCGTCGAATGTCTCATCGCAGTCATGCCTCCGACTTCATCGATCCACTCCATAAGCCTGCCGCCAAACAGCCTCCCCTGGCCGTTTATATCTATCTGCATCACCACATGGGTGACCTCTGATCTCGAAAGTTCGACCGTCTTTGTAGGGCGGTCATTATGGTTTCCAAACTGACTCATTATCTTTGACCTCATCTGTTATTTTCTAAAAAGGCGGAAATATCCGCCTGGTTTTACTGATTTTTTCATTATAACATGATTAAGTCGCCAAAAGTACCTTCAAGTAGATATTTCTGGTGATTGTAACAGTACCTTGAAAACTGAATACAGTCTATAGATCAAATGCTGATTTTTGTTGATCTTACAGTATTTTCCAGGCTCTTTGTAATATAATAGACAGGTAGAAATCATACTGTTTACGAGGTCATGAACATGTCATTTGTTTTTAACGATTCACAGCAGTTATCTCTCTTTGATAAGTTAGCTTTGCTTTCACCACGCATGAAAAAGATGCTTGATGCATCTTGGGCGAAGGCTTTTTCAGACCATATCTTTTCGAAGATTGATGAGAGCATTTTTATCCCTCTTTATAGTCAGAACAGCAATTCCAAGCCTAATGCACCAGTAAACGTGCTTGTCGGGGCACTTATGCTCAAAGAGTTCAACGGCCTCACAGATGAGGAGATCACTGCATCATGCTGTTTTGATTTCAGGTATCAGTATGCACTCCACACAACAAGCTTTGAAGAGC
>Ga0256404_1000921_pt1 | contig 74975 bp, 50 predicted proteins | sample RumenRJG_01DNA_FD_185990 | JGI IMG/M metagenome (GOLD analysis project Ga0256404, IMG submission 185990) | Bovine rumen microbial communities from Lethbridge, Alberta, Canada - RJG_01 | ecosystem: Host-associated > Mammals > Digestive system > Stomach > Rumen | place: Canada: Alberta | collected...
TACGACCATATCACATGCCGTTCACCTATTTTCATTGACTACATCCTATCCACTTATCCATGAAGCATATTTCAATCCTCCTGGCGCTGACCCTGACCATGACACTCTGCGCTCCCGACGCGACAGCCCAGCGGGGACACAACTACCAAGTCAGCAAAAATCTTGAGATATTCAATCGCGTGTACAAAGTACTCGACGAGTATTACGTTGACACGCTGAGCGCAGACACGCTCATCCCCGACGTCATCCAGTACATGCTCGAGGGCCTCGACCCCTATACCGAGTACATCCCCGCCGACGACACCCGCAACCTCGAAGCCATGACTAACGGAAAATACGCTGGCATCGGGGCCATCATACACTACGACAAGTCAACCGACAGATGCGCCATTACAGAGCCCTATGCTGGTGCCCCGGCGGCCACAGCGGGTCTGCATATCGGCGACGTCATCCTGAGCATCGACGACAAGGATGTCGGCGTCAAGGGCAAGGCTGACGTGGGCGACTACACGCAGCGTATCAGCAATATGCTCCGCGGTGACCCAGGCACCAGCTTCACCCTCGAGGTACAGCGTCCCGGCGAGTCCAAGCCTCTCCGGTTTGTCATCCACCGCGCCAGCGTCACGGTGAGCGCCGTGCCCTACTACGGCATGGTAGACGGCGACGTGGGCTACATTCTGCTGACCACCTTCACCCGCGGCTGCTCCGACCAAGTGCTAGAAGCCCTGCGGCAGCTCAAGCAACAGGGCGCGCGGCGCCTTATCCTCGACCTGCGCAACAATGGAGGCGGCCTCGCTGTAGAAGCCGTCAATTTGGTCAACCTGTTTGTACCCAAGGGCCAGCTTATCCTCAGGATGAAGGGCAAATACAAGACCAGCAACATGCAGTACTTGACCCGCAACCGCCCCGAGGACACCCAGATACCTCTGGTCGTGCTCGTCAACGGGCTGTCAGCCTCCAGTTCCGAGATCACCTGCGGCGCACTGCAGGATCTCGACCGCGCCGTCATCATGGGGACGCGTACCTACGGCAAAGGGCTCGTACAGCAGCCTCACGAGCTCCCTTACGGCAATGTGCTCAAGCTGACTACCAGCCACTACTACATCCCTAGCGGACGTTGCATCCAGGCCCTTGACTACAAGCGGCGCTCCAGCGACGGACAAGCTTACCGTACGCCTGACAGCCTCACTCATGTCTTTCATACAGCGGCCGGCCGACCGGTGCGCGATGGCGGCGGCATCACCCCCGATGTGCCCCTCGCCGAAGACACGCTCCCCAATCTCATCTACTATCTGCGTCAGAGTGACGCCTTCGCCCACTTCTGCGACCTCTATCGCAACCGGCATGACTCTATCGCGCCCGCGGACCGCTTTGTCCTCACCGATGCAGAGTACGCCGCCTTCAAGGACTCTCTCAAGCAGAGCGACTTCACCTACGACCGCCAGAGCTACAAGGCGCTCCAGCAGCTGCGCAAGATAGCCAAGAGCGAGGGATACGCAGAGAGCGCCGCGGCCGAACTGGACGCCCTCGAGCGCAAACTGACCCACGACCTGGGCGACGACCTCGACCACTTCAAGCCGCTTATCCTCGATGAGCTCAATGCCAATATCGCTTTGCGTTACTACAACCGCCGTGGCTACTATGCCTCTCTCCTGCCCCATGACAAGCAGATTCCTCAGGCAATCAAGCTACTCAAGGATACCTCCCGGTACAACAAGATACTGCGCAAGTAGCCTCCGCTCCCGTATCAGCTTTTTCCTCTCGGGACGGCACCACCCGCATCCCCGGCACAACACATCTCAGTCCGGCAATTATTCGCTGGCACATCGCGCCCCGTTTTTTACCCTGCGTTGCCGTCCGACAGCCTCGACGGGCTATGCAGAGCATACTTTGCACCGCCGGAAGACGAGTTTTACGAAAAAGTTTCTACCTTTGCATCATCTGAAACCCATACTATCCATACACTATGAGCAGCAATGACTTCGTAAGCAGCACCAAGCAAATACCTTATCCCCAAGAGACCGTCTATGACAAGCTCCAGGACCTCACCCATCTGGAGCAACTGCGCCAACGCCTCAACACGCCTGACTTTGAGGAGAAGATTGCGTCGCAGATCGGCGCCGACAAGGCACAGGACGTCAAACAGCGTCTGCAGAGCATGACTTTTACGTCCGACAGCCTGAGTGTGCCGTCTCCGCTGGGCGAGATGAGTCTGGAGATTGTGGAGCGCGAGGCACCCAAGCTCGTCAAGTTTGAGGGCAAGGGCACTCCGGTCGCCGTACACCTCTGGATACAGCTTCTGCCCTCCGATGAGGGGAGACAGAGCCTCATGCGCGTCACGCTGAGAGCTGAGCTCAATATGTTTATCCGCAAGATGGTGGAGAGCAAACTGCAAGAAGCCACGGAGCAGGTCGCCAATATGTTGGCACAGATTCCCTATGGCAATGTGGAGTAGCCGAATCGCAGCCGTCATCTCACTTGCTGCAGGTCTCCTCCTGCTCTCGGGATGCTCAGGCGATGACGTACAGAATGAATATTCCCGCCGCCATGCCTACTTCTCCTATTCTCAGGTGATCACCACGCAGCCGCTCTATTCCGCCCTCACAAGCCCCGGCCTCTACTGCTTGATCTATCAGAATGGCGCCAACCTTGTCTTTGCCTCACTTACCTCCTCGCTCAGCGTACCCATCACGGCCGTCGCGCAATATAAGCGTTTTCAGTCTGTAGACGGCTTCATCGTCGGCCTGAGCAACGAACTAGATATGAAGACCGGCCAGATGACCATCTATTGCTTTGACCGCGCGTGTCCCAACTGCTACCGCGACGACGCCGTGACCCGTCCGCTCGCGCTCAAGGAGAATGGATTTGCTTACTGCAGCCGATGCAAGCGCACCTACTACCTCAATAGCGGCGGGCTTATCTATTCAGGAGACAAGGGGGTCAAGCTTGACCGCTACCGCATCTACTACACGGGATCCAACACCATGACAATCTCCAACTGATCGTCTCTACGCACCTACCGCAAAGGGCCCTGTCTCCGCCATGACCGAGGGCAAGAAGGCACGCAGACTTAGTATGAAGACAACATCAGACCCTGGAGAAATGGAGTTAGATGTCATTTCAACCAGATACGATGTAAATTAAATTAGGTCGGACTTCGCTGAAGCTGCATCCGACCTTGTCGTGAGTACATCGCCATCTGTCTCTTCGGCTCCAGACAGAGCTTAAGTCGTTCCCGCGATTTTTAGATTACCAAAGCTGCAGCGCTTGCAGTTGTCCTACAGATAGAACTCAAACAGCGGTCTGCGGCCACCATGACCGGCACCGCAAACGGCTCAGACAGATACACTAGAAGCTCGTACACGGTTTTTTTTCACAATATTTGTCTGTCTGAATAAAAATCTCTACTTTTGCACCATACTTCCGAAGGCGGCAGCCATAGCATTTGCGGAAATAGCTCAGTTGGTAGAGCACGACCTTGCCAAGGTCGGGGTCGCGAGTCCGAGTCTCGTTTTCCGCTCCACAATATCGCCTTCCGAAGCGCTCGAATGGTGGAATCGGTAGACACGAGGGACTTAAAATCCCTTGACCCGGAAGGGTTGTGCGGGTTCAAGTCCCGCTTCGAGTACACTTCTCCTGTTTCACTCGTCACAAGAGAGCAATATGACAAGACAAGGTCTGCATCTCCAGCCATCGGTTGAGGATGCAGACTTTTCTTTTGCGCAATTGGAAGTGGCGCACACCATCCGACAGCTGTCATAGCAGTTATTGGTCAGGATCTTCCCGTACAATATAGGGCTCATAGCTCATGTCGTATTCGCCCTCCTCGTCGTCAGGCGGGCTATAGGGCATCATGCTCACACTGACGCCCATGCCCAGCGTCAAGACACTAAACTTGATTTCTCCTGCGCCCATCAGCGCCTGAGCACAAGCGACAAGCGTACTACCGGTCGTGACGATGTCGTCCATGAGCAGCACATGCTTTCCTCTAAACTGCTCCGGATGATCAGCGACAAAGATACCTTTGACATTTTTCCACCGCTCTGCACGATTGAGACGGGTCTGCGTGGGATTGGACACGGCACGCCGTACGGCATCAGTCAGCACCGGCAGTCCCGTTTCCTGACTTACGCCTTCAGCCAAGAGCTGAGCCTGATTGTACCCGCGCTCACGCATCCGCTCTGCGGCGAGCGGAATCGGCACGATCGCATCAATACCGTCAAACATGCCGTAAGGCTTCATCGCCTTGGCCATTTGCCGGCCCATAATCTGTCCCAGTTCCACGCGACCGTGGTACTTGAGCGCACTGAAGAGGCGGGCGCTTTGTCCTCCCTGACGATAGGCGATATAGGCCGCGGCACGCTCTATGGGAATCAGGCCCCAGAAGCAGCACTCCACACTGTTGCCGGGCTGGCCGTGGATATGGGTGTACGGAAGCTTGGACAGACAGGAGAGACACAGACCTTCCTCATTGGGGCCGAGCGAACAGCCGCATATGCAACAGAGGTCGGGGACCAGCGTGCGGCGTATAGAGCGGAGCAGACGATGAAGTGATCTCATCAGGTAGAACTAGGTATCTTATTACCACGACTCCGGCACTAGTGAAGCGACAATCGGCTCCGCCAGGTCGGACTCAAAGCCATGCATATAGGCATGACGCATGAGCTTGGTCCAACGTTGGTAGTCACTGGAGGCGCGCAGCTGCTTGTCGTAAGCCGTCAGTAGCTCGCGTAGCACCTCCCGGTACTCACGGGGAGAGATTCCTTCCAGCGCCGCCTCGATATCCTCATCACGGAGTTGCTTGCGCCGCATCTCCCTGCGCATGCGCAAACGTCCCCAATGGGCAAAGCGAAGCTTGTCACTGACGTAGGAACTGCAGTACCGGCGCTCGTCGATAAATCCCTGGGATACCAGCGCCGCGATGACAGCGTCGATATCCAGCTCGTCCATATGCTGGCGTCTCATCTTCAGTTTGAGATCACTGATGCAGCATTCCTGACGAGCGCAGAGCGCGCTGTAGCGTGCCAGAGCCTCGTCAGGCGTAGGAATCTTGCTCACTTTGTACATACTACAAATCGTTTTTTACCATATCGGTCTTGTCTTACCTCTGCCCGCGTCAGACCTATGCCGACCAAGAGATGCGCTGTGTCGTCGGCCAGTGCCTCGTTGACCTCGCAATAGAGGCGTCCACCGGGCACAAGTACCCGTCGAGCCCATTGTCCCAGCCATCTATAGAAGCACAAGGCATCGGCGTCGGGCACGAAAAGCGCCATCCGGGGCTCATAGTCCCTGACCTGATCGGTCATCTGCGCCTCCTCCGACTGGCGGACATAGGGAGGATTGCTCACCATCACGTCCAGCGGAGCGCCAGGAAGCGACTCGGGATGACTCAGGTCGCCGCCGTAGAGCTCGACATCGGCTCCCAGCCTCGCAGCGTTGGCTCTGGCAATCTCCAGAGCCCCTTCTGAAAGGTCAAAAGCACTGACGCTGGCGGTAGGAAGGCCGAGTTTGAGGCTCACAGCAATGCATCCGCTGCCCGTACAAGCGTCACACAGTCGGGGCGCAGGCGCATCTTGCGCATAGGCGTCGATGACCAGTTGCACCAAGTCCTCAGTCTCCGGCCGCGGAATCAGTACTGCGGGCGACACGGCAAAGACGTGCCCCATGAAGGAAGCCTGCCCTGTCACATACTGCACGGGCTCGCCGCTCCGGAGGCGCGACAGCGCTTCGCTAAGTCTCCCCCGCTGACTGACAGACAGGCGGTCCATGCCGTCGATGAGCATATCCGTATAGTTCAAGCCCAGCATATCCTCGCCCAGGATGCGTGCGACGGCCGTTGCCTCCGACCGCGTATATACAGCCGTCAGGCTTTGCACTATGCTGTGAAGGATATTGGAACTGCTCATGGGGAGATGTCGCGATAATTTCTGACAAAAGTAATACATTATTTGCACTTTTTCCTAACTTTGCAGAAAGCGAATTGATATGAGCGAGGATGAAAAATGGATGGCCCGCTGCCTGCAGCTCGCAAGTTGCGGCCGCTACGGCGCCCCTCCCAATCCGATGGTCGGAGCCGTGATCACGTATGAAGGCAAAGCGATTGGAGAAGGCTACCACCGCCACTGCGGCCAGGGGCATGCCGAGGTCAACGCGCTGGCATCGGTCCGACGTACCGACTTGCTGGCTAAGTCAAAGATGTACGTCAGTCTTGAGCCTTGCTCTCACTACGGGCGTACTCCGCCATGTGCTCAGCTGATCATCGACAAGGGCATCCCCGAGGTCGTCGTCGGCTGCATAGACCCCTTCGCTCGCGTCCACGGTCATGGCATCCAGATGCTGCGCGACGCAGGCGTCAAGGTCACCGTCGGCGTTATGGAGCGCGAGTGCCGCCTCCTCAACCGCCGCTTTATCATCGAGCAGAAGCTTGACCGCCCATACGTCCTGCTCAAATGGGCCGAGAGTTGCGACGGATACCTCGACCTGCTGCGCGAAGGAGGACGCCCGACCCACCTCTCCACTCCACAGTCGCAGCTACGTGTCCACCGCCTGCGCGCCGAGTGTCAGGCCATACTCGTCGGGCGACGCACCGCGATGCTCGACAATCCCCAGCTCACTGTACGCCTCGTAGACGGGCCTCAACCACTGCGCATCGTGCTCGACCGCCGCGGCATCCTGCCCGGCACACTCCGTCTCTTTGACACCTCAGCCCCGACACTCGTATGCGGCGCCACCGACAATCCGCACCGCCCACACAGAGAGGGCTGCGAATACCTGGAGATGGACTATAGCCATGGGTCTATCTTGCCCCAACTCCTCTCCTACCTCAAATCCCGCGGCATCCAGTCACTACTGGTCGAGGGCGGACGCAATCTGCTCCAGAGCTTTATCACAGAGGGTATCTGGGACGAGATACACCGCGAAATCTCGTCCCGCGCACTAGGCAACGGGCTCCCCGCGCCTCAGGCTCCTGTCGGTGACCGCGGCGAGATAGAGACCGTATTGGGGACGACCTTCTGCCACTATTACAATCGCGAGAGCGAGCGACTGATACTGGAGGACCAATAGTCCGTCGTTCCAACGTGCACTCCGGCGCTCCTCTGCCGACATGCTGCCAGAGGGCAGTCAAAGCCCTTATGGGCAGTCTCAGGCAAGACAAGGTTGTCTACAAATCATTGTATAGCTACACAAGGCCCGGCTTGGCATAAGTCAAGTCGGGCCTTTGTCATGTTTCTGGCGATATGGCGATGACCGCCTGCGCTGTCGCGGGTCTAAGGCTTCCAGCTGAGATCTGCCCAGAGCAGATTGTGGTCAGAGAGGTAAATCCCGTCGGACTGGGCACTGGTTTCGATAGAGGCGCGCCGCACCTTGACGCCGATGGAGGTGAAGATGAAGTCGACGATGCGCTTTTGGCCGGCGTCTACACGGCCCAGTCCATTATAGGTATTGGGCACGCCTTCGCGCTGAGTCGCTGCCGTCCAAGCGTCCTGCATAGGAAAGATACGCGTAAGCAGAGTGCTGTAGGAGATATCCCGACTGGTGATATTGAAATCGCCGGCCAGGATAACGGGGATGCCGTTGCTTATCTTGCCCAGACAGGTCTTGGCGAGCATCGAGCTCTCCAAGTGAGCCTTGTCATTGCTCTCGTCGTACAGCGTATTGGCGAAGATAAAACTGCTACGGTCCTCGATATTTTGCAGTATGGTCCAGCATACTGCGTAAGGGCGCTGATTGCCCCAGCCTGCCGAGGGCACCTCTGGCGTATCGGACAGCCAAAAATAACCTCGCTCCACGAGCTTGTACTTGTCCTTGCGGTAAAAGATGGGTACGGTGCCCAAGGTACTGTCGGCCAAATCCCACGGAATAGAGGCGACGGCATAATCGGGCAAGCCCTGAGAGAGATCGGTGAGCTGGACAGGCGTGACTTCCTGAAAACCGATAACATCGACATCGAGTTGATGCATCTGCATGCAGATGCGAGTGCTGCGCATCTGCCAGGGCAGTACGCTGTCGGCCATCACCTTACTCATCACGTTGTAGGTGGCTACCCTGATCCGTGTGGCACCCTGTACCGACTGTCCCGCACTAAGCAAAACAGCCGCCAGGAGTATCACCGAGCAGAGATGATGACGATATGATTTCATGGGATATGATTTATAATGTATCGGGTGTAAGACGAAGCGTCACAAGTAGGGCACGTCGTTGCCGCTTCCTGCGATATTCAAAGCTTCCAGCTGACGTCAGCCCAGTGGACATTGTGGTCTGAGAGATACTTGCCTCCACCGATGGCACTGTCGTGGATAACGGCGCGCTTGACCTTGATACGGGGCGAGAGGAAGATGAAGTCAATCTTGGCCTTGGCCGTATTGGGCGTCTTGCCCCAGCCATTGAAGGTCGCCGGCCCGCCCTCGCGCTTCTTGGCTACGTGCCACGCATCACTATACGGGTAAGCATAGTTGCAGAGGAGAGAGTATGTTTCTTCCTTTTCATTGGTATTGAAGTCTGCTGTGAAGAAGGTAGGCAAGTCACCTGCAATGTCCTTAAACTTGTCCTTGCACAACTTGGCGGACTCCATACGTGCCTGGACGCTGATGTGGTCGAAGTGGGTGTTGCAGAAGAAGAAGCGGGCCTTGGTCTTCTTGTCCTCAAGCACGGCCCAGCTGGCGATACGCCGACAAGCGGCATGCCAGCCGAAAGAGGGGACATCGGGAGTCTCGGAGAGCCAGAACCATCCCTTGTCAATCAGGTTGAATTTGTCGCTCCTGTACCATACGGGGCTGTATTCTCCCTTCTCATGTCCGTCATCGCGACCGACACCCACATAGCTATAGCCCGGAAGACGCTTCTGAGCATCGTCGAGCTGAGGCTTGGTGACCTCCTGCATGCCAAAGATGTCGGGGGCCACCTGCTTGATATACGCACAAAGGGGATCGCGGCGGTCCTGCCAGAGATTGAGCGGGCCGTCGGCCTTGGTCAGCAGGCGCACGTTGGATGTCAGTATACGCAGTTTCTCTGTCTTAGCCTGCGCAGTGCCGCATACAAAAGCCAGAGCTAGTGTCAGCAGCAAAGAGATACTTGTCTTTTTCATCTTATTATTCGTTTTTGTTATTATTTCTTGAGACCATTGTTTTCTTGATTCTTGGACAGCGAGTCCCATGTCTACTCCTTACCCATCATCAGCTCCACGGCACGCTGCAGCTGGGTGTCATGACCCGACAATTGGTCAGCCGGTGTAAGTTGTACCTCAATATCGGGATCGAGTTGCTGATTTTCACAGGGTCTCCCCTTCATGTCAAGGCAATTGACCTCAGGCAAGCCTTCGACCAATTCGGGATCTATCTCGCGCTCCCACCATACGGCGGTCATCGTGCCAGCCATCGGCGCTCCTACGAGTTTGCCAAGGCCGAGTGCCTTGTACATCGACGGAAATCCGTTGGCATTGGAGTAGCAATCCTCGCAGACGAGTACGCAGTTGGGCCGATACCAGCGTGAGTAGGGATCGGGGCCGAGATACTGTCCGCGGCTGGTGTATGTCTGAAACTGCTTTCCGCTCAGCAGCACGGCGAGATCATCATGGAGCCATCCGCCTCCATTGTGACGCTCATCGACCACGATGGACTTGCAGTTGCGATATTTTCCAAGCATCTCTGAGTATACTCTGCGGAAACTCTTGCTATCCATATCCTCGATGTGCACGTAGCCGACCTCCCCTTTGGAGTAGTCCTTGACAAAAGCGGCATTGCGGTCGACCCAGCGCTTGTAGAGCAGCTCGGAGAGTCCGCTCTGGCTGACTGGCTTGACATAAATGTCACGCGAATGCTTGCCCTTGGCATCGGTCACGGTCAGGAGTACCCACTTACCGGCCTTGCCTGCCAAAAGCGGGTAGTAGTCTTTGCCGGCCTCTATCTGCTGATGGTCTATCTGCCGGATGATGTCACCCTCCTTCACCTGGTGGTCGGGCAGGTCAAGGCTGCCGCCCTTGACAATCTCGCTGATCTTGAGCCCGTCGCCCTGATAGGCAGCGTCGTAGAAGGCAGCGAGGTTGGCAGTCTGCTTCAGATTTCTACGTGGCTGGTACTTGAGGCCTGTATGTGAGCAGTTGAGCTCACCGAGCAGCTCGCTGACCATCTCGCTCAAGTCCCGGCTGTTGCCGATACTGGGCAAGAACTCCCGATAATGGGCGGCATAGGACTTAAAGTCGACACCGTGGTAATCAGGGTCACAGAAGCGGTTGAGTATCTGGTGTACACAGTGGTCGTAGATAAAGGCGCGCTGAGTGGCCGTCTGACCTTCTGTCTCCGCCTTGAAGGGAAGCTCCTTGCGGGTGCCGGACGCCAGATCCAGTTTGCAAAGCGTACCGTTGCAGATATAGAGATTGTTGCCTTTGGCGTCGGGTATCCAGTCACCACGACCAAAGCCCTTGCAAAGTATCTTGGTCGTATTCTTCTCCAAGTCGTGAACCCAGAGGTCATAGCCTCCTTCGTAGCGCGAAGCATAGTAGAGCTTGGTGCCATCAGGAGAGAGGTACATGTTGGACAGGAAAGAAGAATTGATGGTCAGTCTCTCTATGCGGTCCTCGCAGTCATCGAAGTCCAGCTTGAGAGGCTTGATACTGTCGGTCTTGGTGGAGTCGGTCTTGGCGGCACCCTTGCCTTTGGACTTGGAGCTTGAGGCCTTGGACTTACCCTTGGACTTACGGGCTGCTTTATCCTGGTTGCCGCTCTGCGTAGAGTCGGCCTTGGCACGCTCATCATAGAGGGCACGGTCCTCCTTACTGAGCTTGGAGCGCAGATAGGCATCTCTGTCAAGATACATGATGAAGACGTCGTCTTCCGTTCCCCAACTGCCATGACTGCGATAGCCCGCACGGTCACTGCCCCAGATCACGGCCTTGCCGCCAAGGGCCCACTGCGGTGCGCCGTCGGTGTAGCCGCTCTTGGTCAGATTGACGGTCTTGCTGCCATCGGCCTTGACAGCGGCAATGTCCATGCTGTTCCATCCGCCCTCGCCCATGTAGCTCGTCAGGAGCCACTTGCTGTCAGGACTCCACTCAAAGCCGATGTCGCCATCGGAGTAGGAAAAATTGTACTTGGCGGGCAAGACGGTCTTGACGGCCTTGGTCTTGACGTCCATCACACGCAGCTCGGTCTTGTTGGCAATGAAGGCAATCAACTTGCCGTCGGGGCTAAACTTGGGCAAGATACAGGGCTCCTTGCCATGGGTCAGCTGCTCCTCCTTGAAGTCTGTAGCATAGGAGAAGAGCTTGTCGGACTTGTTGACCAGCCGTGTCCAGTAGAGCTGGCGCATACCGTCGCGCTCGGCACAGTACACGATGGTCCTGCCATCGGGGCTGAAAGACGGCGACTCGGCTGCCAGTATATGGGTGATCTGCTTGGTCGTCTCATAGTCCATGGGCTTGGTGTAAATATAGCCGTTAAGGGCAAAGGCAATCTCCTTTTCATTCTTGCTGACCGCGTAGCTGCTGATGCCGGAGCTTACGGTGCGGGGTTGATTGTAGTCCTCGTTGTCATCCAGCGTGAGCTGGATATTTACCTTCTGGGGCTGCCCGCCCTCTGTCAGGGTATAGAGACTGCCGTCCCAACTGAAGCACAGTTTGCCATCGCGGGCTATCGAGAGATAGCGCACGGGATGCTTGTCAAAATGGGTCACCTGATGCTCCTGGCCTCCTACGGCATCTACGCGGTAGACATTGAGCGTGCCGCTCTGCTCGCTCAGGTAGTAGTAGCTGCGGCCGTCGGGGGCCCAGACGGGACAACGATGCTCACAATTGTCGGTCGTCAGCTTACGGTAAGTGCGGCCGTCGGCCTTGAGCTGGCTGAGGTAGATATCGCGCGTGATGGGAGAGCGATGGTGCTTGCGCCAATAGTCCTCGTATCCCTTCATATTCTGATAGAGCATCTCTCCGCGGCCATTGACGCTCATGCGCTCCATGGCGAGAGAGGAGAAGAGCTGCGGACGATGGGCTGCCGTATCGACTTCCCACACTTGTCTGAAGCCTGAGGGATACTGTATGTCTTGCTTGTCGGCTTGTATTGCCGCGCTGTAGAGTATACGGCCGCCGTCAAGGTAGGCTTGCACAATCTCATCCTGAGAATGGGTCGTCAATCGCTTGCACCGGCCACCCTCACGGGGGATGGTGAATACATCGAGACTGCCATAGCGGTCGCTACTGAAGGCTATCGTCTTGCCATCGGGACTCCAACGGGCAAAACCGTCATAGGCGCTGTTGCTGGTCAGCCGCGTGGCACGGCCGCCTGATGAGGGCACAGTGTACAGATCACCTTTATAACTAAAGACGATGGTTTGCCCGTCAGGGCTGATGGCATTGTCGCGAAACCAGTCCGCGCCTTGCACTGCCCCCGTGCCCAACATACATAGCAGAAAGAGGCCGGCCACTCTCTTGACCCGATGACTCAATGAGGTATTCATGATTTACAGATTTTACAGGATATATGATGCCTATAGTATTGCAAAATTAAGTTTTTCTTGTCTAATTTCATACTTTAGCTACAGATTTATTACCAACTGGAAGCAAAAAGTCTCCTATTTGAACACGATTTGTCAAAATATGGACTCTGCAGAAAAACACGTCATGGCTCATACGACCTACAAATGGCGCCATCCTCACAAGAGGGAGACAGCGGGATACTCCCTTACAGCCCTCTGTAACAAAGTGCGACAGCTGCGCACACAAGAGGAGGACCGCGGCACGCTTCCTTAAGGCTACCATATAGTGAGCCTGTCACAAGCTATCCCCCGCCCGAGGTGGACCCGAGGTCGATCCCCCCTACTACACTCCATCCCTACACCGTATAGTGTCTCGCGCCGTACCGAGGAAAAGGACATATCCCGTCTGCATACCGGAGTATGCCCTCCTACGACAAAACAGCAGTACCGGGGCAAAAGCAAAGGCGGCCCGCAGCTTATTCGCTGCGGGCCGCCTCATCTGTATCGTCGGTCAGAGACTATCTCACGGAGACTTTCTCCTTACCAATGATGTATATACCCTTGCTTAGGCCCTTCTGAGCCTCGCTGACCTTGACATTGCGCTTCAAGAGCTTGCCGTCTACACTGTAGACATCCACTCTCTGCTTAGCCTGGTCGGCAGCATTGATGACCTTGACCTTGTTAAGCAGGCCGTCTACGGTAATCGTAGCGTCAGCTGCAGCTGTCGGATCGGGATCGACTACCTTAGTAGGATCGATGTAACCGGTCTGGCCGTCGATGAAGACGTTGGAGAAGGTCTGGCCGGAGATACGCAGTCTACCGGTAGAGAGCTTGCTCTTACCCTTGTAGCGGCTGTAGATACCAGTGGCCTCACTCAGCGTATACTGACGCAAATCACTCTGGAAGTAGCCGAAGCTGTCCGTCTTGAGCGTATCCTTGTCAAGCACACCTACAAGACCATTGACCGTCAAGCCCTCGGTAACATAAGTATCGGTCTGAGACGGGGCTACGTAGAGCGTGATAGAGTCGGATACACCGGCTGCATGAACACCTACGCCGTCGTCGGCCGTCTTGCCGGTAGCAGCGCCGTCACCTGTAACCAGGATGAAGGGCTGACCAGCCTTGATCTCCTGACCCGAGATGTCGGTCAGTTCCAATGAGGACTTACCGGTTGCCTCGTCGATCTTGATACTCTTGAGAGAGTAAACGCCCATGTTGCCGGAAGCAGTAGCCAAACCGTCTGCAGGAATGTCAAACGGCAGGGTCATGATACGTGTGTCGTTGTCCAGAATCGGGAACTCGAGGTCGTTGTCCAACGGATCCTCTACAGGTACGAAAGTGAAGGAGCTACCGGTGTTGCAGCCGGCCTCATTCTTAGTGTTGGCGCCCCACCATACCATGTGGAAGTCGGCTCCCTGCAGGTGCAGAGGCTGACCGATATCACCACTCGTCGGGCTGTAGTTGGGCGCTGTATCCGTGTTGCCGGTGTAGTTGGCTGAGGTAGAGTCGACCGGCATAATCTCATAGTTGTTGCGGCCGATGAGATTGATGCTCAGACGTACCGGAACGGGTGAGGTCGTGATGGCATTGCCACCTGCCGCGCCCTGAGAGTCCTGACGACGGCCAAGGTACCAGCCGGTCGCACGGTTCTGAAGAGCGTACAGGCTGTCGCCGACGCTGACGATGCGCCACTGCAGATACGGATTGTTGGGGTTGTCAATGCTTCCGCCGTAGTAGCCGTCGAGGGTCGTACCCTGCTTGCCGCTGACCGGCACTTTCAGTGTGCCGTCGTCGGCGGTAAAGCCTACATAGTGACCCCACCGTACCTCGTCGCCGTAAGCCTGCTGCTTGCCGCCGAGCTCTTGGGGCTGCTGGGTGTTAGGACCGGCCACGTAGACGTACTGCTCACCACGCCAGGACGGATAGTAGGTCATGCCCTGACGATCGTTGGTACCGTAGTTCTGACGCTCGGTGGACTTGATGTAGTACCACTTGTTGGTCTCAAACTGTACGCGCTCAGCCTTTACCTTGTCGATGGCGGCTTGCAGAGCATCGTAGGCGCTCTTTACACCCGCTGCGTCAAGATGAGCAGTAGGACGATCGGCAGCCTTAGCTGCTTCGATGGCAGCCTCAAACTCGGCCTTCTGGTCGGAGGTAAGGTCACCGTAGTAGGTACCGGTGACGGCAATGCCTGCGGGATCGTAGATCCACGTGTCACCCTCCACGTGGGTGGAATCGTTGAGACGCTTGGCCTCCTTGAGCTTCTCTGTCAGAGGTATCGTATCGGGGGCGATGGCATTGACAGCGTCAATGGCAGCCTGCAGATTGTCGATAGTAGCCTGGGTAGCATGACCGGCAGCAAGCTCGCTCTTGGCGGTGGCAATGTAGCCGTCCAGCGCATCAGCTGCAGTGCCGATAGCAGTGTTGTATCCACGAGGAGAGTTTGCACTGTTGTAAGTCACAGGGTAGAGCTGCAGTTCTCCTACTGCAAAGCTCGGGTAGCCGTTGACTTGGTGGCGGGTTGCATTCTGATTCATCTCAAAGCGGATGTAGCGGTAAGGCTGGTCCATGACGACTGCAGAGGGATAGTAGGTGCGGATATCAGTATCCTGCGACCAGTTGTCAATGTACTTCACCTTCTTCCAGGAAGAGGCATCTGCGGTATCGTTGGTAGCATAGATGGTCATGATGGCCGGACGGTACTCATGGCCATAGTCTACAGTATACTTGGAGCTGTAGCTTCCATCGTAGAGCTTGTAGCGCGGATTCTGGGGCTGGCCCTCGTTGGACGAGAAGGCGACACCGCGGAGCTGCCACTTGAAGCGGAAGGCCTGCTGGGGCTTGTCCTTGAGGTCTACCTGCAGGTAGTGGTATCCATCGACGAGCTTTACGCCGCCGGAAGTATTGTAGCGGGAGTGGAAGTAAGTCGTCGGATCGTTGTCGATCAGGGCGGCGTAAGTACCCTCACTCATCTGCTTGGCATTGGAGCTGACCTGGCAGTTGGCGGAGTCGGCATCGTCGGCGTTGGTGATCAGAGGATTGTTGAAGTCGATGTCGTACGTCTCGGTCTTGCTCTTGGCCTGCTCGGCAGGATCCATGAGGCGGGACAGGTTGTTGTTGAGGGCGTACTGTACACCGGCGGCCTCGAGGGAGTCAATCAGCGTCTGGTTGGTCTCCCTGATGAGGTAGTTGTTGTTGAACCATTGCGTGTTCCAACCCTCCATATAGCTGCCGGTATTCTGTCCGTTGCCGTGATTGTAAGGATGGATGCAGCGACCATTGGCCGTCTGTATCTGAATATAGCCCTTGGACGGCTGCATACGGGTCGTATTGTACTTGTCATGATTGACCGAACCGCTGTTCTCAAACTTCTGCTGGGCATAGTCGCTGGTGACAGTAATCTCTTCAGGAGTATCGGAGAGCAATACCTCTGTGGACAAGCTCGCGCTAGAGTTGATGTACTGCTTGGTCTGAACATTCTGGATATACCACTTGCCGTCGCCGGCCTTGGTGAACTTGAAGAGCTGGTGACCGTCGGTCTTGTCCTCGCCCTGGGTAGACCATCTCAGGATGCCGTCGTCTGTTGCATAAACATATGCATTGGAGCCCTGGAAATACTTGAACTTGTCTGTAGCAATCTGTATGTGATAGTATCCCTCCTCAACAGGATTGAGGATAGACAGCGTATCGCCGATAGCGGCCTTGAAGGTGGCCTGAGCGGCCTGCAGGCGCGTAATCATGGCCTCGCAGTCGGCGTCACTAGGACTGCCGGCGTAGAGGGTACGGGCCTCAGCCAGCACACTCTGGAGCGGAGCAGCGAGAGAAGTCTTGACAAAGCCGGGGTTGTCACCCGGGATGAAGTCAACGAGATAACCACCGGCATCCGTGATGGCCTCATTGAGGCGCCACTTGGCGGTGATGCGGCTCTCGGGGACCGTATTGAGCAGGTAGCAGGCATAGGTAATGGAGTTGCCGGGCCAAGTCGTCGTATAGCGACGGGTACCTGCATTGTAGTGGCGGCCGTTGGTCTGGTTGGCCACAATCATGTGGTAGATGTTGGCGCCGCCGTTGGCCATCTTGACCTGCATGCTGGGAGTACCCTTCACGAAGAAGCGCATCCATTCATCGGAAGACTTAACATTGCTGTAATACGTAGAGTCACCGGCCACGCTCTCCTCAACACAGTTTTTGATATACCATGTGCTGTCGGTTGCAGCGTTGAAGCGCCATACATAGTTGGAGCTTACTTCTGCCGGATCATTGCTGGAGCAGGCGGGGATGTTGAGCGAATAGACTACGCCGTCGTTTTCTGTGATACCGTCGGTCACATGCTGATGGCCGAACCAGAAGGGGCAGTCATAATAGCCTTCCCCGTTATCAATACCCGGTATGCCGTTGTCGGCTTCGCTGGCCGGGTCGTAATCATTGAAGATCGTCTGTAGCCAGTAAGGCTTGAGACGGGTGGCAATGGTGTAGTGGCCGCCGTCCACGATGCCGATGAGCTGGGCCTCTACGGCCTGCTGGGCAGCACGGAGTTTGGTCAGCTCTGCCTTGACCTGGTCAACGGTATAGAGGGAGCCGTCGTCTATCATGGACTGGGCATTGGCCATCTCCTCGTCCAGGGCGTCCATCACATCCGTAGAGGATACACAGCCGGGGTTGACGCCCACTGAGTAGCTGGCGCCGGACACGTCTGTCATAATCTCATTGAGCTGCAGGAGGGCCATCGTCTTCTCGTCAAGGTCTTCTACGGGAGAGAACCACCAAGAAGCCGAACGCGTATCGTCTTTGGAATTACACTTCACACGGTCACTACCGCCCGGGCGGAAACGCCACTTGCCCACGGTCGCACGGATAAAGAAGCGGCCGGTCTCGGCCTTGTCCTCACGCGTGCAGACTCCTTCGCCACCACCCTTGATGGCGTCAGAAGATCCGTAGTCCTGCGTGTAGAACCGGTACGCAGTCATCGGACGGCCGGTACAGTTGATGTACTCGGACTGACCGCTGAAGTGCAACGGCAGAGGATAGGTCAGCGACTGCGTGCCGCAGTTTTTCATCGTGTACGATCCGTCGCTGTTGCGATAGATGTGCCAGATGAAATTCCAATTGGTGGAGTTGTTGTAGACAGAGTCCGATCTGAAATACAGGATGTACTCACCCTGTTCATCAGAAGAAGCTGCAGCATCTGCAAGGCTCACACCAATGATGGAGTCACCATACTGACCGTTGGCCCAATCCGTATGAATACGGTAGTAACCGTCAGCCACTGTGGTGTCCTTTACTTGGTAGACGTCCTGCGCCTGGGCAGTCAGTCCCCAAAAGCCGCTAGCCAAGAGGGCTAGCATAAAGAATAATTTCTTCATTGGCTAAGTTTTTTTGGTTAATAAATAAGTGGACTATGAGTTAATCTCTTTTGTCTTTGCAACCGCCTGCTAATTGTTTTCATGCATTTTTGCCAGACAGGCGGATTAGATGGAGAATAATTTCCTTAAACTATATGTTTGGCGTTGTTTCATCTGCGCAAAGGAGCACAATGGAAAATGCGAGTAAGCTTTGCTAACATTCTTTTGCGTTTGTCCACCGCTGAACTCGCTCATGTCTGCTTCTTTTTTTTGATTTTATTGTGTCTACTTTAATTTTTAGGATCCTATTTGTGCTTCTGCGATAGCAAAAATAAAGAATATATAATTTCTGCGCTCAATTTAAACTGTTAAAAAAACACACGATTTTCATTTTTCCTTTCTTTTATCAGTTTTGTTCCTTTTCAGAGCCGCACTTGATCCCGTAATAGCATTATTCTCATGTCCGCCGACCCGATCACATGCTCATGGCAACAAGCGCTGGCAGCAATGAAACCTTGAGCCAAACTGATATCTCACCCTTAGGCAAGCAGGCCACCGTTCGCTCCCGAACTATAAGGTCTCTGATAAAGAGAGATACTCGACAGGCTTCGTGCACCACAGATAGTCATGAGAGGATACCGTCTCTGGAAATTAGCCTCCCCGTCTACTGATAGCCTTCTCCCAGGCCAAACGCACCTGCCGCAGGCATCAAGCAATGGTATGGGGTACAAAGATAGAACTTAAGTTTTTCATTTTTCCACCTCGCAAGGAGAAAAAGTTGTCTCCGCCCTCTTTCTCTCCGGCCAATCATATCCCGTCGTGCGGTTTCTCCGTAAAAGATACACTATAGAGGAGTGGATGCTCTCGGGATGTCAGGCCCAGAGATAACTAAAACCTTCGACTCGTCCATCAAAGCCTCCGACATCTGCGGCATCGCGCCCACACGCGCCTATTTACTGGATCAGACAAGCGGAGGACCGTCCATGCAAGACAAAGCGGAACTAAAGTTGGACCACGCCCTTTATTTAAATGTATAGATAGTACTTCTTTATATTCTCAACAGCCCTCGGTCAAAAGCGACCAGCCAGTTAGCAGACCATATCAGGTCACACCGAGACCGAGAAGGGACCTGTCGCTTACAGAGAGAAGGGACAGATACCCCTTCACTCTGAGGACAAGATGGACCGCGCCAGCACACAGGCTCAACATCTCGCCGTCCATCCGTCAGAGGCCAACAGGCAGGGCCGGCATACTCCCGCACCCTGAAACAGTCCCCAGACTATGGGAAAGAATAGCTTGGTTATTACTTTTTTTGCAGGCTACCAGCACAAAAAAAACGGGTTAAGAGAGAAAGGATATTATCAGTTATGCGTAATTTTGCCAAATATTTTAAGCCCTGCCGTTTGTCTGGCACTCCGCAGAGCAAAGTATCTGGCATAATTATCTGGCATAATATTAAGATATGAAAATACTCAAGCAGCTACTTAGAACTATCGCACGCGATTGGAAGCGATTCTGGCATTGGTACTTCGGTCTCTACCATGGAGCGCCCTGGTGGAAGAAGCTCATCCTCATTCTACTGAGCATCGTGGCTTTCTTCTTCCTATACAGCCTTGCCGTCTACTTCAACTTCCTCTGGCTCTTTGGCAAAAGCCCCAGTATCCACAAGATCATGCATCCGGAGGTCAGCGAGGCATCGGAGATATACAGCGAGGATGGCGTACTGATCGGCAAATACTTTAGCGAAAACCGTTCGCCGGTCAAATACGAGGATGTCACGCCTGTCTTTTACAAGACGCTCATCGACACCGAGGACGAGCGCTTCTACAGTCACCACGGCATCGATTTCCGCGGCGTGCTCGCGGCTGCCAAAGACATAGCCCTCGGCAATGGACGCGGCGCCAGCACCATCACGCAGCAACTGGTCAAGAATATGTTTCGCACCCGTACCCAGTACTCCACTGGTCTGCTGGGCAAAATACCTGGAGTCAAGATACTCATCATGAAGTCCAAGGAATGGATTGACGCTATACTGATCGAGATGTCCAGCAGCAAACGCGAGATCCTCACCATGTATGTCAATACCGTCGACTTCGGCAGCAATGCCTACGGTATCAAGACGGCTGCCAAGACTTACTTCAACACGACACCCGACAAGCTCAAGACGGAGGAATGCGCCGTACTCGTGGGCATGCTCAAGGCAACTACGGCCTACAACCCAAAACTTCACTATGACCGCAGTCTGGAGCGCCGCAACGTGGTACTCAACAATCTCAAGGCCCATGGCGATCTCTCGGCTCAGGCCTGCGACTCGCTCAAGGCGCTTCCTATCACGCTCAACTTTAAGGTCGAAAATGTCTATGAAGGCAAGGCCCTCTACTTCCGCGAGTACCTCGTCAAATATATCAAAGACGACCTGCACCTCGACGTAGACGTCTACTCCGACGGTCTCAAGATCTACACTACGCTCAACTCCAAGATGCAAGACTACGCCGAAAAGGCGGTCAATAAGGAGATGCGCATTGTCCAGCAGAGATTTCGCAATCACTGGGGCAACACCAACCCCTGGCAGGACGAGAACCATGTAGAGATTGCCGGTTTCATCGAACAAATTGCCCAGCGCCTGCCTGTATACCGCTATCTGTCTGACAAATACAACGGTGACCCCGACTCTATCAACTACTATCTCAACAAGCCCCATGAAGTCACGCTCTTCAGCTACGACGGCCCCGTCAAGCAGACGATGAGCACCATGGACTCTATACGATACATGGTCAAATTTATGCACACGGGCTTTGTAGCCCTCGAGCCTGACACCCGCCACGTCAAGGCATGGGTCGGCGACATTGACTTCGCATCGTGGAAGTATGACAAGGTCACGGCCATGCGACAGAGCGGCTCAACCTTTAAGCTCTTCGTCTACTCGGCGGCTATGAATCAGGGCTTGACTCCCTGCGACAAGCGTATGGACTCGTATGTAAGCATGAACGTCTACGACAAGCAGAAGCATCAGGAAGTGCTTTGGGCTCCTCATAACGCCAACGGCAATTTCTCCGGAGACTCGATGACCCTGCGCGCGGCTTTTGCCCAGTCTGTCAATAGTATCGCTGTCAAACTGGGCCAGGAGGTCGGCATTCCTAATATCATCGAGACGGCCCACAAGATGGGCATCAAGAGTCCGCTCGACAATACGCCGTCTCTGGCTCTCGGTTCCTCGGATGTCAACCTGCTGGAGATGGTCAACGGATACAGCACCGTCGTAGCCGACGGTAAGGAACGCGAGCCTATCCTTGTCACCAAGATTGTCGATCGCGACGGCAATGTGATCTACAGCGAGGCAGATGCACCAAGCCCAACACAGGCTATCCCCTATCGGTCGGCTTTCCTCATGCAAGAGATGCTCAAGGCCGGTCTGCGCGAGCCAGGTGGTACCTCCATGGCCTTGTGGACCTACGTGCGCCAGTTTGACAGGACGACAGACTTCGGCGGCAAGACGGGTACAAGTAACAATCACTCTGACGCATGGTATATCGGCGTCACTCCGGGTCTTGTCGGCGGCGCATGGGTCGGAGGCGAGTACCGTTCTATCCACTTCCGGACAGGCGCACTTGGCCAAGGAAGCCGCACGGCACTGCCTATTTGGGGATACTTCATCCAAGATGTGCTGAAAGACCCGCAATTTAAGAAATACCAGCAGAAGTTTAAGAAGCCTATCGAGGATATCCCCTATAACTGCTACAACTGCGCCAACTATGTACGCCGAGCCAAGGCCGTGCCAGACTCTCTGTCCGGAGACTCGCTCTACGACTTTGAGAGCACAGGAAGAGCCGACACCACAGCACATCATCGCCATCATCACCCCGCCGGTACGGAAGGGCAGCCCTCCAAGGCTCCCCACAGCGCAGACGACGAGATAGACCTGGGCATCTAACGGAGAATGTTGGAAAACAGGATATTCATAACTGAAGAACATTTGCCACAATGAATAAAGGCATCATCCTTGGCTGTACGATCTTGGCTGCCATTGCCGCATACACAGCACATCTTGTAGCCAACGAGAAAGGCGATGCCTCCATTGTATTTATCTCACAGACGGCCAAGGCTGCCACTCCATCGTCCGTCAATGTCTCTTCCGATCCTGCAACTTCCAACGATATCAAGCCCAAGGGGGAGGCACCGAACTACAGCCTCGCCTCGGGCAACCAAGCCCACGCCTGGTCTCATCCGCTGCTGGCTGACGTAAGCCGTCAGGGCGTACCTGAGCAAATCCTCGTGCGCGACGGCTATACCGTATCCTACAACAAATCTACACGCTGTCCCAACTATGTTGCCTGGACACTCTGTCCAGAACGTCTGGAGGGCAAGCAGAAGCGTGAGCCGGCATTTTATGAGGATCCGGACCTTGATAATGATAGTCGGGCTTGGCTACGCGACTACTACAACTCGGGATTTGATCGCGGTCATCTCTGCCCCGCCGGCGACTGTAAATACAGCAAGCGAGCCATGGCTCAGACATTTTACCTCAGCAATATCTGCCCGCAGACGCACACACTCAACGCCGGCGACTGGAATAGTCTCGAAAGCGCCACACGCCGCTGGGCCAAGCAGCAGGAGGAGACAATCCACATCATTGCCGGACCTATCTACGTCGGCACCGGCCAGCGCAGACTGCACAAGCGCGTGCGTGTTCCTGACAAATTCTTTAAAGTGCTGCTCTGTCTCGACAAAGGCAAAGAGAAAGGCATTGCCTTTGTCATGAACAACAACACAGAGAACCACGATCTCAACTACTACGCTACAACGATCGATGAAGTAGAGCGCCAAACGGGCTATGACTTCTTCCCCACCGTCACACGCAAACTACAGGACCGCCTTGAATCCCAGCGCTATATATCTGCCTGGAGCCGACGCATGAACGTAAACTAGCCTTCCCCGCACCGTTTCTCCCAACGCCACCGGCCCGCTGCATCTGCCCGTTTCAGATACATGGGCTCTGTCAATCTTTCGTTCAAAGCACGTCAGAGCCTCTCAGACGGCCTGAAACTGTCTGGCACTACCAATCGTCCATTAGCTATTTTTCTTTCCAGCATAAGGCAAATATCTCTCAGCGATACTGTGTCAAAGCATAGGCAGTCTACCTGACTCTTATGCTCTCACTCTGTTTTATCCGCTTATAGATGCCGAAGGCCTATAGTAGTTCGACGGGCTACACGGCCAAAATGACCACCTTAATCTTGTTGAGCAAAGCGTCAACAGTGATCGTAGCGTCAGCTGCGGCTGTCGGATCGGGATCGACTACCTTGTTGGGATCGATGTAACCGGTCTGGCCGTCGATGAAGACGTTGGAGAAAGTCTGGCCGGCCTTGATAGCCTTGCCGTAGCTGTCTGTCAGCTCGAGTGAGGACTTGCCTGTGGCGGCGTCAACCTTGATATTCTTCAGTGAGTAGACGGCCATGTTGCCGGAAGCAGTAGCCCGACCGTCCTCGCTGATGTCGAACGGCAGCGTCATGATACGGGTGTCGTTGTCCAGAATCGGGAACTCGAGGTCGTTGTCCAGAATCGGGAACTCGAGGTCGTTGTCCGACGGATCCTCTACAGCTACGAAAGTGAAGGCGCTACCGGTGTTGCAGCCGGCCTCATTCTTATTGTTGGTGCCCCACCATACCATGTGAAAGTCTGCACCCTGCTGGTGCAGAGGCGGACCAATATCACCTCCCGTCGGGCTGTAGTAGAGACTCTGTAGCCGTGTTGGTGTTGTGGTAGGTGCCGTAGAGCCGACCGGCAGGATCATAGTCACTGAAGATGGTCTGCAGCCAGTAAGGCTTGAGACGGGTGGCGATGGTGTAGTGGCCGCCGTCCACGAGGCCGATGTGCTGGGCCTCTACGGCCTGCTGGGCAGCACGGAGTTTGGTCAGCGCGGCCTTGACCTGGTCGACGGTATAGAGGGAGCCGTCGTCTATCATGGACTGGGCATTGGACATCTCCTCGTCCAGGGCGTCCATCACATCCGTAGAGGATACACAGCCGGGGTTGACGCCCACTGAGTAGCTGGCGCCGGACACATCTGTCATAATCTCATTGAGCTGCAGGAGGGCCATCGTCTTCTCGTCGAGGTCCTCAACTGGAGTAAACCTCCATGAGGCACTGCGGGTCTCATCATGGGAGTTACACTTTACGCGGTAACTACCACCCGGACGGAAACGCCACTTGCCCATGGTCGCACGGATAAAGAAGCGGCCGGGCACGGCCTTGTCCTCACGTGTGCAGTCTCCTTCGCCACCACCACCGATGGAGGAAGAAGCTCCGTAGTCCTGCGTGTAGAACCGGTACGCTGTCATCGGACGGCCGGTACAGTTGATGTACTCAGACTGACCGTTGAAGTGCAACGGCAGAGGATAGGTCAGCGGCTGCGTGCCGCAGTTTTTCATCGTGTACGATCCGTCGCTGTTGCGATAGATGTGACAGATGAAATTCCAATTGGTGGAGTTGTTGTAGACAGAGTCCGATCTGAAATACAGGACATACTCACCCTGTTCAGTCGCATCGGATGCAGCATCTGCAAGGCTCACACCAATGATGGAGTCACCATACTGACCGTTGGCCAAAGCCGTATGAATACGGTAGTAACCGTCAGCCACTGTGGTGTCCTTTACTTGGTAGACATCCTGCGCCTGGGCTGTCAGTCCCCAAAAGCCACTAGCCAAGAGGGCTAGCATAAAGAATAATTTCTTCATTGGCTTGATGTTTAAGTTAGTAATTAGGTTGACTATGAGTTTTTCCTTCTCGTTTCTATCTTAGCCGCTCCCAAATCACACTGATCTTATGTCAGCACAAGCGAACCGTCAGATGGGGCATTGTTTTCTTATTATGTTCGGTGTTGTCCGGTCTAGTTTTTCAAAAAGAACGATACTACAAAAGCCTGTTGCATCTCTAAAACTCTATTCTTCCTACCTCCCATGCCAGACGAGCTTTATGAATACGAAATTCAAATTTTATTGCATTCATTTCCCTCATGAAACTTTCCCCTTACTACTTCATTTACAAATATAGGAAACATGAAACTTCTTTCAATAAATTTAAGATGTTAAAAGCTCGTTTTAATTTGGTGTACGCGCGATATTTAACCATCAGATTGAGAAAGCCGATAGAGACGATGTTTTCTACCACTAAGGATATCTTTCAACACATCAAGGGCAGGCCCGTATCTCAACACAGGAAAAGGTTTACATCCCTGAATTCTCCAGCATACTGTCTATGACATATTGCAAGCAAAAAATTCCGGCTACCTGCGGAAAAGCAAGTAGCCGGAAGATCATTTATTTAAGCCCTAAGGGCGAAAATCATTTCGTAGGCAAGGGAAGATACCAGTTGGCGCTGTTGCTAAGCTTACTATAAAGCGCATTATCATAGGTAGATGCGTCTTGCGTAACATTGTAGGCACGACGAGCAATCTTCCATGCGAACCATTCATTACCGTTGAGGCCGGCTGCCGTCTTATGACCTGCAATACGTACAAGGTCTGTGAAGCGATGGCCCTCAAATGCAGTCTCCAAGGCGCCCTCATCAGCAATAAGGTCCTCGACAGCATTAATGATCAAGTCCTTGTCAGTAACAAGCAGCGTGTCGCCCTTATGAAGCGTTGCCTCATAAGCTTGCTGTGCCTCGTAATTGAGATTATTGAGCCGTGCATAGTTCTCGGCGATCTTCTTGGCTACCATCTTGGCATAGGTGTATATCGTATCGTGATTGCCACCTGTGTCACCGCAGCCGCGTCCGTGAATACCCCAGTTCTTGGCCGTCGCATTAGTAGCATAGGAATTGTGGTTCCAGATGTCATTAGAGCGGAAGTCAAGGAAGGAGTAGTTTGCAGCACGGAGAAGCTCGTCAACAGAAACATAAGTCATACCGCCATTAGCTGCTGTAGGAGCCACCTTGGTAGCTACGTGCATAATGGAACTATCCGGAGTGGCACCATCGGCATAGAGCAAAGTGTCATTGACAACAGAATCAATATCAAGCGAATCAACGTGTATCGTCTTGGGCACGATGACACCCAGGGTATCACCTGCTGTACGGTCTACATAATATTTATTTTGATCCTTGTAAGCAATTGACGGCATATTCTGGCGGCAGAGTCCATCCTTCAACACGCCGAAGGCGATCTCGGGGAAGCCTAAGCGGTTAATTGCCTCAGCATAGCGCAGCCATATCTGCGGATTACGATACAACGGAATGTCGTACGTGATGCTGAAATTTGATGGAGAAGCATAAGTATTGACTCTTGAATTGACATAAAAAGCAGTACAGGGAGCGAACTTGGCAATGATACGGTCCTGATCACCATTGGCGAACTCAATCGCAGGAGCAGAACCATAGAGTCGAGCGTCACCACCATCTACAGTCTCCTTGGTCTCAAGATCATTGTCGACTTCGTAGCGGTTGTAGTTCTGTGCCTGATTGAGAGAGATGTAGGAAGTAGAAGGTAAGATCTGCTGATACTCCTCGTTGGCGGTCAACGTAGTACTGGAAGTCGTAGACGATGTAGCAAATCCATAGACATGGTGAATATCATTGAGCACCGTGCCATAGAAGGAATTGGTAGCACTTACGGAAAGGACGTACTTCTCTGATGCGCTACGGTTGCGGAAGGCATTGACCCAGTTGTTGGCATCGGTATAGCGGCCGGTGATAACGCTGTTGGTTACAATTCTGCTGTTTCCAGCAGAATATGTGCTGTTGTTGGTCGCACTATTAGTGTAATAGAAATAGTCATAATACATCTCTGCCGCCTTGGCATACTGATTGCCCATGAGGTAGGCATCTCCAAGTATGAACTGCACTGGGAAGAACATCTGTGAAGTAGCATAAGAGGTATTGCCATTGTTTACACTCTGGTAGTTGGGCAATCCATAAGCATGCTGGATAGCATAGGCATCGAGGATACCGTTCTCTGTCAGAAGGCTGGCCAGATTGTCCTTGGTGACACGAGGCGCAGACTTCTGCAAACGGGATGCTGTCGTCGTATTATTGACTGGTTCTGTGATGAAAGGTACACTGCCATAGAAGCGTACTAGCTGCAAGTAAGCCCAGCCACGAATAGCCTGAATGGCGGCCCACTCACGTTTCATCTCAGCGTAGCCATTCTTAGTGACCGTAGTATCACTCTTGGCCAGGTAGAAGTTGCAAGAGTTGATGATGTGATAATAATCAGCTACATTGAGCAAATCATTGTCTCCATCCTCTACTTGGTCAAAGTCAATAAGCTCCTTGATGGAATCAGTGGTATATGTGCCGGAGGTAACAAGATCACTGTGAGCTGCATCAATGATCACACTACGCTCTGCAACATTTTGGACACTCATGAGTATGCCGAAGGCAGAATATACCGAGTCCTGAGCATACTTATCTACTGTATAACGCTCCATCGATGGCTCCAGCATGTCGGAGCAAGATGTGCCTAACATGCCAAAGGACAAGACACAGATAAGAAGCGATAGGATTGATTTGTTATTCATTGTGGTACGTTTTTTACAAGTTGATTGTAACACCGAAATTGAAGTTGCGAGACTGAGGCAGCATGCCAGTATCTATACCCTGATAGAGTACGCTGTTGCTGCAAGATACTTCAGGATCGTTGCCATTGTACTTGGTCAAGGTAAAGAGGTTGTTGGCCTCGGCCCAGACAGTCAGGCCCTGTAACCAGGAGAGTGAAAGCGGTAACTTGTAGGTAAGGCGAACTTTCTTAAGCTTCAGATAAGAACCATCCTCTATCCAGCGATCAGAGAAGCGCTCATTGTTGACCCACTCAGAGCTTGAGGTGAGCACGGCACGAGGCATCTCGGTCACTTGTCCTTCGTAAGTCCAGCGATTGAGCACAGCCTTAGACTGATTCCAGAGATTGTTTTCGCTCTCTATCTGAGAAGCCTGATAGTTGAAAACGTCGTTGCCAAGAGAGTACTTGAATATGACATCCAATGTAAAGTTCTTGTAATTGAACTTGGTGAAAATATTACCGTAAATATCTGGATTAGGATCACCAATCTTGACCATATCAGCCTCCGATATCCAACCGTCACCATTCTGGTCGATAAAGTGTACATCACCAGCCTTGAAGTAACGATACGGATCTCCCGTATAACCGGTCGGATAACGGAGGTATCCGAGCTTACCGGCCTGAGAGGCCTCCTTGTCTGTAGCGAAGACGCCTGCAGTCTTGAATCCGTAGAAGACACCGGCAGCCTCACCAACTGTGGTAAGAATATTGTCTGTACCATAGATAGAAGAGGTGTATCCGCGCAAGGTCTTGTAAACGGAGCTCTTATTGCCATCGGCATCCAGATTGTAAGTAGTAATCTCGGAAGAGGGCAGATCGGTAATCTCATTGTGGTAATGGCCTACACTGAAGCCCATCTGCCACTTGAAGTCTTTGCCGTTGAGTACGATGCCACTGACGTTGACATTGACACCACTGTTCTTGAGAGCACCGTCATTGGCCCACATAGTTCCAAGTCCAGTGACATAGTCTATGCTCTTCATCGTCAAGAGATGGGAGGTTTTTGCCCAGAAGAGGTTGACACCGAGATTGACACGGTTGTCAAAGACACTGGTCTCAATACCTACATTGAAGCGGCGTGTTGTCTCCCACTGAATTTCGGAGTTAGCGATATTGGCAAGACGTAGCGCTGTTGCACGATTCATGAACTTAGTGTTAGCAAAGTACGTACGTGTAGCGTAGTAGTCAATATTATCATTACCTGACTCTTCGTAGCCAGCAGAAAGCTTGAGGAAGTTAACCAATGTGTTGGTCTTAAACCAAGGCTCGGAGGAAATCAGCCATGCTGCCTGGATAGAGGGGAACAAACCCCACTTTACGCCGAACAGCTTGATGCCTTCCTTGGCATTTTTACCGAAGCGGGAAGAAGACTCTGCCGTAAGTGTAGCATTGGCATAGTAGCGAGACTTGTAGTTATAAGCAGCGTTAGCAAACCAAGAGAAGTTGAGCCACTTATCATTGGCACCGCCATAAGACAGATACTGCAAGGAGTAGCTGAGGTTAGGCATCTTATCATTGGAGTTGTTGTAGCCGCCAGCGTAACTATCAGAATAGTTGAACGAGTTGAGACGGAAGCCACCTATAACATCAAGAGAATGAGCTCCCCATTTGTTGTGGTAGTTAGCATAGAGATTATTGCTAATAGAACTCTCCTCGCTGAATTGAGACTTCACAGAACTGCTGATATTGCCAAGACCCTCGACAAACTTGGTCGGAGTACCACTAATCGGCAGGTAATACATTTCACTTGTACGGTTGAGTACATAGCTGAAACGATCACCTACAGTCAACGATTTGCTGATTTCCCAACGCGGATTGAAGTTGAGCATAAATGCTGTCTGATCCTGGTAGTTCTTATTGTCGCCGTCACCGTTTTGGAGTATCCAGTAAGGATTGGCAAGAGCATCTGTACCATAGTGGACACCATAGGTGAAGGGATTGTTGGCATCAGAGTATGTCTTACCAGAGTAGACATTGCCCGAATTGAAAATCTTGTTCATCTGAGAAGCCTGGTCCCAATAGGTGACATAGCTGTACTTGCTGATCATAGGAGCAACAATCAGGCCCAAGACATTGGGAGAGGAAATGTTGGCACGGGTATAGTCACTTGCCCATCCATTGTCACGCAGATTGTAAGTAACACGAGAATAAGAGATATCAAATGATGCAAAGACATCTCTAAACATATTAATATCCGTATTGAAGCGGATGTTTAAGCGACTAAAGTCATTCTTCTTAGCCGTTGCATCAGATTTGGTGTATCCTAGAGACAGGCCATAGAGCGCGATTTCGTCACCACCCTGTACGTTGACGCGGTAGTTCTGCGTGAAGGCCGTCCGGTACAAATCTTTCTGCCAGTCTGTATTGTTGTGATAAAGATTGTAGAAAGTGTAGTTGGGATCCTCATTCATGAATGAAGAATTCGCGATATTGTTGAGCAACTGATTGGAAGAATTTGTGGTCTCGTAAGTACCCAAAATATTGGAAAGGTAATTGCGGAACTGCGAGCCATTCATAACATCGATTGTTGAAGGTGCCGTCTCAAAACCTCCATAAACACGCGCCTGGATACGGGTCGCACGATTACGGCCACGCTTTGTCGTGATTTCAATTACGCCATTAGCACCCTTGGCACCATATATAGATGTACCGGTATTGAGAACCTTTACCTTGTCGATATCCTCGACATCCAGAGTGCTCAGGATATTGTTGAAAAATCCCTGATGAAGGGTTGAACGGTCGTATTGCATATCCATCACAACGCCATCAATGACTACAAGAGGCTGATTGATGGTATTGAGAGAGGTAATGCCATTGATAAACATACTGGCACCTTGACCCGGCATACCGCCACGCACTGCAGTACGGATATTTCCCTCAAAGGCATTCTCAATCTCAGTCTCAGCGGAGATAGAAGAAGGATCGACAATAGCGGCTTCCTTATTGGTAAATACTGTATTGCCATTTTTGTAGAAAGAGCTGAATACAGAGCTATAAAGGTTGACTGTCTGGCTGCCCTTCTTGATAGGCACCTGAATAGAATTGTAATCCGGAGTGGAGACAAAGAGTACCGTCGTAAATTCTGGTACAGAGAACTTATAGCGTCCATCCTCCTCCGTCATGCCGGAGAAGCGATTGTCATCCAAAGCCTGAACACGAACACCACTAATAGGTTTATGAGTAGCAGCATCCAAGACTCGGCCACTTACCTCCTTCATCGGATAACTGGGGACATCCTTCTTCACGATTCTTCTCGTAGGTCCCTGAGGCTCCTCGACTTCTGTAGAGTCAGTAGTCACGTCGTCTTGAGCATAAAGCGGGGTCAGGCCACCAGCTATCAGCATGAAGAAGCCTGCACCTAGAACTTTGCCTAAGAAATAATTTCTACTTATATTTTTCATTGTCGTCTTATTTTTCTGTTAGCAAGTAGTTACTCATCCTTAGATTTCAAAATGAAACAGTCTATGTAGAAGTAAGGCGTGGCAACCAGACGTTTACTACGAGTGTAAGTGGAATTCAAAGTAATGTAGGGCTTAGCATTGGGTAAGCCGGCATAGGCGTAAGGGAACTTAAAGTTCTCAAACAAGAGAACGGTATCTACCTTGGTAGGATCGGAGTGCATTTCTTTTGTATTAGCAAACGTTACCGGACGTCCGTTGGGCAGGAAATCGTAAGCCAAAGTAGCAGTAAACATATTATATCGAGCAGTCGTCATAGACGGATCAATAATATTCTCAGGGACTATGACGGCATAGATATCATAGGTACCAGACATGACATCAGGTATCTTGTAAGTAATCTGCTCCTTGGAAGAAGGTGCTGACGGAACAAACTCTCTGTAATAATTGCCACGAACGGTTCCTTTCACAGAGTCATTGCGAGTACCGGGTGTAACCTGATGGTTAGCATAGGAACCGATATTCTTGGAATTCTCGGCATCGTAGTAGCGAGAGTCCTCTGCATCGAAGTAGATATCAAACTGCCAAGACTTGTTGGCCTTGAAGTTGAAATGGTCTGTGATGAAAGCGTAGCCATTACTTGCCTCATATGGAGTCTTCCCCTCCGCAAGCTCATTGCATTCGGGTGCATGCTGATGATACAGATAGTTTCTATGATAATATGCAGTCGAAACTAGAGAGTCGGATGTTGCAAAGAAGTTGGCCACCGTCGTAGGCGAAGCCGTGGTCACATCAAAAGCCGGCTGCTCGTTCAAACTATAGAACATATTATTGAATATAGCATTGACCGTCCGAGCTTCCCTTACAGAGTCTGATTTGATAGAGTCAACCTGCGGAGTCGTAGTACTTCTATTATAATCGAAGTAGTAGTAATTATTCTTGTAGTTGAAAGACTGAGAGACCTTCGCAAGTGCTTCAGCCCAAGCCTCATTACCTGGGAGGATAGCTGCGCTCAAAGAGTCCTCATTGGTTGAGATGATCGGGTAGACCTTGTTGTACTCCAAGAAGACTGAGTCTACATAGTGTATCTCTCCATTGACTGTAGTACCCGGAGTACTGGCACCCGGAAGGAATACCAAAGTATCGCGGCTCTCGACATACTTGTAGAGGTCTGAAAGCTCAGGGTATACCGACAGGATCTCACGCAGATTGTAATAGAAGCTTGAAGCTCCATCCAGTACATGCAGTGTACCATTGGTAGAAGCTATATTCTTGTACGCAGGATCGTTAAGAATGGGTACGCTATTAAATGTATTGGTTGCAGCAGCATCGTCGTAGGTGGCGAACTTGGAGTTAGCCAAGAGAATCTTCTTTACGACGGGATAGCTTCCATTGTAGTTGAAGTAAGCGATATGGTTGGCTACAAACTGCGTCTCAACTGTTTCGTTATCTCCTTGCTCCAGGAGATTGAGCCAGTGTGCAGCATTATATGAGCCATCCTGCGGCGCCCATACTGTCAGGACCTTGGTAGACTTGAGCAGATTGTCATAAGTCAGCGTGGAAGGTATACCATAGTCTTTCTTATTGACAATCGTCTTCTGCAGAATCATGGCAAAAGAATCGCACTTCTGAGTAGCAAGGAGGTTTTCCCACAACGTACCCGAAGCGTTGGTCGAATTTATGTCAAAATGGTCATCCGAGCAAGAAGAGAAACTGACAAATGCCAGCGATGCAATCAAACATCTCGAAAGCCATTTAATATTTGTAGGTTTCATATTATTACGTTTTTACTTCACATTAAAATTCAATATTCCGTTTGCTAGAAATCAAAATTTGTTGTTTTCAAATGAGATATCTCCAATATCAAATTTTAATTACGTGATGATGTTTCGTTACTTGTCCAGACCGGATTTTGCTTAAGGGCTGTATTAACCTTCATTTCATCTCTATAGATTGGGCTATAGAGTGAAGGCAAAGTAGCCAACTTTGCTTTGATAGAACTGGAGTTGGAGGTAAACTTGGACGAGAGCAGTGCTACTGCGTTGGTAGTAGAAGCTTCACGCTCAGCCTTACGAACCAAGTCAAACCAGCGTTTGCCTTCTCCGTAGAATTCACGCTGACGCTCCTTGTAAATCAGATCCAAAAGGGCTGACGGCGTCTCATAATCTTCATACTTAATCTCGTCTATAGCTGTGATACTCGGATTAGAGCGATCAAATACTGCCTTCACCAGATTGAAAGCCTCTTCGAGTTCAGGCGCACCTTCAGCATAGAGGCAAGCGATGGCTTCTGCCTTCATCAATAGCACATCTGAAGCACGATAAACAATCCAGTTGGCATCGCAGTAATCCTCAGTGCGGCCAGACGAATAAGTCACCCTACAATTGCTAGTATTGGTGATGTCGGAAGACTCAGAAGTATTTACGCCGCCGGCGACGTACTTGATGATTGCAGACAAGGCACTCGTAGAAGTCCAACTGTCACTACGATAGAATGTCTCAAAGCAACGTAGGTCGGTTTTGGAGAATACATCAGCGTCATCATTGGGCTGATCAGAAATCTCATTAAAGATTGCACTGGCCTGCAGTATAGCATTGGCATTGGAATACTTACCATTTACATAATATCCCATGAAATAGGGTACAATCTTATTGTAGCCACCAGTAGAACTAAACTCGATCTCAAAGATACTCTCAAGAGAGTTTTTGGTTCCAAAGAGAGAATTGTAAGAGATGTCGTCGGTCTGACCTACATTCAAGAGCAAAGGCAGCGGAGTCAAACTTGCATCGGAATAGCCATAGTAGTTGGTTTCATGCTCACGTGTATACTCAGCAATCTTATTAGCAATGACAGCGTCGCATAGCTCAATGACCTTCTGATAGTCAGCCTGAGCTTCACCAGGATATTTAGCTACAGAGTCTGCAGAAGAATTCTTGGCTGCACGCCAGAGATACATATCTGCTAAAAGTGTATAGGTGGCATCTTTAGTGATACGGCCCTTATTATCGACACTATTGCCGTAGTTGGTCATACCATGATCCTTGCAACTTTCAAGATCATTGATACAGTAGGTAAGCACTGCCTCGGCACTAGATTGCGGGACGGGGTTTCTTACACCATCATCCGTATCACTGGAAGAGAGGTTAAGGGGAACTTCACGGAAAGTTCTGACAAGATAGAAGTAGCTCAAAGCACGCAAAGTCTTTAGCTCTGTTTCCATAGGCAGCCAGTCGTCTTGTGACAAACTAGCATCCTTGGCAACTACCTCTGGGCCTTTAGACAAAGCAAGATTGCAGAAGCCGATTTCCTTGTAGATAGAAGACCAATCATACCAGCTATTATCCGGGAGCAAGTTGGCATTCATCAAGTCAACCAAATTCTGGTTAGAGGTATTACGGGCAATCACATTGTCAGAGCGTGTCTCCCCCCATACATACAGCCTGCGAGAAAAATCCGTCGTCGTGAGTTGCTTGTAGCAAGCGAAAAGGCCGCTCTCAAGGTCTGCTTTGTCTTCCCAGAACTGTTCTCCTGTAATCTGATTTGTAGGATAAACTGTGAGGAAGTCATCAAAGGCGCTGCAGGAAGATAGCAAACCGAGGACTCCTAGACAGCCTGGGAGAATGATCTTATTATATATATTGTACTTTTTCATATCAAGCTTCTGATTAGAATGAAACATTCAAGCTGAAAGTAATGGAACGAGACCTAGGAGTCTGCGAGTCATCATAAGCATATGAATAGCCGCTAGCAGAGTGCTCTGGGTCAACACCTGAATACTTGGTAAAGAAGAAGAGGTTGTTGGCAGAAGCAGAGAAGGAGAGGCTCTTTATGCCCAAGTTCCAACGTTTCAAAACTTTTGAGTCGAAGTGGTAGCTCAGCTGTACATACTGCAAGCGGATAAAGTCACCAGACTCTACGTAGCGGTCACTCGCCAGTGAATTGTAAGAAGAATAGATCTTAGAGCTCAAAGCGCGCGGTATCTCCGTGTTATCACCATTCTTACGCCATCTCCAGTTGACAGCACGACTTTGATTCTTATTGGTACGCATATCTTCTGCATACATACGGGCGAGGTTTACGATCTTGGCACCTGTACGGATATTGAAACTGGTCTTCAATGTCCAGTTACCGTACATAAAGTCAATACCGAAGCCACCATTAAACTTAGGATTGGAGTTGCCGAGATAGACAATATCAAGTTCGTTGATTTGACCATCATGGTTGATATCCTCATAGATAGCATCACCACCGTCGAAGATGTAGTTAGTACCACCATAGTTGTAGTACATACGCAGCGGATTACCTTCACCATCGTAGATGACGTTACCATTAGCATCGCGGGCTACAGGAGTCGTAGCGACTTCACCGCGGGCAGCGGCGGCAGCAGCAGTATTATCACCATAGACAGAATTTCTGTTTTCATCAGCGAAGTAACCGCTGTGAGCATAATCATAGCGATATACGCCCTTGTAGCGGAATCCGTAGATAGAGTAGAGAGCATTACCTACCTGAACACGGGTAAGATAGTTCTCATTGGCATAGTTGAAGTCTGTATTAATGGTTGACAATACACTTGCATCCATCTTCTTAATTCGGTTGCTATTGTGGGCAGCATTGAACTTAAATCTCATAGAGAATTTACCAACTTTGAAGATAGGCTTGGTATTGGCATACATATCCCAACCTGTATTATCCATCTCACCTACATTAGCATAGTCCAGAGTAGAGTAACCTGATGAGGAAGGAATACGTACATTCCTCTGCAGAAGGTCAGTAGTATGCTTCTTGTAGACGTTGAAGTTAAACTGGAAGAGGTCTTCGAGAAGGTTGAGGTTGAAGCCTAAGTTCCAAGAGCTCGTGCGCTCCCAAGACAGACTTGTCAGACGCAGGTTGGAAGGTGCGATAGCCGAGTGGTAAGTACCGCTTGATCCATAGGAGCCAGTGGACGCATACTTATTGTACATAGCAGAAGTTGTGCTCGGCTGGTTTCCTACGACACCCCATCCTGGAGCGAAGGAGAACATATTGATATATTTCTTCAACGGACGGAAGAAGTACTCATCGCTGATATTCCATCGTGCAGATACACTGGGGAAGTAGCCCCAACGCTTATCCTTACCAAAGACTGTACTACCATCTGCACGCAGTGTAGCGTCAAAGATATACTTGGACTTGTATGCGTAGTGAGCTTGAACGAGGAAGTCAAGTTCGTGCTTCTTGGAAGTAGAGGTAGAGGAAGCTGTCAGATAAGCATCAACAGTAGGATCGGTAATTCCACCAACAAGACCGCTGGATCCGATGGACTGAGAATTGCCAGAATAGGTTTCCAATTCACCGCGGGCAAGGAGCATAAAGGAGTGATCCTTGGGCAGCTTAGGAGTAAAGGTCAAGGTGTGACGGGTGTTGAAGGTCAGGCCATGACTATTGTCATTAGCACTCAGGTTGATACCATCGCCCCATGTACCAGAGGAAAGAGAGCCAGGATAGTAGGCCTTGGTTGAAGAAGAGGTAGAGTACATATATACTTCACCAGAGTAGTCCAACTGGGTCTTAGAGGCATCCTTACCCAACAGCTTGTAGGTCAACTGGAATTGGGGGCTGATGGTATAAGAGCTGACTTTCTTCCAGGAGAGATTGGCAATCGCAACAGGGTTACCGTTGGAAACCATATCACTCAAGTAATAAGATGTATAGCCATCGGATACTGCACCAGCAGAAGAAGCGGCAGGATACATCTTGAAATACTCACCCGTGTCATAATAGGAGTCCGTGCTGGGATCATACTCCCAACGTGTCACAGACATATTAGGCATAGCCTTGTAGGCTCTGGCCAAGATACCGGTGTAGTTCTGATTGTTCTTCGTATAAGTCAGAGAGAAGTTGGAGCTGAAAGTGATACGGTCAGATACCTTATAGTCCAAGGTCATACGAGTACTGAGGCGGTCGAGAGACTGCTTGATGATGGTACCCGTCTCATGGTCATAACCACCAGAGATACGGAAAGTAGCCTGATCACCACCACCGCTGATAGCAACATAATACTTATGAGACTGACCGAACTGTGTAACCTGATCAATCCAGTCCGTATTCTTATTGTAGTTAGCGTAGTATGCTGTACGGCTGCGGTCATAGTTGAGCTCGACGATGTTGGAGGTATTATCATTCTGCTTAGGATTATAGTAAGCCTCCTTAAGCATCATAGTATATCCGTCACCATTGAGCATCTTCATGCCTGCAGGCTGCCAGCTTCCAGTAAAGTAGTAGTTGCCCGAGACACGGGTCTTACCTCTTGTACCACGGCGGGTAGTGATTTCGATGACACCGTTGGCACCCTTGGATCCCCAGATAGCGCACGCACCGGCGTCCTTCAAGACGTTGATACTCTTGATATCCTCGACGTTAACGTTGAGAAGGTTAGCGAACTGCTCGGTGTTATCCATATCCTGGAGGTCGACATCAGTGGAACTGTAGTTTTCAAGGATATGTCCATCGACGACGATAAGAGGTTCCTGGCTACCACTGATGGTGGAGACACCGCGGACACGCATACTCATACCAGATCCGAGGTTACCAGAATTGGACACGACGTCAAGTCCGGCGATTTGTCCTTGGAGTGCTTGGTCAGCTGACTCAAAGGAGAGACCTTTCATCTCATCCATATCAAGTTTTTGCGTAGCGACGGAGACCTCACGCTCCGGAATCGTCAAGCCATTGGAATGAGCGAGTCTCTTACCTGTGACCTTGACCTCCCTGATTGTACGGGTATTGGTCTCGAGAGAAATCTTGAAGACTGTCGTCGTACCAATCTTGCGCTGCCAAGGACGGTAGCCGAAAAAGTATACCTTCAGGATATCATTAGGATTTTTAATCGCCAGCGTAAAGTTACCGCTCATATCAGTCGTAGTAGAAGCCTGAATACGGTTATTAGCATCGATCTCGAGAACGTTGGCCATCATGATGGGACCGTCTTTGGGATTGGAGACGTGTCCAGATATTCGCTTCTGCGCGGCAGCAGGTAAAGCGAAGCTGCAGCACAACAGGATGAATAATAGATACTTTATCTTGTTCATAGTATTCAGGTTTTATTTTCTGATACGATATTTAGCAAGGAATCTCTTAGCGCCGGCAAGTGTTGCCCAATCAGAATCATAGCGACCATTGGTAAGTGGCTTGAAATTGAGCACACCGTCGATCTGATGAATGACAGTGTATGCCGAAGAGCCGAAGCCTTGGTTGGCAGCCGTACGATTGGTCTGGTTATCAAATGTAATATCCCGAGCCATTATATTGCGGTTGCCTACTACATTTCTCGTGTTATTAGCTTGATCGGTAATTTCCAGGTCGTTGTTGCCCTTTGATTGCAGATTGACAGAGATGTAGCGGTTAGTAGCGTTGTTCACACAAGCCGTCTCGTAAGGCGTAGAGGCAAAAGGCACAGCATCAGCAAAGACGGACTGGTCCATGAAGTGATACTTGCAGAAGTTGATCAGTTCCGTAATCATTGCCTGAGCAATAGTCTTGTACTTAGCTGTTGCAGCATCTACATCAAATGTACTATCGTTTTCGTGGGCATCGATGTAAGCCTTCTGGGTATTTATATAGTTGGAGATAGAGGTCCAAGTCGGCAAGCCCTTGTTGATGGCATTCCGTACAGACTCATTGGAAGGGATGAATACTGTATAATGGTATGCATTGAAGAAACGCACGTTGAAGTCAAGGCAGTATTTATCTGCAGTAAAGATTCTGTATCTTGACAATACGCGGTTCTTATCCTCACGACGTGTGTATCCGTCAACGACACCGGCCTCTTCGAGGACAGACTCGTCTACGTTGCACAGGTTGAAGAATTCGCGGTAAGGAGAATTCTCGTCGTCATTATCGTTCATAATCTTGTATACGGAGTTGGTAGTGGCCTCGATAGGATGATCTATGATATAAGTCATACCATTACCGTATCCATTGGAGACACGGGTCTCATCATATATCTTCTGCACCTTGCAGGAGTAGTTGTGATCTATCTGCCAGCCGCCCTGTACCGTGCATCCGTTAGCTCTCAGAGCCGCATGGCTTACCTTGATAGGCGCGCCTTCGCGTGACAGGTAGTATGTATGGCCGTCCTCAATGCCGTAAGGATCAGTAGCTCCGTCGTGTACGACGATGTGAGACTGGATCATATCCTTAAATCTATTGAAGATGACAGACTGATCAATAGTCTTCGTCATAGGAGTTGAGCTTAGCTCAAGTGTTTCCTGGTCATAGCGGTATGCCTGAGCTCTAACCATTCTCTTGTTGTCCGGATCAAAATAGAAAGACAGCGCATAGGGCTGAGAGTAAACTAGAGATACCGGATCATAATAGCACTTCAAAGCGTTGTCGGTCGGGATGAAGAAGCTCATATCTGCGCTCATGGTCAACAGATACATGTAGCTGTAGTCCATCTGCACGTTGGCCGGCATATTGACGTACTCCTTATCATAGTTGATTGCCCAATTGAAGATAGTCAGGCTGTCGTTGACGAGAGCTGGTGCGGATACACTGGCATACTCTGCGGGAGACACTGTCTTGTTGAGCACGTATACGACACCGTTGGTGGCAACAAGGCAAGTATCAATCATCGCCTTGTACTCATCCAGCGTAGAAATATCAGCAAACATCTGGTCATTGGCAGAGTTGTAGATATTGAGGTATTTGCTAGGTACGGTACCGCAGAAGGAAGACTGCATCAAGTTGTTGATAAAGGCCATCAATACATTAAGAGGTATCTGGTCAATATTGCGTACGAGGTTATCTGCAGTCACAGGGAGCTCGGTAGCATAGCGTTCCATCAAGAATGAGCCACCACCGCCTTCTTGGAAGTAGGTCAGCAAAGCTTCATTGCTCGGTGCGAACATAGCGCCCATATCGGCGAGCTCAGAGTGAGATGTGCTTTGTGGATAATAGGTATTCCATCCCGGATCAAACTTTAGATAGTATGCGACCTTGGTAGTACCTTCAGGCGGGTAGGTAAACTCCTGATTACCCTGAGACCAAATAGAGAAGTAGCGCTTCTCAAATACGGAGTCAGCTGCAGGATTGAGCTGGCGGTAGGAGTTGGTCAGAGAGGAATTGTAGAACGGAGCACTGAAGCGATCCAACATATGACCGAAAACCGTAGTATTCTTGTAGTTACGAATCATCTCGGCCATATTTGTAGGAGCAGGCATCACCTCTGACAGCTTGTCAACATAGCCGTTCTGGCAGGTGATATCCTGCTGTATGACTTTGCTCTTGTATATATATACATCGTTCTCCGAACGCTTTTGACCGACGATCTTGGCAAAATCATCGTCAGTAATTTGCTGATAAGCCATTTGACCGTTAATCCAGTGCACCATCATAGTAGGAGTAGCATCTGAAGCGAGATAGATACCGCCCTTAGACTGTGTCTTGAAGCGAGCCCAGTAGTCCACGTCATCAGGATTGTAAGAATAAGGAATACCCTTGTTATCCCAAGAGTAGAAGGCAATAGAGTCTGTGACAGAAGAAGATGTGTATCGTCTCAAGCAGACATTTTTGTCCAAATACTTGCCATCTTCATTCATGGAACCAGACGTTACATTGGCCAGCATCTCCAGCAAGTTAGCATTGTCGAGCATTGAGCTGTAGAGCAGTAATTTCTTCTGTGAAGATGTCAGGTCTTCATACTTCTTTACACCCCATGTGTTGTTGGCATAGAATCGTGCGAAAGCGTCGTCGTCGGCAACAAACAAGGTCTTACTACCTGTCTGGGACAGCACTTCTGCGTAATTCAAATCATCAATCAACCTAATGGTATTGGTGTAGTTGCCCTGCGACTTCAAGTAGTCATAGATACTTGATCCCAGCCACGACGGTGTCTTGTCCGGCAGATCGTAGTCGTCTGAGCATGAGTACGCCAAACCACCCATCACTAGCATGCACATTGCTGCAGCAATCGCCTTGCTAAATCTGTAGAAACGGTCTTTCATACACATCGAAAATTTAATTTTATTGTATTATTTTTTTACTTTCCGTTTATTAGCCATTTGTAGGCATGAACAGTTGAGCACAAAATTAATAATTCCTATCATTCCAACTCCCCTTTTAAGGGACAAAAAATGCACTATTAACAATTTTTGAGATTTACGGATAATGTAATTTAACTTTACAGGTCGTGATAAGAGATAATAAAGTGCTGTAAGCAAAATCTGTAGGTGCAATAGCGATGCAGATAGCGATTTTGTCTGATTTTGCATTGTGGAGGAATCAGACAGGCGTATTTCTGTCACACTTAATCGTTCGTCCTCGCTTTTTATGATGTCCCACCTTCCTCCTTCTCCAAACAAGCTCCGATATCCTTTGTATTATTTGGTCCTGTGCTACGCTCACTTCATCTCCTCCATAGGACACGCGTCCATGCTTGTCACGCTAGCCAGCTTCCACAGTCGACAGAAATGCGGTGCCGGAGATCGCACATCAGTCTGTCTTTATATCTGCAAGTCGTCCAATTATCTTTATATAAAGCACTTACACGTTTTTCCCGCTTAAATTCGTCAGAGGACCGGTCCTATTTCACACGCAATCGTGTACACAAATTATCCTTTACTTTTCCATTGACCCACAGACACTTATTGTCAGAAATGAGTCCTTTTCAGTTTCTCAAAATCGCTTCATTCTTTCTCATCCGTCGAGTGTACGCGTATATCAGGCTCTCGAAAAATGGGCGATTGGCCATTGTGGTCGTATTTCTCAACCTCCAGAGAGACGTCATAAGCATTTCTGCTCCGCGATAATTTCTGTTTTATTGATTTAGTCGGACGTACACTTCCCTATTTCATCAACTTCGATAGTCAGAAATGTATATTATATATTAATGAATTCAATAATATATATAGCCTATCTCTTTTCAGACTGCCATTATTCCCATAGGCGTTGCCCCAATCTAGGCTTAGCCCAGACATTGCCCATATAGCTGCCCGTAGAGCTGACTTCCTCGTTTGTCGTTATCCTATGGTGCCTCGACCGGACGATAAGCCGTACCAAGAATTCAGGAAACAAACTTGCTCTTGCTTCTGAAGATACAGCAAGTCCAGCCTTGCGGGGGGCAAAACCGGACTTGCATTTTTGCGCAACCCGTGTTGCGCAGCTATAGGTTGGGATTAGATTTCCCAGCCGAGTGCACTTGCGCCGAGCACAGCGGCCTCCGATCCCTTGAGACCTGAGACAAGGAGCTTGGCGTGTCCCTTGAAGATGCCGAGCACATGCTCCTCGTAGCTCTTCTTCAGCGGTTTCATCAGCAAGTCGCCAGCCTTGGTCAGTCCGCCGAAGAATACGAATGCCTCGGGACTTGAGAAGGCGGCAAAGTCAGCGCAGGCCTCTCCGAGCATCTTGCCCGTAAATTCGTAGACCTCCTTGGCCAGAGCATCGCCTTTGCCCGCAGCTATCGACACATCGAGCGATGTGATGTCTTTGGGATTGAGCTCGCGCAGCAGACTGGGGCGGTCTGTTTTTTCGAGCAGTTCGCGTGCCGTACGAGCCACGCCCGTTGCTGAGCAGTAAGCCTCGAGACAACCCTTACGGCCACAGCCACAGAGGCGTCCGTTCTCCGAACGGTCCATCGTGACGTGACCCAGCTCGCCGGCAAAGCCGTCGCAGCCGTATACCACCTGTCCATTGATGACAATGCCGCTGCCCACGCCAGTTCCCAAGGTAATCATGATAAAGTTTTTCATACCGCGGGCTACGCCATAGGTCATCTCGCCCATGGCGGCAGCATTGGCATCGTTGGTCATGGCTACAGGCACGCCGAGCGCATCCTGGAAGAGCTTGGCCATCGGTACGATACCCTTCCACACAAGGTTGGCGGCATACTCGATATTTCCGGTATAGTAGTTGGCATTGGGGGCACCGATACCCATCCCCTTGATCTTGCCGATACCGCCTGCCACGTCGATGACCGGTTGGAGAGCCTCAGCACCAGCCTTCACATAGTCTTTGACATCAGGATAGGCCTGTGTCTTGATGGCCGTCTGGCCAATGATTTCACCTCTGGCATCGACGATGCCAAATACAGAATTGGTACCTCCCATATCGAGACCAATCACGTAGGGTTTAGATATCTTATCCATTGCTTTACGTTAAGAAAATAGGGTTTGTTGTTTTGTTTGACTATTGGCAAAGGTACAAATATTTTGTGATTGCACTATATACTTGGATGATTTTTAAAGCCTTCGTCTTATTTGGCGATTTAATTCCGTCGCGTTCGTTCTTCCGGCAGCCTCTTATCCTGCATTTTCTGTAAAAGTGGAGGCCAACACAAGAGATACCCATCCGCCTCGCATCCCACTCTGGTGAATGGCGGATATGCGCCTCCCATATTAAGGGCTCAGCCATCCGGACTCCTTGCCCATTCCAAAGGTCAACAAATGAAATTATACGGGCTGCCCTTATCCGCTATATCACTTCCAGGAAAAAAGGGAATCCATCGAATGTCACACCTCCTCTTTCCCGCAGAAGACAAAAGGCAGCCAATACCTGCGATTCGGATAGTCCGTCGTATCTTTTTGATTACGAGACAATTACGACAGCTTGCCTTACTCTTGTAATTAATTGATTTTCAGTTGATAACAACTCGCCTTCCAGTTTAAACTACATCCGACCTAGTTTAAACTACATCTGACCTTGTTATCCAAACAAGGCGACTTATCAATCGGCTGTCGCTTTCTGTCCATCTGTGGTAGGAAGTAAACAGAAGAAAAATCCATCTCAGCAGTCCCCATATCTGATATTTCTCATCTTCCTCCGCACCGTCATTTGGCATTCGTCTTACCCTCCCCGTCAGAGGGGCTATTGCAGTCTGGCGTGACTGATTTGTCGTGCTATACATCGTAGTGTGCTCCATCGGGCCAGGCTTCAATCGCCATATATTAGGCCTTTTTCATCTCATCTCCACCTTCGTTCCGCCTTATGGCCGACTAAAAAATCACCTCGACCGGTGAACGCGGCCTCCACACATGATCTACTGGCCACGGGAACTTATCTTGACCCTGAGACATAGGGGACCCTGTATAAAAAGCGCAATTATAGTTCTATAATTCACAAAAAAGTAGCAACTTTGCACCTGAATTATGCTAGGCATCGAACCACTTACAACATTCCAACTGGCTTACAAGGGACTGATCATCGGCATTATCGCCTCAGCGCCCACTGGTCCTGTCGGTATACTCGGTATACAGCGCACCTTGCGCAAAGGCCCAATCTATGGACTGGTGACAGGTGCGGGCGCAGTGCTTAGCGACCTCTTCTACGGTCTGATGACAGCGTTGGGTATGTCGTTTGTGATGGACTTCATGACCAACAAGACCAACATCTTCTGGATGCAGCTCATCGGCAGCGCCATGCTCTTCATCTTCGGCCTCTACATGTTTCGCAGCGATCCCAACAAGTATTTTCACAATCCTCCCGCCAACAACAAGAGCAAGGGCACATACTTCCACAATTTCATCACGTCCTTTCTCATAACCCTTTCCAACCCTCTCATTATCATACTCTTTATCGCGCTTTTCGCCCGGTTTACCTTTATCCGCCCCGATCAGCCGATTCCCCAGATAGCGGGATTTATCATGATTGTATGCGGAGCGTCAGCATGGTGGCTAGGCCTGGTCTATGTCGTCAACAAGATCCGCAAGACCTTTAATGTCAACTACGTACGCCTGCTCAATCTTATCGTAGGAGGCATCGTCATCATCGCCTCAGTGCTTGGATTTATCTTTACCCTGCTGGGCAAATTTTAGGAGAAGAAACATGTTTACTGCCTTAAAACTCAAGGACGAGAATATCGCTGAATATCTGCTCTATATGTGGCAAGTAGAGGATCTGCTCCGCGCTTGCCAGCTCGACATCGACATCGTCAAGGAGAAGTACCTGTCCAAATTTTCCGGCCTCACGCCCGAGCAGCAGCGCCAGCAGGAAAAATGGTACGAAGACCTCATCGAGATGATGCATAGCGAGCACGTGACCCGTCAAGGCCATCTGCAGATCAACCGCAACGTTATCGCCAATCTCGAAGAGCTCCATGCCAAGCTGCTAGCCCACGCCGACAAGTATCCCTACTACAAGGCCGCCTACTACAATGCCCTGCCCGCCATCGTAGAGCTGAGGCGCAAGAGTGGCATCGACCAGAAGGGGGAGATAGAGACCTGCTTCAACCTGCTCTACGGCATCATGCTCCTGCGCATGCAGGGGAAGCCCATTGAGCAAGCCACTCAAGGAGCTCTCAAGCTCGTGTCCAACTACATCAGCATGCTCTCCAGCTACTACCATCAGGACAAGCAGTCATCACTCGACCTCGACGACTGACCCTCGTGCCGACAGGCACAGGCCGGCCACAGATTGCGCCACCGCGCTGCGGGCTGAGCATTCCTCATACATCTACAAGACCACATTAATCCCATGAACGAAATAGAGAGACGACGCACCTTTGCCATCGTATCCCACCCAGATGCAGGTAAGACCACACTTACAGAAAAATTTCTCCTCTTTGGCGGCCAGATACAGGTAGCCGGTGCCGTCAAAAACAACAAGATCCGCAAGACTGCCACGAGCGACTGGATGGATATCGAGAAGCAGCGCGGTATCTCCGTGACAACGTCGGTCATGGAGTTTGACTACCGCGACTACAAGGTCAACATCCTCGACACCCCAGGCCACCAAGACTTTGCCGAAGACACTTTCAGAACCCTCACGGCCGTAGACTCCGCCATCATCGTCATCGATGGTGCCAAGGGTGTCGAGGCCCAGACACGCAAGCTCATGACCGTGCTCCGCATGCGTAAGACTCCGGTCATCGTCTTCGTCAACAAGATGGACCGCGAAGGCAAAGACCCCTTCGACCTCCTCGACGAAATTGAGCAGGAGCTGCAGATTAAGGTACGCCCCCTCTCCTGGCCCATCAACCAGGGCATGCACTTCAAGGGAGTATACAATATCTACGAGCACAATCTCAATCTCTTCGTCCCGGATAAGCAAAAAGTGACTGAAAAGGTTGAAGTAGACATCAACTCCTCCGACCTGGAGCAACACGTAGGCGAACGCGATGCGCAGAAGCTGCGTGAGGATCTCGAGCTCATCAGCGGTGTCTATCCCAAGTTTGACGTCTCGACTTACCGCTCCGCCGATGTCGCGCCCGTATTCTTCGGCTCGGCGCTCAACAATTTCGGAGTCAAGGAACTCCTCGACTGCTTCGTCGAGATAGCCCCTTCCCCACGCCCAACGCAGGCTGAAGAGCGTATCGTCAAGCCCGAGGAGCCCAAATTTACCGGCTTCATCTTCAAGATTACTGCCAATATCGATCCCAACCACCGCTCCTGCATCGCATTTTGCAAGGTCTGCAGCGGCAAGTTTCAGCGCAATCACCCCTACAAGCACGTGCGCCTCGGCAAGACCGTAAGATTTTCGTCTCCCGCACAGTTTATGGCGCAGCGCAAGAGCACCATCGACGAAGCCTATCCGGGCGATATCGTCGGGCTGCCCGACAATGAGATCTTCAAGATTGGCGATACACTCACCGAGGGCGAGGAACTCCACTTCAAAGGCCTGCCCAGCTTCTCTCCGGAACTGTTTAAGTACATCGAGAACGATGATCCCATGCGCTCCAAGCAGCTCAACAAGGGCATAGAGCAACTCATGAACGAAGGTGTTGCCCAACTCTTTGTCAACCAGTTCAACAACCGCCGCATCATCGGCACAGTAGGCCAACTGCAGTTTGAAGTCATCCAGTATCGTCTTGAGAACGAGTACAACGCCCGCTGCCGGTGGGAACCCCTAAGCCTCTACAAGGCCTGCTGGATCGAGAGCGATGACACAGAGCAGCTTGAGGAGTTCAAGAAGCGCAAATTTCAGTACATGGCCAAGGACAAGGACGGCCGCGACGTCTTCCTCGCCGACAGCAGTTATGTGCTGCAGATGGCTCAGCACGACTTTGAGCACATCCGCTTCCATTTCCAGAGCGAGTATTAGCATTCCCCGTTTTCTCCGCCGTCGGTCTGGTCAACACCAGAGCCGACGCGTCACTGCCCACATCGGACTCGGCACGCATCGTATCCAGTCCGTTTCACGCTTCATCATTCCCTTCTCCCACTCTATCAGGCCAGACAAGTCGCAGGTCCCCTTTTGCCGAAATAATGTCTGACTCTGACAACTGCACCTTTCACCCGCATTCTGACAGATCCATAAATATTGGGTCTGCAAGCGTTTTTTTTTAATTCCGGCCTCCATTTTTAGGCGAATTTAATACCTTTGTAATTGGAGAAGTAGATTCGTCTGACAATTCTGCCTCTCCATCTAAGTCAAGACAGTGATGAAAGTAAACAAGATCAAAGTTCTCTCCCCCGCCTCCGGCGACACAGCAGGCCGCAAGCCGCACAAGCCCCTCCCCAAGCAAGCTCTCGATGACATACGCCAGGCCGTCGAGGTCATGAGGCATGGCGGCGTCATCCTCTATCCTACTGACACCGTATGGGGCTTGGGCTGTGATGCCACCAATGAGGAAGCCGTGCAAAAGGTCTACGCCATCAAGCACCGCTCCGACAGCAAGGCACTCATCACCCTCGTCGACTCCGAAGCCAAGGTGCAATTTTACGTACGACAAGTACCTCAGGTAGCCTGGGACGTCATCCAGCTCAGCACACGTCCAACGACCATCATCTACGACGGTGCCCGCAACCTCGCGCCCAACCTCATCGCTGAGGACGGCAGCGTCGGCATACGCATCACCGAGGAGGACTTCAGCCGCGAACTCTGCCAAAGATTTAAGAAAGCCATCGTCTCAACATCTGCCAACGTCAGCGGGCAACCTACTCCCCAAAATTACGCGGAGATACCCGACGAAATCAAAGAAAAGGTCGATTTCATCGTAACTTTTAGGCAAGATGACAAGACCAAGGCCAAGCCCTCGTCCATCATCAAGCTTGGCGCAAAAGGCGAAGTCAAGGTCATCAGATAACCCATGCCGCAAAGCGATATTAGCATCCCCAACAGTCCGGTCAAGACAGGATTTATCTCACAGTGGGCCGACAAGCACCTCAGCAAAAAGCAGCTCACTTTGGTGCTGGCTTTTCTCGTGGGCGTATTGACCGCCCTGGCCGCGCAAGTGCTCAAGGGACTCATCGATATCATCCGCGAGTTTCTCACTCACGGATTTGATATCAAGCAAGAGAACTGGCTTTTCCTCATCTACCCGGCTATAGGTATACTGCTGACGGCGCTCTTTATTAAATACGTCGTCAGAGATGACATCGGACACGGCGTGACCAAAATCCTCTTTGCCATTTCCCGCAGACAAGGACATATCAAGCCACACAACTGCTGGTCAAGCATTATCGCGAGCAGCATCACGATTGGATTTGGTGGATCCGTGGGAGCAGAGAGCCCAGTCGTACTGACCGGCTCCGCCATCGGTTCCACGCTGGGCAAGGCCTTTCATGTGGATCAGAAAACTCTCATGCTCCTTATCGGATGCGGTGCCTCGGGCGCCATCGCAGGTATCTTCAAGGCCCCCTTTGCCGGTCTGCTTTTCACGCTCGAGGTTCTGATGCTCGACCTGACCATGGCCTCGCTGCTACCTCTGCTCGTATCGTGTGTAACTGCGAGTGTGCTGACTTATGCCCTGGTCGGCAGCGCCTCCATGTTCTCCTTCCACCTCGAGCATACCTTCACCATCGACAGAGTACCGAGCAGCATTGTGCTGGGTATCGTCTGCGGGCTTATTTCTCTCTACTTCACCTGGGCAACCAACGCGCTGGAAGATTTCTTCCGCTCCAAGAGGAGCATGTGGACCCGATATGCCATCGGCGCCATCACAGTCAGTGTCTGTATCTTCTTTCTTCCTCCGCTCTACGGCGAGGGCTATGACTCCATCGCCCAGTTGCTCAACGGCAATTCCATGGCTCTGCTCAACAACTCCATCTTCTACGGCCATCCGGATATGCTCCTGCCCATGCTGGGACTTATCATTCTGACCAAAGTATTTGCCACGACAGCCACTACGTCAGGCGGCGGATGCGGCGGACTCTTCGCTCCCTCCCTCTTCCTGGGATGTGTAAGCGGCTATGCCTTTGCCGAAGTATGGAATCTGCTTAACTTGCCTGTCGAGATCTCACCCAGGAACTATGCTCTGCTGGGTATGGCCGGCGTCATGACGGCTGTGATGCATGCGCCTCTGACCAGCATCTTCCTCATCGCCGAACTGACAGGTGGATACGACATGCTGGTGCCCCTGATGATTGTCACTGTAAGCGCTTACCTTACTATTATCGCCTTTGAGCCCCACAGCATCTATGCCATGCGTTTGGCCAAGAAGGGCCAACTCATCACCCACCACAAGGACAGAGCCATCCTGACCCTGATGAACATGGATGCTATCATCGACAAGTACTGTCTTAGGATTGCGCCGGACACAGAGTTGGGCAAGATGGTCAACCTCTTTGCCAAAGAGAAAGCCGACACCTTTGCCGTAGTCGACGGACTGGGCACCCTCAGAGGCATCATCAATCTAGCCAATATCCGTAAAGTACTCTTCCGGCAGGAGCTCTATCACTCTCTTGTCGCCGCCCAGCTCATGGAGGAACCGCCCGGCATCGTCTACATCGACGAGCCCATGTCCACCGTCATGGACCATTTCGAGGCAACAGGCGCCAGCGTACTGCCTGTGGTAGATAAGGGCAACAAGTTCGTCGGGCTCATCTACAAGGAAAAGCTCTATAGTTCTTACCGGCAGATGCTCGTCGACTTCTCTGAGGAGTAATATTGCAAAAAACCCATTTTATCGAACAAAATAAGCACTTATCATGAACAAGCAGGATCTCCGCATCGTCTATCTCGGCACGCCCGACTTTGCCGTTGAGAGTCTCAAGCGTCTCGTCGAGGGTGGATATCATGTCGTCGGCGTTGTCACCATGCCAGACAAGCCTTTCGGACGGCACCAGAACCATCTCAAGCCGAGTCCAGTCAAAGAGTATGCGCTTAGCGTCGGTCTCCCCGTGCTGCAGCCCGCCAAGCTCAAGGATGAGGGCTTCCTCGCGGAGCTCCGCGCTCTCAAAGCCGACCTGCAAGTCGTCGTTGCCTTTCGCATGCTTCCCGAGGTCGTATGGGCCATGCCCAGATACGGCACATTCAACCTGCACGCCGCTCTCCTGCCCCAATACCGCGGCGCAGCGCCCATCAACTGGGCCATTATCAACGGCGAGACAGAGACGGGCATTACAACCTTCTTCCTCACCAAAGAGATTGACACCGGAGACATTATCGATCAAGTGCGCGTACCCATCTCCCCGTCCGATGACTTCGGCACCGTGCACGACCGGCTCATGCATCTGGGCGGAGATCTCGTCATCCAGACGGTTGACAAGCTGCTTGACGGCACCCTGCAAAGCCGCCCGCAGTCTGACTATATCACTTCCCAACCCCTCAAGCCGGCGCCCAAGATCTACCGCGAGACCTGCCGTATCGATTGGCAGCAGCCTGCTGTCAACATACACAACCTCGTACGCGGCCTGAGTCCTGTCCCCGCCGCCTGGACCATGATGTCTACTGACAAGGGCGACGAAATGGTCAAAATCTACCGGACCTCCGTCAGCGCAGACAAGGCCTGTGGCCCCGCAGGAGCGGTACTCAGCGACGGCAAGACGATGCTGACCGTAGCCACTGGCGATGGCAGTCTCAATATCGAGGAGCTCCAGGTCGCAGGCAAGAAGCGCATGCCAATTGCTGACTTCCTACGCGGCTTTAAGGTAAGCGACACGCTGCAGATGCACTGATCACGCAGCGCATAGTCTTTCCTACGTCTCCGGCAACCCTTTTCACTAGTCAGGGAACCGGAATGAGAAGCAAAAAATGCCTAAAAAGACATTTTATGCCAAAATAATTTGGCACTTTCCCCAAAACTCTGTTATATTTGTAACCGATTTATTAACCTTCAAAACAACAAAAGCCTATCGTAGCACCATTACTCTAAAACGACAAACTAAGTAGTAATGAAAGACCTGTCCCAGTTGACCGACGACGCGTTGGTTGAATTGTACGTAAACGGAAACAACGAGGCTTTTGACACACTTTTGGAGCGCTATAAATCTAAGTTATACTCCTACATCTATTATACCGTACATGACGAGGATGTCGCAAACGACATCTTCCAAGATACTTTTGTCAAAGTCATCACCTATATCCAGGCTGGCCGATATACGCCCTCTGACAAGTTTCAGGCGTGGATCACGCGCATAAGTCATAACATCATTATGGACTACTATCGCAATATCTCGACTGACGACACGACATCCAGCGACTATGACAACGGCGAGATTCTCAACACGGTCCGCCTCTCCGACCCCAGCATCGAGATGCAGCAAGTCCACGACCAGACACTCGCCGAGGTGGGCCAGCTATACAAGATGTTGCCCGAATCGCAAAGCCAGGTCATCTACATGCGCTTCTACCAGGACATGAGCTTCAAGGAGATTGCCGAGGAACTCGGCATCAGCATCAACACGGCTCTCGGACGTGTACGCTACGCACTGATCAACATGCGTCGTATCGCTTCGGAGAAAAATATTTCTCTGGCAGTCAGCTAGTCAAGTCCGTTCCTCGCAACTGGCCATACGAAGCTGTGACACATTCTCCGCAACAGACAGTCTGAGATATCCTTCCCAGAAGAAGAGAAGGCTCTGTGTTTACAATATTCATCGGACTTGGAAGATTCCAAGTCCGATTTTTCTATCTGTCCTTAGGATTTTATCCGTCATCGGGAGTCATAGTATTTTCGCTGCAGGTTGATGTCAATGCTCTAACAGACAAAGCGATTACGTCGGCTGCAGCACCAACGATAAGGGCCCGCAGCAGACTATCATGACCACGCTCAAAGTCAAGGCAATCTCTTACTGTAAGACCCGCGATGCCGCCATCCCGTCATCCGCCCAGTGAACGAGTGCGTCAGAAGCCTTGGTGATAAAAAGGTATTGGAAATAAGTGATTTTTATTTGCAAGGACACAAAATAATACGTGCGTAAAATCGTTATAGTAGAAAAGACTAACACCTGTTGCCCATGCAAAAATCTACTCTCCCTGAACTCTCCCCCCGCGAAGAGACCATTGCTTTTCTCAAGAGGCTTGCCCGCAAGATGCAACAGGCACATCCTGCCATTGCCGTTGCCAAGGACTGAAGCAGCACGCTTAAGCCTTACCGCTCCTCTCACCTTTTTGTTACTGAGCATCTGCTTGGCTGAATCTCGTCCGTACCCTCAACGGCGTCCCAAGGTCTTGTCTCACACGCAAGGCCCTGTAGAACAAGACGGGGATTACCTTGCTATCACCCTATCGCATTTAGTCATCGACAGCCATGAGCCCACTCATGATCATGTCGGACACAAACAGACCTTCGCGAGACAGCACCAGCCGTTCTCTTCCCTTGTCCAGGCGCAACACGCCCTGTGTCACAAATGGACGAGCCCTGTCTATCAGCGCATCTGTGGCAGTCTCGCCAAAACGTTGCCGGAAGTGTCTCAGATCGATACCCTCGCACGTTCGTAGAGACTTCATGACCATTTCATCAAGCAAGTCAGACTCTGTCAGCAGTTCTCCTTCTGACAGCCCGCTCCGGCTAGTGTCGCCGCCTGCCTTGATATAGGCCAGAACATCGCCATTATTCCACCGGCGGGACCTGCCGTCGTAGGAGTGGGCTCCCGGTCCGCAGCCCAAGTATCTCATCTCCTGCCAGTAGCCACTGTTGTGGCGCGCACGGCATCCTGGACGGCAGAAGTTGGAGATCTCATAGTGCTCCATGCCCGCAGCCGCTGTCATATCCAATAGCCACTCGTACATCTGGCGCTCCAGCTCGTCGCCAGCCTCCTCCAGCTCACCCCGCTCCTTCATCCTATATAGCGGCGTGCCCTCCTCATACATCAGGCAATAGGCTGAGAGATGCTGGATCGGCAAGCGGAGCACACGCTCCACGTCGTCTGTCCACCCCTTGAGAGACTGACGAGGCAAGCCGTAGATGAGATCGACACTGAGACTGGGTATACCACCACTGACAATGACTTCGACTGCATGGAGAGCCTCCCTTGCTGTATGACGGCGACGAAGCAGACGCAATAGGTCATCATCCAAGGTCTGTATGCCCATGCTCAACCGGTTGACTCCCAGTCCGCGCAAGCCGGTGACCAGATCGGGCGTCACGTCGTCGGGATTGACTTCGACAGTCACCTCCGCCTGGGGACTCAGTATAAAGTCTTGACGAATTTGGCTGAAGATGCGGTCAAACTGGCCTAGAGAGAGCTGCGACGGAGTACCGCCGCCAATGTACAGGGTATCGATGTCTTCCGCTGGCAGGTAGTCGCGCCGTAGGCGCAGCTCGTGGCACAATGCCTCCACGTACTCCTCGCGTACAGACGCGCCGTAAGTAGTGGAGTAAAAGCCGCAGTAGACGCACCGATGAGCACAAAAAGGAACATGGATATAAATGCCGTTCATATCAGATTGCGAAGTAGCGCAAAATTACGAATTTAGGAAGGTAACCTTAATTCTTCCCTCAAAAATTTGCACCGCATTTGATTTTTTACTACCTTGCTCCCGAATTTAGTAAACTTACTAACTTCCATAATTAAAAGGAACAAAATATGAAAGTGTATCAGACCAACGAGATTAAAAACATCGCGCTGCTAGGCAACGATGGCTCAGGCAAGACCACTCTTACGGAATCTATCCTTTACGAGAGTGGTCAGCTTCAACGCAGAGGCCGTATCACCATGAAAAATACGGCAAGTGACTATTTCCCAGTAGAACAAGAATACGGATACTCCGTTTTCTCGACGGTATTTCACGCCGAGTACAATAACCGCAAGCTCAACTTCATAGACTGCCCGGGCTCTGACGACTTCGTAGGCGCCGCCATCACAGCACTCAACGTGACCGACACGACAGTCATCCTCCTCAATGGACAATATGGTGTCGAGGTAGGCACACAAAATCACTTCCGCTACACGGAGAAGCTCAAGAAGCCTGTCATCTTCCTGCTCAATCAGCTTGATGATGAGAAGTGCGATTTTGACGCTGTCCTGGAAAAACTCAAGGAGGTCTATGGTAATGTTGTCCCCGTCCAATACCCGCTTAATCCCGGACCGGGCTTCAACAGCTTCATCGACGTTCTGATGATGAAGAAATACACCTATCCGGCCGACGGCGGCAAGGCTACTATCGAGGATATCCCGGCTGACCAGATGGATAAGGCGATGGAGATGCACAAGGTCCTCGTAGAAGCCGCCGCAGAGCATGACGATACTCTCATGGAGAAATTCTTTGAGAGCGAGAGCCTCACAGAGGACGAAATGCGCGAGGGTATCCGCAAAGGACTTGTGACCCGCGGTATCTATCCTCTCTTCCTCGTCTGCGCACGCCAGAATATAGGCGTTGACAGAATGATGGAATTTCTGAGCAATGTCGTCCCATTTGTCAACGAGATGCCTAAGGTCACCAATACCAAGGGCGAGGAAGTCACTCCCGACGCAGCTGGACCCACTTCGCTCTTCTTCTTCAAGACAGGCATGGAGCCCCATATCGGTGAAGTACAGTACTTCAAGGTCATGAGCGGCACTGTAAACGTCGGCGACGAACTTACCAACGCAGAGCGCGGCAGCAAGGAGCGTATCTCTCAACTCTACGTATGCTCAGGCGCCATGAGAGAGTCGGTAGACAAACTTTGTGCAGGCGATATAGGGTGTACCGTCAAGCTCAAAGACGTACATACCGGCAACACGCTCAATGGCAAGGATTGCGACAACAGATTTAACTTCATCAAGTTCCCCAATTCCAAGTATACACGTGCCATTCAGGCCGTCAATCCAGCAGACACGGAGAAGATGATGTCGGCTATCAACCGCATGGCAGAGGAAGATCCGACGTGGATAGTCGAACAGAGCAAGGAGCTCCGCCAGATCCTCATACACGGACAAGGCGAATTTCATCTGCGTACACTCAAGTGGCGTCTCGAGAACCTCGACAAGATTCCCATTACCCTCACCGAGCAGCGCATACCTTACCGCGAGACCATCACCAAGAAAGCGCTCGGCGAATACCGTCACAAGAAGCAAAGTGGTGGTGCTGGCCAGTTTGGTGAGGTTCACCTCATCGTGGAGCCTTATACCGAAGGCCAGCCCGTACTTCCCAGCTATACCTTCAACGGCCAGGAATACCGCATCACAGTCAAGAGCCAGCAGGAGATACCCCTCGAGTGGGGCGGTAAGCTTGTCTTTGTCAACTCTGTAGTCGGCGGTGCCATCGACGCACGCTTTATGCCTGCCATCCTCAAGGGTATCATGAACTGCATGGAACGCGGCCCGCTCACCGGAAGCTACGCCCGCGACGTACGCGTCATCGTCTACGACGGCAAAATGCACCCCGTGGACTCCAACGAAGTGTCCTTCATGATCGCAGGTAGCCGCGCCTTCAGCCAAGCCTTCCGCGAAGCTGGACCAAAGATCCTTGAGCCTATCTACGATGTCGAGGTATATGTCCCCACAGACTATATGGGCGACGTCATGAGCGACCTGCAAGGCCGCAGAGGCATCATCATGGGAATGGACTCGGAGAACGGCTATCAGAAGCTCACTGCACAAGTGCCGCTCAAGGAGATGTCAACCTTCTCCACGGCCCTCAGTTCGCTTACGGCCGGCAGCGCCAGCTTCAACATGAAGTTTAGTGACTATCAGCTTACCCCGTCTGATATCCAGGCCAAGCTCATTAAGGAGCACGACGCCGAAAATACTGAGGCAGACTAGCTCTGCACCGTATACCCAGCAGCGGGAGCGCATGATATCATGTGCTCCCGCTTTTTAGATAAAGGTATTCGCAGCTCTTAAAGCAAGTCCAGAAGTAGTCGACCGGACATGTCCTGCCTATGAGAAGCTGCTGCTGGACAACATATCGAATACATGACACACAGCAACCCACCTCGTCCATCAAGCAGGAGGCGAAAATGAATCTAAGTCAACGGTGCAAATGCCCTAGAAACAGACAAGGCTGATCTCGCCTCCGTAGCATTTCAGCTAGAGTGGACAGCTTCATTTAGACGTGCGTAGGAATAGATTCCAAAGCCCGGACAACAGGAAGTTCGCAAAGGCCCATACCTTCGACCTCGTGGCCAACGGCATATAGGGCAAGTCCAGCAGGTTCGACCTGAAGCAGACTGGTGCTGACACACTCGAGGTTACTGACAAGCAGACCGGAGAGGTGCTGACAGCGACACCCGTTAAGGAAGACCAGTGGAAAATCAAGGTGAGCAACAGGAAGGGCAAGAGGAGCTGGCGTTACTTCACGAGTAAACAGGTGGAGAAGTCCAGGGTCAGACGTGAGATAGAGTCCATTCCCTTCGAGGAACGGAACAACGTCGAGGCTACCATCTTCCTGATAAGACTGAATCTTATAGGAAAACATCAAACGTATTGCGGAAAACTATTGGTACAAGCAAAACCGTTGGGGAAAGTAATTGGATACCGGGAGGAAGTGATTGGAACAGCAAGGATAATCATCAAGCAGCGAGCAATCTAATCGGAGTATCGTCCGCCTCACTCCGTCTAATCAGCCGCTCAGAGTTTGTCAGACAGGGGCGAAAGTTCACAGTTCGGCAATAAAAGCAACGGATGAACCGTTGGCTGGCATTCAGCAGACAGCTATGAAGGCTTTATTCCCAGCCGATTTCCTGCCGGCCAAGATACTATGTATCGGAGAGGAGAGTCTGCTGGACTATCATCGGGTAAATCTACACGGATTGCCTTGTCAAAGCTTGTACGAGGCTCTACAGGCGTCTACACAAGCACAGACGACGGCGCATATAGCCTCGCAACGAGCAGAAAAGGCGTCCGTCATCTACTTCTGCGGCTCAAACAAAAAAGCCGGCAAACGTGACATGCACATTTGCCGGCTTATGATAGTGTGTCTCCTCTGGAGACTATTTGTCGGGCTCAGGCGCCTCTTCTGCGGTGTCCCCTACGAGGTCGTCGGAGGCAGCTGAAGCTGCAAGCTGCTCCTCGTATTCATCCTTGTTGCCTACGATGATATCGCGAAACTCAGGGAAGCCCGTACCAGCGGGAATCAGGTGACCCGTGATGACATTCTCCTTCATGCCCTCCAGATAGTCTACACGGCCGCGGATAGCTGCGTCGTTGAGTACCTTGGTGGTCTCCTGGAAGGAGGCTGCTGACATGAAGCTGCTGGTCTGCAGAGCTGCACGAGTGATACCCTGTAAAATCTGAGTCGACGTAGCAGGTAACGCATCGCGCACAGTGACTGTCTTGAGGTCGTGGCGCTTAAGATAAGAGTTCTCATCGCGCAGTTTGCGAGCGGTGACAATCATGCCGACCTTCATCGTCTCGCTGTCGCCGGCGTCAGTGACGACCTTCTTACCCCAGACGCGGTCATTCTCCTCGGTAAAGTCAATCTTGTCCACGATATCCTCTTCAAGGAAGTTGGTATCACCTGGATCAAGAATGCGGACTTTGCGCATCATCTGGCGTACGATGACTTCAAAGTGCTTATCATTGATCTTCACACCCTGGAGGCGGTATACGTTCTGCACCTCGTTGACGATGTACTCCTGAACTGCTGTCGGTCCCATGATGGCAAGGATATCAGAGGGAGTAATCTCACCGTCAGAGAGCGGCGTACCGGCACGTACATAGTCGTCATTCTGAACGAGCACCTGACGGCCAGTAGGAATCAAGTACTTCTTTTCGTCTACGATGACATAGCCTTCGTCTGTCAAAACCTTGCCATCCTTGACAGCCTGCTCAGGATCCTTGGGCTTGATGAGAGACTGGACGATAACTTCGCGGTTACCGCGCTTGATACCGCCGAGCGTAATCTTGCCGTCAATTTCGGATACGATAGCAGGATTGGACGGGTTGCGCGCCTCAAAGAGCTCGGTCACACGAGGCAGACCACCGGTGATATCACCCATGTTGCCGAGGCTGCGAGGTATCTTGACGATGACGTCACCGGCCTTGACCTTCTGATTGTCCTCAATAGCGATGTGACCACCGATGGGGAAGGTATAAGTCTGAAGGACCTTGCCATTGTCATCCAAGATCTCGCAATCAGGAGATATCTTGTGATCCTTGGCCTCTATGACGATGAGTTCACGCATACCGGTAGCCTCATCCTCCTCAACCTTGTAGGTAATGCCTTCTGCGACATTTTTGAAGTGAGCGGTACCCGTGTAAGAGGTGACGATCACATTGTTAAACGGATCCCACTTGGCAATCACAGTGCCCTCCTCTACAACGTCACCGTCGTGGACAAAGAGCTGAGAACCGTAAGGAACATCCTGCATGGAGAGCATAATGCCCGTATTAGGATCCATCTGATGAACCGTAGCCAAATGGCTGGTCACAATCTGTCCAGGAGCGCCATCCTCACCTACGACATCAACGGTACGAAGTTCGTCGAACTGCAGGCGGGCCTTGTGACGGGCGACGATGGTAGCATTGGCGGCTGCATTACCTGCGACACCACCAGCGTGGAAGGTACGAAGTGTAAGCTGCGTACCCGGCTCACCGATAGACTGCGCTGCGATGACACCGACAGCCTCGCCCTTCTGCACCATACGATTGGTTGCAAGGTTACGGCCGTAGCACTTCATGCAGACTCCGTGCTTGCTCTCACAAGTAAGTACCGAGCGAATCTCTACGCTCTCAATCGGAGAAGCCTCAATAGCATCGGCTATGGGCTCAGTAATCTCCTCACCAGCGGCTACAAGCAGCTTGCCGGTAGTAGGATCTACGACATCGTGTACAGAGACGCGACCCAGGATACGCTCTCCCAGTGTGGAGATGACATCCTCGCCGTCCTTGAGCGCACGGCACTCCAGGCCTCGTAACGTACCACAGTCTTCCTCGGTGATGATGACGTCATGGGCGACATCGACGAGACGACGGGTCAGATAACCGGCATCGGCTGTCTTAAGCGCAGTATCGGCAAGACCCTTGCGAGCGCCGTGGGTAGAGATGAAGTACTCCAGCACGGACATTCCCTCCTTGAAGTTGGAGAGGATTGGATTCTCAATAATGGTTTGGCCTTCTGCTCCGGCCTTCTGCGGTTTAGCCATCAGTCCTCGCATACCTGCGAGCTGTGCTATCTGATCGGCTGAGCCACGGGCACCGGAATCGAGCATCATAAACACAGAGTTGAAACCGTGCTCAGACTCTGTCATCTGCTTCATCACCAATCGCTTGAGCTCCGTATTGACATGGGTCCAAGTATCGATGACCTGATTGTATCGTTCGTTGTCGGTGATAAAGCCCATATTGTAGTTGGCAGTGATCTGCTCCACTTCGTCATGGCCCTTCTGTACAATATCGGCTTTTTCCTTCGGGATGATGATATCATCCAGATTGAAGGAGAGACCTCCCTCGTAGGAGATACGATAGCCCAGATTCTTGATACCGTCAAGGAAGTTGCATGCACGCGCCATACCGACCTTCTTAATAACGTCGGTAATGATGTCACGCAGTGACTTCTTTGAGATGATCTTGTTGACATAGCCGAGCTCGGGCGGTATAATCTCATTGACGATGACACGGCCGACAGATGTCTCAGTGAGCTTGTCTACCAAGTTGCCGTCTTCATCAAAATCCTTAACCATAACTTTGACTATGGCGTGGATATCTACCTTCTTCTCATTGTAAGCAATGATGGCCTCTTCAGGTCCGTAGAAGGTGAGACCCTCACCCTTGGCTCCGGGGAGATACTTGGTGATATAGTACAGTCCCAATACCATATCCTGAGAAGGTACGGTGATTGGCGCACCATTGGCAGGGTTGAGGATATTGTGGCTCTGGAGCATCAGCGTCTGTGCCTCCACGATGGCCTCATTGCTCAGGGGCAAGTGGACGGCCATCTGGTCTCCATCGAAGTCTGCATTGAACGGCGTACATGCCAATGGGTGAAGCTGAATAGCCTTGCCCTCAATCATCTTAGGCTGGAAGGCCTGAATACCGAGACGGTGAAGCGTCGGGGCACGATTAAGCAGCACGGGATGGCCACGCATTACAAACTCGAGGATATCCCAAATGATAGGATCACGACGATCAATGATACGCTTGGCGCTCTTTACGGTTTTGACGATACCCCGCTCTATCAAGCGGCGTATGATAAACGGCTTGTACAGCTCTGCAGCCATGAGCTTGGGCAGACCACACTCGCCCATCTTGAGCTCAGGACCCACGACGATCACAGAACGGGCGGAATAGTCGACACGCTTACCCAACAGATTCTGACGGAAGCGGCCCTGCTTACCCTTTAGGGAGTCTGAGAGAGACTTAAGCGGACGATTGGACTCTGAACGTACAGAGCTACTCTTACGGGAATTGTCAAACAGACTGTCGACAGCTTCCTGAAGCATACGCTTCTCATTGCGAAGGATGACCTCCGGAGCCTTGATGTCCATCAGGCGCTTCAGACGGTTGTTGCGAATCAGTACGCGACGATACAGATCATTGAGATCTGATGTAGCGAAACGACCACCATCCAGCGGCACGAGGGGACGCAAATCGGGCGGGATAACGGGGATAACCTTGAGTACCATCCACTCCGGCTTGTTGCGGCCACGGCTTGAACGGAAGGCCTCTACGACCTGCAGGCGCTTCAGTGCCTCAGTCTTACGCTGCTGTGACGTATCGTGGTGAGCACGGTCGCGCAGTTCATACGACAGAGCGTCCAAATCAATCTTCTGGAGAAGGTCATACACAGCCTCTCCACCCATCTTGGCAATGAACTTGTTGGGATCGGAGTCGTCAAGTTCCTGGTTACCCTCAGGTAGTTGATCCAGAATATTGAGATACTCGTCCTCGCTGAGCAGATCCAGACGATGTACCTGCTGGCCGTCAAGGACCTCCTTGCCGGCGATGCAGCCCTCCTGGATGACTACGTAGCGCTCGTAGTAAATCACTGCGTCCAACTTCTTGGTCGGCAATCCCAGCAAGTAGCCTATCTTATTGGGCAACGTACGGAAATACCATATGTGCACGACCGGAACGACCAGGGTGATATGTCCACTGCGCTCACGGCGTACCTTCTTTTCCGTAACCTCGACACCGCATCGGTCACATACTATGCCCTTGTAGCGAATGCGCTTGTACTTACCGCAGCTGCACTCATAGTCCTTAGTAGGGCCGAAGATGCGCTCACAAAAGAGACCGTCGCGCTCGGGCTTGTAAGTACGGTAATTGATTGTTTCGGGCTTCAGTACTTCTCCATACGAATCCTGTAAGATTTCCTCAGGAGAAGCCAGTCCTATCGAAATCCTGGTAAAGTTGCTCTTAACTTTTGTATCTTTCTTGAATGCCATTGTCTATAATATGTGAGAAGTTCTTTTATTCTAATCTTATGCTCAGACCCAAGCCCTTGAGCTCGTGTAGAAGCACATTGAGAGACTCAGGTATACCCGGCGTTGGCAGAGGATCACCCTTGACGATGGCTTCGTAGGACTTGGCACGGCCGACCACATCATCGGACTTCACCGTAAGCATTTCCTGGAGTACGTGGGAGGCACCGAAGGCTTCAAGAGCCCAGACCTCCATCTCTCCGAAGCGCTGTCCACCGAACTGAGCCTTACCGCCAAGCGGCTGCTGCGTAATCAGGGAGTACGGGCCGATAGAGCGGGCATGCATCTTGTCCTCGACCATGTGGCCCAACTTAAGCATATATGTGACACCAACTGTCGCCTTCTGGTCAAACGGCTCACCGGTACCACCATCGTAGAGCTGAGTCAGTCCCAGATGAGGCAGACCCGCCTTTTGGGTCCAATGCTCAAGGTCCTCAAGTGACGCTCCGTCAAAGATAGGAGTAGAGAACTTGACACCCAGCTTGGCTCCCGCATACCCCAATACAGCCTCAAAAATCTGGCCGAGGTTCATACGTGAAGGCACGCCCAGCGGGTTGAGCACGATATCTACAGGTGTACCATCTTCCAGGAAAGGCATGTCCTCTGTGCGAACAATCTTGGATACGATACCCTTGTTACCGTGACGTCCGGCCATCTTGTCTCCTACGCCAATCTTACGCTTCTTGGCGATATAGACCTTGGCCATCTTGAGTACGCCCGAGGGAAGGTCATCACCGATTGTGACAGCAAAATTCTTACGATTGAGCTCGGCGCTGTACTCATTGTACTTCTTGAGATAGTTGATGATCAAGGCGGAGATCATCGAGTTCTTGTGAGCGTCGGAAGTCCACTTGCTTACCTGAACAGAACTATAGTCCAAGTCACTGAGCATCTTCTTGGTAAACTTCGCACCCTTCTCAATGGCCATCTCGCCCATATTATTCTTAACGCCGGTAGAGGTCTTGTCCTTGGTTAGGATAAGGAGCTTGTTGACCAGCTGTTCCTTCAGATCAGCCGTCTTCTTGTCAAACTCATCCTGGAACTTCTGTAGTGTAACCTTGTCAGCGGCTCTAGAAGAACGTGTCTTGACAGCCTTGGAGAAGAGCTGTTTGCCGATGACGACACCTGACAGAGACGGAGTTGCCTTGAGAGATGCGTCCTTGACATCTCCTGCACGATCACCAAAGATGGCACGCAGAAGTTTCTCCTCAGGAGAAGGATCGCTCTCGCCTTTTGGAGTGATTTTACCGATCAGGATATCGCCCGGCTCAATGCGTGTACCGATACGTACGATACCGTTTTCGTCCAGGTTCTTGGTGGCGTCCTCGCTTACATTGGGGATGTCTTGTGTAAACTCCTCCTCGCCGCGCTTGGTCTCACGCACTGCAAGAGAGAATTCGTCTACATGGACAGAGGTAAGGATATCCTCTCTTACCATACGCTCGCTGATGACGATAGCATCCTCATAATTGTATCCCTTCCACGGCATATATGCGACGAGCAGATTGCGACCAAGCGCAAGCTCACCCTTGGATGTAGCATAGCCCTCAGTCAGAATATCGCCGGCCTTGACTCGCTGTCCCTTCTCACAGATGGGGCGGAGGTCAATCGTCATGCTCTGGTTGGTACGACGGAACTTCGGCAGTTTGTATTCCTTGACAGGCTCATCAAAGCTGACGAACTCCTCATCCTTAGTGCGGTCATAGCGAATGACAATCTTGGAAGCATCGACATACTCCACTATACCATCACCTTCAGCAGTAATCATTGTGCGCGAATCCTCGCATACCTGCTTCTCAATACCTGTACCTACGATAGGCTGCTCACATGTGATCAAAGGAACGGCCTGACGCATCATGTTGGATCCCATCAGTGCACGGTGGGCATCGTCATGCTCAAGGAAAGGAATGAGGGCAGCGGCGATAGAAGCAATCTGCTGGGGCGAGACATCCATCAAGTCTACCTTGTCAGGCGTGGTCACAGGATAATCTGCGTCCTGACGGCACTTGACGGTCTTACGGATAAATGTACCGTCTTCATTGAGCGGCGCATTACCCTGACCAATAATCTTGCCGGTCTCTTCCTCTGCTGTGAGATAGACGACCTCATCATTCTTCATATTCACCTTAGCGTCCTTGACAAGACGGTAAGGAGTCTCTATAAAGCCCAGGGAATTGATCTTGGCATATACACAGAGCGATGAAATCAGACCGATGTTTGGGCCTTCAGGAGACTCAATAGGACAGAGGCGTCCGTAGTGAGTATAGTGCACATCACGCACCTCAAATCCCGCACGCTCACGAGTCAGACCGCCAGGACCTAGGGCTGAGAGACGGCGCTTGTGTGTGACCTCAGCCAGAGGATTGGTCTGATCCATAAACTGGCTAAGCGGATTGGCTCCAAAGAATGAATTGATAACGGATGATACCGTCTTAGCATTGATCAGATCCGTCGGAGAGAAGACCTCATTGTCACGCACATTCATGCGTTCACGGATTGTACGGCTCATACGGGCGAGACCTACAGAGAACTGATTGCTCATCTGCTCTCCGACCGTACGTACACGGCGATTGCTCAGATGATCGATATCGTCTACAGAGGCCTTAGAGTTGACCAGCTTAATCAGATATTTGATAATCTCAATAATATCTTCCTTTGTCAGAATGCGCACACTCATATCTGTGGAAAGGCCGAGCTTCTTGTTGATACGGTAGCGGCCGACATCTCCGAGGTCATAGCGACGGTCGGAGAAGAACAAGCTGTTGATAGCCTCGCGTGCGCTGGCGTCGTCAGCAGGATCAGCATTGCGCAATTGACGATATATGTAGAGTATAGCCTCCTTCTCAGAGTTGCAAGGATCTTTTTGAAGGGTATTAAATATAATCTCGTACTCCTTAAGATTGGCATCCTCGCGCTGCAGCAGAATCTTCTTGGCTCCGCTGTCAAGTATCTTTTGGGCGGTTTCCTCGGTAAGCTCCGTCTCGCGGTCGAGTACTACCTCGTTGCGCTCGATAGAGACGACTTCGCCCGTGTCCTCATCTGCGAAATCCTCTACCCAGCTCTTCAAGACGCGTCCCGCCAACTTGCGACGATGGATGAGGCCTTCGCCTTCACCCTCTGCCAACTCGAGTGCGCTTCTGTCTGGTCCTTTGGCAGCGGCAGCCTTGATAATCTTCTTCAGGTTGGCCTCCGTTACCTTGACCTCTTCTGCCAAGTCAAATATCTGGAGTATATCCTTATCTGTCTCAAAACCTATCGCACGCAGAAGTGTGGTTACTGGCAACTTCTTCTTGCGGTCGATGTAGGCATACATGACATTGTTGATGTCTGTCGCGAACTCTATCCAAGAACCCTTGAATGGTATGACGCGGGCCGAGTACAACTGGGTACCGTTGGCATGTATGGATGACCCGAAGAATACACCAGGAGAGCGGTGCAACTGCGATACGACTACGCGTTCGGCACCGTTGATGACAAAGGTACCACTATTGGTCATATAGGGAATCTGACCCAAATAAACGTTGTCTATCTGCGTCGTAAAGTCCTCGTGGTCCGGATCCGTACAGTATAATTTAAGTTTCGCCTTGAGATAGACGCTATAAGTCAAGCCCTTGATAAGGCATTCCTCAATAGTGTAGCGAGGAGGCTCGATGCTATAGTCCAAAAACTCAAGCACAAAATTGTTTCGTGTGTCTGTGATAGGGAAATTTTCACTAAACACTTTGTAAAGCCCATCTTCTTTTCTCTTCTCAGGAGGGGTATCGAGCTGGAGAAAATCTCGGAAGGACTTTATTTGCACGTCCAAGAAGTCCGGATAAGGAAGCGGATTCTGGACAGATGCAAAGTTGATTCTACCATCAATTACTTTAGAAGACATTTGGATATATGTTCACTGGTTTATAAGACACAAAAAGTTAAGAACCCCCTACCAGAGGATTCTTAACTATGAAATTATCAGATATAGAGATTACTTAATCTCAACAGTAGCGCCTGCCTCTTCGATAGCCTTCTTGAGGGCTTCAGCGTCTTCCTTAGAAACGCCAGTCTTGACAGCCTTAGGAGCAGCGTCTACGAGGTCCTTAGCTTCCTTGAGGCCAAGACCGCAAGCTTCCTTAACGGCCTTAACGACCTTCAGCTTAGCGTCACCAACAGCTGTGAGGACTACATCAAACTCGGTCTTCTCTTCAGCAGCAGCAGCAGTAGCACCGGCTGCAGGACCAGCAACAGCAACAGCGGCTGCGGCGGGCTCAATACCATAGTCTTCTTTCAAGACATTGACCAAATCATTTACTTCTTTAACTGTCAAATTTACTAATTCTTCAGCAATAGCTTTTACGTCTGCCATTTTATTTCAAAATTAAATGTTTATACTTTTGTTATTATTCCGGGCGTTCACCCAAAGTTTTTAAGACACCATGAATATTGTTACTGCCAGATTGGAGTGCAGAAACAACGTTCTTGATAGGAGATTGCAGGAGTGCGACGACGTCTGCGATAAGTTCTTCCTTGCTCTTGAGAGATGCAAGTTCATTCAGCTGGTCAGGACCGTAAAATCCGCCCTCGGCATAAGCCCCCTTCAAGCCTTTGACAACAAATTTGCTGTCATCCTTTATCAGTCTTGCAGGCAGGTTGGCCTTATGGGTGAAAAGTACGGATGTTGTACCTTTAAGGTAATCAAACAGGGGAGAGAAATCTGTACCACTAGCGATCATTGCCTTCTCAAGAAGGGTATTCTTGACCGTAACCATCTTGATTTCTTTCTTAAAGCAGATGCCTCTTACGGCTGTCGTATCCTCTGCATTAAGTCCCGTAGTATCTACCAGGTAGAAGTGGGGATACTCTTTGATGAGCTGACCAAGTTTTTCTATTATTACGCCTTTATCTTCTTTCTTCATGATCTAAGTTATTTTTCTGCGTTATCCATTGACTTGGTATCCAACTTCAAACCCTTACTCATAGTTGTGGAGATGTAGGCACTCTTCAGGTATGTACCCTTGGCAGCAGCCGGTTTCAGCTTGATGATTGTGGCAAGGAATGCGCGGGCATTGCCTGCGATCTGCTCCGGAGTAAATGAAATCTTACCGATAGAGGAGTGGATAATACCGCTCTTGTCTACTTTGAAATCTATCTTTCCTGATTTCACCTCGCTTACAGCCTTGGCGACATCCATGGTCACCGTACCGCTCTTGGGGTTAGGCATCAGTCCGCGCGGACCGAGTACACGGCCCAAAGGACCTACTTTACCCATGCAAGAAGGCATTGTAATGACAACATCGATGTCTGTCCATCCGCCTTTGATTTTTTCTATGTACTCGTCAAGACCAACGTAGTCAGCCCCAGCTTCTTTAGCTTCGGCTTCCTTATCGGGTGTGCAGAGACACAATACACGTACGGTCTTACCGGTACCGTTGGGGAGGGTGACTACGCCACGTACCATCTGATTAGCCTTGCGGGGATCTACGCCGAGACGTACATCCATGTCCACAGAAGCGTCAAACTTGGTGGTTGTAATCTCCTTCAGCAACTTTGAAGCCTCAGAGATAGTATAGGCCTTTCCTGTCTCAATCTTCTCTGAGGATAACTTTTGGTTTTTTGTAAGTTTACTCATACTTGTCGAAGATTAAATGTTAGCGGGAAAGTCACCTTTTACAGTGATACCCATACTTCTTGCAGTACCGGCTACAAGTTTCATTGCGCTTTCTACAGTAAAGCAGTTCAGATCCGGCAGCTTGTCTTCTGCAATAGCCTTCACTTGATCCCAAGTTACGGAGGCGACCTTCTTGCGGTTGGGCTCGGCTGAACCACTCTTCAATTTAGCTGCTTCCTTTAGCTGTACAGCGACCGGAGATGTCTTGACGACGAAGGTGAAGCTCTTATCCGTATAGAATGTAATGATTACGGGAAGTACCTTTCCGGCCTTGCTCTGTGTGAGGGCGTTAAACTGCTTGCAGAAATCCATTATGTTAAGGCCTTTAGAGCCCAGTGCAGGACCTACGGGAGGTGAAGGATTTGCCGCACCGCCCTTAATCTGTAGTTTAATTATACCAGCAATTTCTTTAGCCATATTATTTAATTATTTGTAGTGAATTGATTTTGATCAGGCAGGTACGTAACATTACCTATTCCTTCTCTACCTGCATAAAACCAAGGGTCAACGGAGTATTGCGTCCGAAGACCTTTACCATGACCGTCAGCTTCTTCTTTTCGTTGTTCACTTCGTCAACAACTCCTGAGAATCCGCTGAACGGACCTTCCGTCACCTTAACGGCTTCGCCCACAATGTAAACATCCTGCATTTCACTGCTTTGCTCTACATCCTGTGCATTACCGATAAGCCTCTTGATCTCCGCATCCTGCATTGGAGCCGGATTATCCAAGCCACCCAAAATACCTATGACATTGGGAGTATTTCTCAGTTTGAAAGCGACATCACCGACCATCACAGCTTCTACCAGCACATAGCCTGGCAAACTATTACGCTCTTTGATTACTCGCTTTCCGTTGCGTACCTGAAAAAACTTTTCCGTCGGGATAAGTACCTGTGTCACATAGGGAGCCAAAGTCTTGTTGCTGATCTCAGCATCGAGATACTCTTTGACTTTTGCTTCCTTACCACTAATTGCACGCAGAACGTACCATCTTGGAGTTTGAGTTCCAGTCTCAGCCATTCCTAAAAGTACATTTAATGAGGATAAATCGACGTCATGAGGAATTGAAAGACCTTATCCATCGCAAACACGATAATTGCTATGACCACGGAAGCAATTAATACGACCACAGCACTATGTGTCAGCTCCTGACGAGAAGGCCATGTAGTCTTATGAGCCAATTCTTCGTAAGAATCCTTGCAATACCTTAATACTTTATTCATCTTGTATATATTTGCACGGGAGGAGAGACTCGAACTCCCGATATCTGGTTTTGGAGACCAGCGCTCTACCAACTGAGCTACTCCCGTAAATAGGAACTCCACCTTGTTGCAGATAGAGTTCCTATATTATCTTAGATTTGTATTAGTCGAGGATCTCTGTGATCTGACCGGAACCCACGGTACGACCACCTTCACGGATGGCGAAGCGCAGACCGGTGTTGAGAGCTACAGGGTAGATGAGCTCTACATTAATCTCTACGTTATCACCAGGCATCACCATATCTACACCCTCGGGGAGTGTAATCTCACCGGTGCAGTCCATGGTACGAAGGTAGAACTGAGGACGGTAGTGATTACCAAATGCGGTATGACGACCACCCTCTTCCTTCTTAAGTACATAGATGGAAGCCTTGAACTTAGAGTGAGGAGTGATGGTACCCGGATGGGTAATGACCATACCACGCTTTACTTCCTTCTTGTCGATACCGCGGAGGAGCAGACCTACATTATCACCAGCCTCTCCCTCATCGAGGATCTTACGGAACATCTCGACGCCAGTTACAACGGACTTCTTGTCCTCACCGAGACCAAGGATCTGTACTTCGTCACCTACCTTTACGGTACCAGTCTCAATACGACCTGTTGCAACAGTACCACGACCTGTGATAGAGAACACATCCTCTACAGGCATCAAGAAGGGTTTATCAATATCACGCTTAGGCTCCTGAATCCAGTTGTCGACAGCGTCCATGAGTTCCATTATCTTGTCTTCCCACTCTTTTACGCCATTGAGTGCACCAAGTGCAGAACCGCGGATGATAGGAGTGTCTGCTTCGAAGTCATAAGCTTCGAGGAGCTCACGTACTTCCATTTCTACAAGTTCAAGCATCTCCTCGTCCTCGACCATATCACACTTATTAAGGAATACGACGATACGGGGAACGTTTACCTGACGAGCGAGCAGAATGTGCTCACGAGTCTGAGGCATAGGACCATCGGTTGCAGCTACAACAAGGATTGCGCCATCCATCTGAGCAGCACCGGTTACCATGTTCTTTACATAGTCAGCGTGTCCCGGGCAGTCTACGTGTGCGTAGTGACGCTTTGCTGTCTCATACTCGATATGAGCGGTATTGATGGTGATACCACGCTCCTTCTCCTCGGGGGCGTTGTCAATCTGATCGAAGGACTTTACTTCCTCGCCTGTACCCAGTCTCTCGTGGAGCACCTTGGAGATAGCGGCGGTCAGGGTTGTCTTACCATGGTCTACGTGACCGATAGTACCAATGTTTACGTGCGGTTTTGTGCGCACAAAATTTTCTTTAGCCATAGCTTTCTTTTTTAATTTATACTAGATAGAATATTTTATCCGTAGTACCTCTTAGAGCTGTTACCGAGACTTGAACTCGGGACCTCTTCCTTACCAAGGAAGTGCTCTACCACTGAGCTATAACAGCATTGTTGAGCGGAAAACGGGGCTCAAACCCGCGACCCCCAGCTTGGAAGGCTAGTGCTCTATCAACTGAGCTATTTCCGCGTTGTCAATGTGGGCAAAGATGGATTCGAACCACCGAAGGCATAAGCCAGCAGATTTACAGTCTGCCCCATTTGGCCACTCTGGTATTTGCCCTTGCCTCAATCTCCCGAGCCTCCGGAGGGCGTCGGCGTAAGATTGCAGCCGTTCCTATCACTGGAAACGGCTGCAAATTTAGGCATTATTTCTGAACTGGAAAAGACTTTCCAATTATTTTTTTACTTTGCGTGTCTTTTTTCTTTGTATTTTTCCAATTGACGCAGTAGGGAGTCTACGCAGAGGCTCACTCCTTCCTCAAATGTGTCACACACTTTCTCAGCAAAGAGTTCACCCTGTTTGACCAGCACCTTGATTGAAGTGTACTTATTCATAGCCACTTCCGGCTTCTCTACTTTCAGCTGTACTTGGGCCGAGATGACCTCGTCGCTAAATTTCTCTACCTTTGACAGCTTCTTGTCGATGTACGACCGAAGCTTTTCAGTTGCATCAAAATGAACTGACTGAATCTTTACTTCCATAGTATATAGTGTTTAGGCCCGTGGATGGGCACATTCGTACGTTCGTCTGAGTTCCTCAAATGTCGTATGCGTATAGACCTGCGTCGATGCGAGACTGTCGTGACCGAGCAGCTCCTTGACCGACTCAATATCGGCGCCGTGATTGAGCATCTGGGTAGCAAATGTGTGACGTAGCACATGGGGCGTACAGCCTTTCATCGTCGTGACAAGTGACAGATAGTGCTTGACCGTGTACTGCACTTCGTTCCGAGTGATGCGCTGTCCTGCTTCGTCTATGTAGAAAGCCGGTTCGCCCCCCCTTGCGACCCGGCTTCTAGCGTCAAGATAGGCGTGTGCCGTCGTTTCCAATTCATCACCGAAAGGAATCTGTCGCTCCTTATTTCGTTTGCCAATCACGCGTAGCGTCCTGGCCCCGAAGTCCATGTCACCCACATTCATCCCGACCAATTCCGCCAGACGAATACCGGTCGAATAAAGCATAAGCAGTATCATGTAGTCGCGGCGGCCTCTAAAGTCGTCACCAAACTCGACGCGCTCAAAGAGCTTATCCAGCTCACTCTCGCGCAAAAACTTGGGCAGAGGTTTTGCCTTCTTGGGTCCAGCGACCATATAGGTTGGATCTTGGGCGACATAGTCGTATGACAGGAGGTATCTGAAAAACGAACGAAGCGCGCTCAACCGTGCATTGACAGTTGTAGCTGCGCTTCCATCTCTCATCAGGCTGACTATCCACTCACGGATATCGCCCGCATTGACCTTGGACCAATCTATGTCCGCATCCTGCTGACCCATATAGGACTCAAAGGAGTCCAGACTCGCGCGATAGGCGCTGACAGTCAGCGGGGAATAATGACGCTCGCTCCTCAGATACTCCAGAAATGACTCTTTGTACATACGTCGTCGGACATTTGCGCTACGAACGTACGAAAAAGAATTGACATTTCCAAGTATTGAGTGCTAAAAATCGTATTATTCCTCCTCGCGGTGCAAAGCCTGTATGTATATAGCGTGCTCCTTGGCGAGACGCTTCTTTACTGAAGGCTTCTCATACTGCTGGCGACTACGGAGCTCCTTGACCACACCGGTCTTGTCGTATTTTCTCTTAAACTTCTTTAAAGCTCTCTCGATGTTCTCGCCATCTTTTACTGGTACAATAATCATATATTCTTTAGTTTATCTTGATTTTCTAGTCATTAGCGGGCGCAAAGTTACACAATCTTTTAATTACAGACAAATTTTTTCTGACACTTTTTTGCCAACCAATGACTTACCCGTTTGGCGCCTACCCCAACTCTCCTCATCGACTCATGTGGGCGGCCGTTTACCGGACTTGACTTTGTATAGTATCGCTGGCAGAGTACGCTCACTTCTCTGATCTCTGTCAAAAAGCGACACAGCAGGCCAAGCTCCGCTCCATCCCCAGCAGTCAACTGATATTTCCGATACAATGACACGGTCGAGGCAAGCCGGATTGGCGAGTTGAAGAGACACTATCCGATGTTTTTGATACAAGGTCGGACTTAGTTACAACTAAGTCCGATGTAGTTCAAACTAGAAGCGACCTTGTTATTGTCAGAAAATCAGTAAGTAGCAAGCGTGTGTGATTTTGTTCTGATTTTCTTTCTTTCGCGCCCTCACAACATACATACCATCTCTGACGCTTCGCGGTGCAAAGTCGAAAAGGCCAGATGAACTGTTGACAAAGTCGGACGGAGTACTGAGGCGGAGGAAAAAGGCATTCCGACAGTACCAATACAATTTCGCCCATATTTAGCGCTCATTTGAAATCCAGTATACGGCTTTATCTGGGTCCGACTTTGCTTTTCCTTTCCCTGATCCGTATGTATGCCGGAAGCTATCTGTTGCCCTTGGCTCTGTTATGGGTCTTGCAGAGCATCTGGCAGTTGCTGATGTCGGTGGCACCGCCCTTACTCCATGCCGTTACATGGTCTGCATCCATTTCGGTAAGTTTGTAGATTCGGTTCTTATTTGGCCCGTCAGAGATTGCGCACAGCGGACAGTTGGAGGTTCCTTTTTTCTTTGCCTCTTGTGTCTGCCGTTCATATACGGTCTTGATGGTGTGCTTGTCAAAGAGCCGGATATTGAGCAGCGTTGTGTCAGAACTATCGCCAAGCAGGTATTCAAAGATGCCTTTCTTGTTGGTTACAAACTCATCAACCATCAGTCTGGCCACATCAGCATCCATCTTGTCAGGATTGTAGGGCGTGTTGTGGAATCGTTCGTAGAGGTCGCCCCATTCCAAGCCGCACTGTTCTGAATACAAAGTAGGAAACACACTGCTCACCCAATCTATTACGCTGTCGAAGTAGTTGGTTACGGGACGTATGTCTGTGTCTTTTCTGTGCTCTGCCATGTAGCCGTCTATATTGCCACGACTCACCCAGTCCAATGCCGTTTCCAAGACTTCCTGACGTTTGGGGTCTCCCTTGATGTAGGATCCCCATTTCTGCTGCAATGGATTGAGGGAGTTTGAATATAGTGCTTTCAGTGCCGTGATAAAAGGCCCAGAATAAATGGCATTGCGCATTTCCTGATCGTTGAGACGCACGCCACCTATGTTGATGATCTGGAACCAGTCCTTGATTTCTTTCTCAGTACCCTGACAGATGTAAATGGTAAGTAGTGTCTCGGAGAACTTCTTCTTCAAGTCCTCATCGAGGGAGTTATAGTTCTGTTCCCTTCCGTCATAGACAATGGGTAGTTTGTTGGTGAAGAAACGTCCTAAAGAGGTGATGCGCTGCTGTCCGTCAAGAACCTCGTACATTCCATCGTCACGGAGCGTGAAATATATCAGTCCGATGGGAAATCCCCGGAGTACAGATTGTACTACGGAAACGTCTTTCTTGCCATCGTTGTAGATGTAGTTGCGCTGGTATTCGGGCTGGATGATGAGCTTGCCGTTCCAGCCATACAAGCCTTTGCCCTCACTCTCATTGTAAACGAATCCCTTGCAGAGGTCGGCTATAGTAATGTTGGTGCGTAGAGTAGTATTCATAGTTGTTGTTTGCGGATTAAAATGCGTGCATATGGTTTCACAGGAATGCCATTTTCCATGTAATAGAGTTGTCCGTCTCTTAAGCTTGGATTGAGTTTCTTTAATTCCCTGTCGAATGGCTTTAATCCAAGTTCCTTACCAGAATCGCCTTGCGTCTGGCCTATAATTTCAAACTGTTCTGGGCAGTACTTATCGAGGAATGAAATAGGCACACCCATTTTCCCATCGTAGTCTGATGGTATAGCATCAGTATAAGGCACCTCAATGGCATCGTAGTTGTCGTAGTGCTGGTATTCCTTCCGTCCTCGCAAGTCCTTGTGGCTGCTGAACTTGATGTTGTCGGCCATAGACATGAGTGATAGAGGTTCATGTCTGCGACCATGTTCAATATTAGTAAACCACCTAACACCTTTTACTCTAATAAAATGGTTCCCATTTTCATCAATACGCCAACCTGCTGCATTTAGGGGGTATTCCTTTGGTACTCCAAATTCTCTATCCCCGGAACTTATAGATGGCCCTAACCACACCTTGTTGTCTTTGATGAGTGGAAACACCTCCTTGTAGGTTATTGCATTCATATTGCCGATGATAGAGAATTGTATTCCTCCTTCCATAAGCCAAGCTATGAATTCCCGAAACAGAGAGAATGGAGGGTTTGTTATAACTATATCGGCATCGTTACGCAATTGTGTAACTTCCCTGCTGCGAAAATCGCCGTCTCCCTCTAAATAATCCCATTGCAGGTCATCAAAGTCTATGCGGTCGTCTCCGTTGATGTCTCGGTCGAGAATGAATATTTTCCCTCTTGTCTGCCATTTTGAAGGGTCAAATTTCGGGTCATATTCCTCTTCGGGAAACAGTGATGGCTCTATGCCGTACTTGGCCTTTTTGGCATCAAGGGCATAACTCGTGCTGATGAGCCGTTTGATGCCAAACAATTGGAAGTTCAGTGCAAAGAACTTGGTAAAGTTACTCCACTTAGGATCGTCGCAAGGCAGAAGGACGGTCTTGTCTCGGAAGATATCAGGATTATAATCCAGATAAGCCTGTATCTCTTTGTTGATGTCAGTAAGCTGGGTGTAAAACTCGTCGTTCTTGGCCATCTTGGCCCCGCCCAGGTTTTGATTGGACATGTAGCAATAGTTTTAAGCGCATGTAACTATCGTTAGGCAGGCATCTCAGGACACAAAAAAGAGGCACGGACGTCGATATTATCCGTGCTCTGAGGCCCTGAGATGCCCGCCAACGCCGATAAATCCACGCCCATGCTATCGCTTGGGCGCTTACAACTTAATCTGGCGTTGACATTGTGAAATTTCTCAGGTTTCAGAGCACAACGAACAGTAGCAAACGCTATATTAATATTCCATTAAGACAGAAACACCGTCCCGCCGGACGGCTATCCGATGGACAAAAATAGACAAAAAAATATAAAACCACAGCTGTATTACCTTATTATTTTGGGCTCAGCAGACATTATTCCTCCACTATCTCAAAAATCCACCTCGTATCCGACGGTCCACCTGCCATACCCTCTCCTTCTGAATCAGTCCTAAAGCTGCGTAGCAATTACAACACGCATCGCCTCATCTACAAAAAAACGAGAATTAAGCAGCACAAAAATAGGCGATAAAGACAAAGAGAGATGGGAAACGTGGATAGCAGAATAGAAGCTGGGACGAGAGGCGAAGGCCATAAGATAGGCAACGGGGATAAAAAAAAGCAAAAAAAGGAGCGTCCCGGTCATTGCTGACCAGGACGCTCTTCTCTTAAAAACGGCGGCGACCTACTCTCCCGCATTGTGGTGCAGTACCATCGGCGTGCCGGGGCTTAACTTCTCTGTTCGGAATGGGA
>Ga0256404_1000922_pt1 | contig 74975 bp, 104 predicted proteins | sample RumenRJG_01DNA_FD_185990 | JGI IMG/M metagenome (GOLD analysis project Ga0256404, IMG submission 185990) | Bovine rumen microbial communities from Lethbridge, Alberta, Canada - RJG_01 | ecosystem: Host-associated > Mammals > Digestive system > Stomach > Rumen | place: Canada: Alberta...
CCAAGCAGATAAAGATGCTGAAGACCAGATGACTGCAGCAATTAAAGCAGCAAATGCTCAAGAAGCTAAAGCAAAAGAATGTATTGCAAAAGAACTTGGTATTCTTCAATCAATTCTTGCTTTATTAAAAGTTATCAATACATTAAAGAAAGTACTTCTCTTAATTCTTTCTATAGTTGTTCCTGTTGTAAAGATGATTGCATTTGCAGCACAGTGTTGGATAAATCCTCCTGCAGCAGCTCAAGTTGCACAGATGGTTGCAGAAAAAATTGCTGCATTACTTATGTCTGTTATTGGTGAAATCATTCAGATGATCTGGGATTTACTTGATATGGACTGTATGACAGAACAAGTTCAGAAAGTTCTTGACGAAATCAATGAAACACTTTCAGGCGTTGACTCTGTACTTAGCGTGACAAATAACCTTATTTCATTTGGTATGAAACAATACGATGCTAATAAGAAAAGTCTTGTTGATTCATTCATAAAGTTTGCAGATAAAGGTGATAAGTTTAATAACCCAATCAAAGAATATGGTAATAAAAATGCTTGGAAGAAAGCTGGAGATACATTTAAAGATTCATTTGTTACTTCAATATTTGGCAAAGATGGCATTGGTGAAAACGGCGTAAATGGCGCAGGTCTCAAAAATATTCTTTCAGCTGCTATACCTTCAGATATTAAGTCTGCAATCAATAATCTTATGGACTCTACACAGGGCATTCTTGAAAGAACTAATGACATTCTTGGAAAAGCTAAAGTTAAAGATACCGTTGTTAATGCTACAATCACTGATATGACCGACTTCTTAGGTCCAATCAGAATTAAGTAATTCTTACTAATTACTTATTAGAGGTTTTGATGAATACAGAAGAATTTTACAATGGCTCACCTTATGAAGTGGGCACTATGGATAACCTTGCAGAAACAAAGGTAAGCTATAATAACCTTGTAAAAGTTGTCCACGATGCTGCAGGCAGAAAAGGTTTAACTCTTTCTGAGTTTCTTAATTTGCAAAAATCTTCAGAAGAGTCTTCTGAGCTTGTTACATACCTTGATGAAAAAGGGTACTCTGTTCGCTCAATGGGCGAGGACGCAAAAATCTTTAATAATCAGATAAACACTCAAGCCGCTTTACAAACAATTCAAAACTTCTATGATATGTATATCTCTCCAACACAAGGAGACGCTCAATATCGTTTAGGAGAAGTTACAGGTCGCGCACTCCCAGGAACTGTAAATAATCAAACTGACGATCAAGGTCGTTTATTTACAAGATCTTTATATAACACAGTACTTAAATATAAAATTTGGAAAGTTGACCGTCTTGTAGATACTGAAGAATATTATTCTGTTCTTTGGTTCCCACCTTTTAAGCCAAACAGCGTTAAAGCTACTTCTTGGAAAGGCGCATATGTTTCTGACAACAGTGAAACAATTTCTCTTTCAATGGGAGAATATCTTTCACAAGCAAAAGCAAAGCGACAAGAAGAACTTGATGAACTTAATGCAAAGCTGATTGAAGCTGGTGAAGAAGTTACACAAACAGAAGCAGATGATACACGCCTCGTTAAAAATCCATCAGCAACAAATGATAGCGCAAAATATTATGATACATTTGACTTAAACAAGTTTCTTGCAGCTCGTTCTTCATTTACATACCGTGCGCCTGGCTTCAAAGCAATCAATGATAACATTAATATGATTCAGTGGCTTTTTGAAGGCTGCACAGGAATTGTATCAACATATCTTACAGAATGGGATATTTCATTATATCTTCAAGAAGGCCTTATATCTGATTTTAATGGCACAATGCCAAATTACATTTTATTGACTCATCGTATGGATAAAGACAATCCTTCAGGATATACTGATGAACGGGCAGCTTCTTACGGTGTAGTAAACTGTGCTGTTTCAAAACTTAACTCAGATTATCATAAAACTTGGTATATCAATGCTTATCCATATTCGTCTTGGCATACTGCGTATCCTGACCCTTGGAAGATGGCAGGCTGGCTTGATAAGATTGAACAGAATGGCCAAATCGTTTATGTGCCAAACTGGTTTAAGTTTGGTCGTGAAGGCGTAAGCAACTACCTTGCTGGTAAAGATCTCGGTTATAAACCACGCCGTGACTGTATTAGTTCACGCTTGCTTTATCAAGATTTTGAAAATGCTGCTCTTTCAGGTTACACTGATTGGTCTTTTGATAAAAAGATTTGGAAAGCTCTTTACACTGGCGATGATGACGGCTTTACAGATATTGACTTAGTTTATTTATCAACATCTTGTGGTATGTTCAAAAAAGCTGACTTAATTGACCAAGTTGAAATGATTCTTTATGGCGTTTCTGCTGACGGTGTTCCTTATGATGGTTCAGAAGTCATAGGCGGTGATAACGGCTCTGGTAACGGCAATATTACAAATGATGAAGAATATTCTTATTCTTCTGCTGAAGGTTCTGGCGGAAATAAGTACTGTCCAGGAAGTGTTTTCAAAGGTGCATTAACATTCTTAAATATGTTCAACACAAAAGATAGTAAGAAGAATGCTTCAATGTCACAAGCAGAAAGCCGTTTGCAAAGTGATAGCGGCAACACTTATGGAGTAATGCAAGATTCACTTGGTATTACAAAACAGGCATCTACAGGTCAGCCAGCCACTTTAACAGAAGATGGTTACATTCTTGGAACTAAAAAAGCATTTACTGAAAACTCTATTGGCGTAGGTGTTCCTCAGTACAACCCAACATTATATGGTGGACCTCACGGATACTACCGTTCACCTGAGTCATATCAATCTTACTATGAAGAAAACTCTGTTTACTTAAGAAATGTACCTCGTATTGATAAATGTCCTAATAGCTTCAGTCACGACTCTTGGGCAGGAATTACTTGGCCATCACTTCCAAACTGGCAAGATAACTACTACTATAAAGGAAATGAAAAATGGACTTCAAACGTTGGCGCAGTTGCAAATGGTGAAAAGCAGTCATTTGAACAATCTTGGTCTGCTGGTTTTGCTCGATTAAAGCAAGGTGTTCACTCTTACTCAATGCAAACTGCATACATCAGACGCCGTCACGATACTATCATTGAAGGTCACTTACATAGAAAACATCGTTGGTGGGCTGGCTGGAGAGGCTGGTACTCTTGGCGTTATTTTGGCTACGACGTTGGTTGGGACCAGCGTGCAAGTAACGGTGAGTTGCTTAATCGCTATGGCAACTATTGGTGGGAGTGGCGTAAATCAACATTGTACAGCAATCGTTGGTGGTGGAATTCACTTTGGAATAATTGGGCATATTATGATGCTTGGCTAAACTATTACAACTTTTATTTCTCTTGGCAATATAGCTGGGGCTGGAAATGCGTATTGCATCGTTATGTACCTTGCACTTGGGCTTGGCATTATGAATGGTGCTATGCTGACTTCAAAAGATATGTTATTCATAATGGCTTCCACGATTATAAGTGGAAGATTGCTATGGTTCAGCACTATAATGCAACTCTTGACCCACGGTCAAATGATAAGTTCCGTAACAGATGGGCTGCAACATTCTCAAAGATGTTTGGCTATTCAACACCTTATGAGAGAGCGTATCTTTCAGCATCAACAGAAGATTATGAATTATTTATTGACGACTCAGGTAAGCAGCCAGGAACACTGTTTGAAAAATACGATGACAAATATAAACAAGTAATTTCTTCTTATATGACAGTTAAGGAACATAATGTAATGGACTATTTAGTTGACTGGGGACGAGGCGTCGGTGCCCATAATAAACTTATGTTCTTGACTCGTGGTCCTAAAGATCAACCTGACTGTCTGTTCCGTTGTGAAGTCTATCATAATATGAAGCCAATTTGGTATTGGTGCGAACATTCTAAAAAATATTCATCACATAAAACTAAGTATTGGTTTGAAAAACATTGTGGATGGAAGCACTATCTTTCTGTAAGAATTGATACAACAGACAGATTTTATGCTGGTCTTTACAAGCCTGCATTTACAAACTATGGTTCAGACTATGGTAAGATACCAAGATCAAAAGCAATTCAGGATTCAACTGTTCCTGTAAATGGACAGATAAGTTCAGCTGTTGCAAAACACAGTTTCTTTGGCTCAGGTTTAGGTAACAACTGTTCTGAAACTCGTAAGTCACCTTATGATCTTATGGAGAATATCAGTGGTCGTCGTTTTCCTTACTACAATGTTAACAAGGACTCTGACGAAATGCATAATTCATTCAGTGGCATTCGTGGCAAAGGTATTCTTGGTGACATCCCAGGTCTTGACTTTGTTGCTGACGATTCTAATATTGAAAAGTTTAGTGATAAAACTCGTATTACTAAAGGCGATCCACTTAATACAGCATTTGGACAGCTACACTTTCCGTTCTGGAAGATTGCATCATTCACTAAAGGTAATGTTGCTCTTAACGGTAATACATACCGTGTAGCAGGCGGACGTATGAATTATGTTGAAGGCAGAGCCCCTGATTGGTGGAATAAAATGATTCTTAATATGAGTTTAAGAAACACATTCTACCGTGGTGATATGTCAGGTCCAAAAATTGCAACATTCTCATTAAAGAATTTTGCTATTGATGTAACAAGCCTTGACATAGGTATGGGTAAGCAAACTATTGAAGCAAGAAAATGCAAAGTTAGAAACAATGGCAATGAGTTCCTTATTACAGCTGACAACATTCGTTCATATACAACTTATCAGCAGTTAGGCGGTGACGGAAGACTTCACGATTATGTGGATAAGTGTACCTTAAAGAATGCTTGGGTTGGCGCAAAATATTACTTCACGTCATATGATATTGCTCCAAGATTTATGTATAATCTTGTATCAACTCAAAATGGATTCTTATCGGGCGCAAAAGACTTGCTCTGTGGACATATTAAAGATTCAAAAGGCCGCGATACTGGTAAGTACATACTGTCTTTTGACTATATTCGTGACATTATGGTAGGTACTAATCGTTCAGCAGCTCTTGTTTCGCCTCGTTCATACTTTCTTGCAAATCCTGAAGGAAAGTTTAAAGATGAAGAAACTGGCGAAATTTATAATTGTGAAGATATGTATGGTTACAATCAGTTCTTAGTTTGGGCAAGAGAGTGGTTTGACAATGACTCACTGACCAACTTTAATAAACATAAAGAACTTGAGAACGCATTCAACTTAAGAATAAGCACTCTTGCAAATATGAACAGTAAACTTGAAGTTTATAAAGATCTTGATATTAAAACAATGTCATATAATACAATGATTGCAAGTTGGCGTGATATGAATGCATTCATTGACTTAAAGTATGACGAAGGTATTGAACAGTTCTTCCTTGCTTATTTGAATGTTTTGTATGAGTCAAGAAGATATTTTATCAATAAAAGATGTAATAAACAAGACGGAACATTGTGGGCTTGTCGTCATCTTGAGAAAATGATTCCTCAAATGGTTGCTTCAGCTGTTTCATCTGGTGCAGGTGTGTATCCTGCTGAGTTTAGCAAATCAACAGGAAAAGAAAATGTCGCATTCTACGAAGTTCAGAATACACTCGAAAAGAAATCTGAAACTTTAAAGAAGATTGCAAACGGAGAATCTGCTGCACTTGAACCTGATATGATTAAGACTGTTTATGTAAAAGTAAAATATGCAACTGAAGCTGATTATATCAAATGTCAGGAAAAACTCAAATCTGGTGAGCTATCTCCAAATGAAGAAACCATTATTAAAGTTCGTCCTTGGAATTATATTAAGAAAAGAGATGGCTCATATAAGAATATAAATGCAGGTGACACAATCAATACAGCAAAAGGTGAAATGTGGAATAATGCGGGTTGGGCAATCAAATATGGTAAAGAAAAATATATCATCAAGCCTGTAAACGGACCTTATGGAATATTCTCAAAAGAAGTAAAAAATGAGTTCAAAACTCGCAAAAAATTGGAGCAAAATGATACATTAAGTCTCACAATACACGAGTATGATATGTACATAAGTCCTGTTTATTCTGATAAAAACTCACTTAAACCATTTGACATCAACTGGGATAATCTTGCTGCAAGCGAGTCAGGAATCGTATTCAACTTATTCGGCGGTACAGCAGCAGATAAGATTAGAGAACTTACACAAGCTGGTGTTACAGATCCTCAAGCATTACTTTGTGGTGCTAAACAGAGCACAGATTATTGGAGAATTCCTGTAAGTGGAAAACTTCCAAAAGCAGAAGGATATAAATCCGACATTACACTTGAATTCTGCAATCAAACAGAAAGTGGACTTATATCAACTATGCCATCTAAAAATCCTGCAGCTTTATCTGGCGCAGCTGCTTATGCAATGTGGCCAATCATCGAGGAACAAACTGATGTTATTCCAAACTCAGGAGATTTTGCAATTTCATTAAAAGACTTTGGTAAAAACTAATTAAAAGACGGAGGTTATAAAATGACACTTAATTCAAAGTTACCAACTTATAAAGAAGAAGCTTCAAGAATAGTTGAAGAGTCAAAAGACTCTTCTTATATGAAGTCTCAAATTATAAATCTTGCACAGCGTGCATTCACTGACGGTGTAGTTTCAATTATGCAGAAGCAAAAAGTAAAGTCAAAGAAGGAAGCTGTCGAAAAACTTAACGAGGATATTTCTGATTACTATCTTGATAAGAACATTGAAGTATTAAATGAATACTTTATGTCAATCATTCGAGAATATACAAAAAACGGAAAGCTTGTTATGGGCTATGAGGAAGCTATCATAAAAGATTTCATAAATGTTGCTAAAGCGATTTATGATATGGGACTCATAAGTGGTGTTACAGTTGCACAAGACCCTATCAAGCTTGAAGTATTCTTAAAGAATAAGGAGAAGCTTGAGGATGGAACATACTAAACGATATTCATTCACAAACTATTTCTATAAAGTATTTTACGAGCGAGTGGGTATTGAGTTAGATGATGACACAAGAGCTTATATTCTTAGTGTTTGTCATAACAGTGAACCACATCGCAAAATCGACAATAAAGGTCGCAACTCTGAATACTTTACAATGCGTGTGAATGACCAATTGATTACTGTTGTATGTGATGGAAATACTCACAAGATCATTACTTGTGTTATTGAAACACATCACAGAAAAGAGTTTGATACTCTTTAATCCTTTTGGAGGTTTTTATGAAAATGATGTTTAAGGAAATCAACGGCAAAGATGAGGCAATGCGCTTTATTATTTTGGCTGATGATGACGGCGTTGAAATAAAAAAGTTTCCAATTTACATAAACAAAGAAATGACCACAAAGTTGCCTGTTCTTTCTGAAACTTATGGTACACTCCCCGAGCTGTTCAAAATGGTTTATCAGTCAGGTGTTAATGGTGAAGATATAGAATTTATTGAAGAAAATGTTGAATTATAGAACTTTTGATAAAAATCTTTTATATTATTTATGGAGGAACTGGGTATGATACAGACAAAATACTACAAGAGAACTCCTGACGCCACTGAAAGAAGGGGTTTTCTGACAAAGAATGAGAGTCTTGCTCTCGCAGCTGCAGATCAACTCGCCAAAAACATCAAGGTAAGCTATTACAACGATAAGGGCACGATTCTTATGGTGGAAGCAGAAGTTGATGGAAATGATAATCTTAAGGCTATCAATGCGTTACTTGCTGACAATGGTTTCAGCACAGATCTTGAAACAATGTTGCGGAAGGCTTAATGAAAATTATCAACTGTAAGAACGAACGCGACATAAAGAAATGTCTCAGACAGAATCGTCCATATATGGCAAACCTTATGGACTTTAATGATAACATAAAACCTCAGCTTTTTGAAGGAGCAGAGAAACTTCACTTTGTCTTAAGTGGTCCTCAAACAGAAACAATCGGTGAACGCGCTTTTGCAAACTGTTGGGAACTTGAACGATTCGATGGACTTCCAAAGATCATTGGCCCTGCTGCATTTACTTTCTGTGAATCATTAAAAGACTTTAACTTTACAACAATAAACAACTTATATCCTGATGCATTTTCTTATTCAGGATTGCAACAAATTGACTTACCGCCGAACATTGAAAATATCCCACCTAGATGTTTTCAAGCTTGTCTTAGACTGAGAAATCTTAATCTTAATAAAGTTGAAACAATTGAAGAAGAGGCGTTTCAATCATCTGGGATTAGAGTACTAGACATTCCTGTGTCTTTAGCAACAATAGGAAAGAAAGCTTTTGAAGGCTGCATTTATCTTAGTGATATTGTTTGCGAAAGATTCTTGCCGCCTAAGCTTTCTGCATCATCTTTTTATGGTTGTTCAATCAAGAATGTTTGGGTTTTCTCAGAAGCTCAACTTGAGTATTATTTGAAAGACCGTTATTGGTCGAAGTTTGATGGAATCTTCAGAATTGGTACACCTAAGATTTTGAAACAAAGAATGGAAGACATTCGTAACAACAAGGATTCATTATGGCCTATTTGAACATAAACAACTATGCTCTTTATCGAGCAATAAAATACATCATCTTTCCCGCAAAACTACTTTTCTGTATTGCGGTACTGTTAATATTGTAATTATGATAGACTATAAGAAATATTTTCCTTATGACCAAATTCGCCCAGAGCAGGAAACTGTACTTAAAGAAATTGCCTCGCACTGGAATGATAAGAAGTATTTCATTTTGCAACTTGATGTAGGTACAGGAAAGTCAGGTATTGCAAAATCAGTTGCTAATTGGAGCAAGGATGCTTTCATTATTACTGAAACGAAACAACTTCAGGAACAGTATGTTCACGACTTTGGAAGTGATAAAGAGTTCGTTTCAATTAAAGGTAAAGCAAATTATGAATGCAACAAGAATGTCCGTTTGAACTGTGAAAACGGTCCTTGTACTTTGAAGAAGTCAACTCATCTCCCGCCTTGTATGGCAACTTGTAAGTATTATGCTTTAAGAAAAAGAGCACTTGCATCTCATACAGTTTTGACATCCTATGCATACATTTTCCGCGCGTTTGACTGTGCAGGCTTTTGGAAGCCTCGTCAGTTGATGGCTTTTGATGAATGTCATTTGCTTGAAGATCAACTTGTCAACTTTGCTTCATTTGAAATCAATCCTGAAGAACTTGACAGAACTTATGGATTGTTTGATCTTTGTGAAGACAGAAAAGATTACTTGGCAAAGTTTACAGAAGAAGGTTGGGAAGCAAACAAAGAACGCTTTACAAAGTTTCTTAATCTTATTAGATGTAAACGCGATGAGTTGCATACAATGATGGAAGAAGAGATGGAAGGCGAAGATGCTGAAAATCTCGATGAAGACACACTCGAGTCATTGGGCAAAACACATAAGCTTTATTACAAAATTGATAAACTTTACAAAAAGATGGATGTCTTTGTAAGCCAAAGAAAAGATAATTGGATAATTGCGCCTAATTCAACAGATGGTTCACTGTCATTTACTCCGCTTTTCGTTGACTCTTTATTTCATCAGTTCTGTAACACTTGGGCTGAAAAGTTTTTGTTTATGTCAGCAACAATTCTTGACATTGATGGATTCATTAAAGACTTAGGCATAAACAAAGATGACTGTCTTGTAATTAAAATGGAATCAACTTTTGACCCTGCGAAGTCTCCAATTTATTATATGCCTTGTGGTTCAATGAATTATCAAAACATTGAAGAAACTTTGCCTAAAGCTTGTGCAGCAATTGGAAAAATACTTGACAAAAAACAGAATGAAAAAGGAATTATTCACACAGGAAATTATCGTATTGCAGAAGCAATTTGGAATGACTTTGAACATATTGATAAAGATGATCACAATCGTTTACTTGTAAAAGACAAAGATAACAATGAGATAACAAATCAAAACTTATTAAGAGTTCACGAACGCTCAAAAGACACAGTTTTGCTTTCTCCTTCAATGACAACTGGTGTTGACTTAAAAGATGACTTGTCAAGATTTCAAATTGTTGTAAAGATGCCTTTTAGCTCTTTAGCAGATCCGCGTATAAAAAGAAAGTCGGAATTGTCTTCCGACTGGTATGCTTGTCAAATGTTGAAAACTTTGGTTCAGGCGTGTGGTCGTTCAACTCGTTCAGCTGATGATCATTCTGCAACTTTTGTACTTGACTCATCTTTCAATTATTGGATAAACAAATACAAAAAGTGGCTACCTAAGCAGTTTCTTGCACGTCTTAAAGGCGTTACATTAACCTAATGGCAACATATCATTTCCATCAGTAAGGCGGCGGTCTGTACGGCGCAAAATCGCTTCAAGATCGCTGTCATTCAAAATGTTTACAATTTAAGATATTTTTGTATCTCTTTTTCTGTAATACTTTTCTTTTTCTTTTTGAATATGTTCGCGTTTTTCTTTTGATAGTGTTCTTGATTATGATCCTGAAACTTCACATAGCTAAACTATAATGAATGGTTGAAAGGAAAACAAACTAAATAATAACTTCGTGGAGACAATAAATGTCTCGATAAATGGGAGAAAAAAATGGAAATAAAGATTGAGGATGTTAAAGGCAAGAAAGTCCGCTATGTTGAAATGGCAGACGGTCGTAAATTGCCACATATGACTGAGTCAGCACTTCGTATGCCCAACTCAACATATAAATTACTTTCTGAGTCAGAATTGTCTACAAGCTTAAGAGAGTCAATTTCAAGAAAAGTCAAATCAACACACTTTACAGAATCAGATAACGATGGAGCATTAAAAGCTGCTATTCGTATGCGTGAAAGCGCAACTGAATCTGATAAGAAAGAGTTTGATAAGATCATCAAAAAGCTTCGTGAAGGTTCTGCATCAACCGAAAGAAAACTTTGGAAGTTTCCTATTTCAAGATTTGGTAATGTAAACGGCAATGGTCGTGTTTACACAAGGGAATTGTGGGAAAATGTTATCAACAATCAGAGAGACAACTGGGTAGGTTCTTATGGTCTTGCAGATCATCCTATGGACGATTGTGACCCAGGCCAATTCAAGAATGCGGCAATCGTATGGCTTGATATGATGATTGATGATGCAAACAAATTGATTTGGGCTATTGGTACATTCGTTGGTACTTATGGTCGTTTGGCACAGGAAATTATTGAAGCAGGTGGCCGCGTAGGTTTCTCTTCTTCAGGTTTTGGTGAAACACTTTCGGATAAGAAAACAATCAACCCTGAGACTTACATTCTTGAAAGACCAGCCGACATTGTTACTAATCCATCACAATCTGTATTCGGCGATGCATCTAATGAATCATACAACCCAGGAAATGTTGAGTACACAAAACAAACTAGAGAATCAGTTGAAGCAACTTCAAACTTGAGAGAAGGCGCTCCAAGATCAAATATTTTAAGAGGAAAACAGATGAACACAGTAGACGCAGTTAAAATGGACGAAGGCAAAAAGCCTAATGTAGGACCTGTCGCTATTGATAAACTTACAAAGAAAGTTATCGAGAAGCAGGTAGAATCAATGATGAACGACACAGACAAAGCAACTAACCCTGCTTCAAAATTGTCTGAAGTAAATGAACTCTTGTCAATGGTTCGTGAGTCAAATGATGAAGACCTTATTGCTAAGGTTGAAGAAAAATTAGTTGCAACTCGTGATGAATTGTTCGCTCTTTGCGAATCTGCATCAAAAGTTCAGAATGAGTTCGGTGACTTGAATGAGTTTGCTGAAAACACAAAGAAAGCAGTTGTAACTGGCAAGTTGCTTGCTGAACAGGTTGACGACTATAAAACACTTTGTGAAGGACTTGAAGAAAAAGTTCAGAGCCTCAGCAAAGAAAACAACATCTTGAAAGCAAAACTCGCAATCAAAGAAAATAAAGAAAAGACTGCTGCTGAAGCTGCTAAAATCCGTGAAAACGAAGATAAAAAAGCTGCTGAAGAAAAAGCTAAAAAAGATAAAGAATGTGAAGATCTCAAAGAAATGGTTGCTAAACTCAACAAAGCAAACCGCAAACTTGAGTCTGAAAATGGAGTATTACATACACGCGGCAACCACGCTCTTGCTCAGATAAAAACATTGAAAGAAGCAGTTGCTTCTGCACAGGCTGAGGTTGAAGCTGCTAAAGCTGAAACAAAGAAAATGGCAGAAAGCCGCAATGAATATCGTCAGCAGACAATCCGTCTTCAGACAAAACTCCGTGAATCTGCTTCAATGCTTGATGCTGCAAAAGTTGAGTTTGAAGAATATAAAGAAGCGCATCAGGAAAAGATTTCATTCAAACCTGCTGAAAAAGACTATGTTGGCAAATATTTGAATATGCGCGAAAACCGTGGTCTTGATGTTGAAAACTATTGGAATGACTTGGTAACTCAGTTTGGTGAGTCTGTTCTTCCATTTGAACGCCAGATACGTGGTGCAAAAACATATAATGAAGCATTTGCTGCATTTATGAAATATCGCAACCGCATCGATGAATCCGCTGGTGCTGCAGCTGCTGCAACAATCGACCCAAGTGTTTCTTCTTTGAAAGAAAGAAAAACAATTCTTGAGGAAGCAGGAATGCAGAAAATGAGTGAAGACCTTGATGACATCAACGCTCTCGAACTTGAAAGAATGAAGAAAATGGGATTGATGTAATCCTGAAATAATCAAAGCCCATTCCACTTCGGAGTGGGCAATTTTCTTTTAAGGGGATCATATGAACGGAGAATTGACAAACCTTCTTGAAGGTATAGAAACAGCAAATAAGCTTGAAGAAAAAGCAGGAATTGTCAGCGGTCTTGCAAAAGCTGCAGGCGCTGCAGTAAAAGGTGCTGTGAAAAATGCTGGTCACGCAGTTAGAGCAGGTGTTCAAGGCGCTTATAATTCTGCAAAAGCAGGTCTTCAAAATGCTGCTAATAACATACAGCAAAAGCAAGCAGGCAAAGATCTTGATAATAAACTTGAAAACTTAGCAAACAGCTTATCAAGTCTTCTTACTAGTACTGCTGCAGGAGATGTTCAGAAAGACGCTGATAAAGCAAAAGCTGCAAGTACTGAAGCTAATAATGTTAAGAGAAATGCCAATAAAGAACTGCAAAATGCAGAAAAAGAGGCTAATGATGGCGGAGATAAGGGGGCTCAGGTATAATGATTGATACTTCATTTGAGAAAGCGTTATTTGAAAATGCTCCAAAAGATCCTGTTCAGCAAGCTGCTGAAAATGCAGAAGCTGCTAACAAAGCATCTGCACAAGCACACAAAGATGCAAACAAAGCTCAAGCAAACTCTAATGCAGCAAACAATTTAGCTGCAGAAGTTTTGGGACTTAAACAAGGCGCAACATTAAAACCTGCTGATGTTTTAGCAAAGTTGAAAGCAGATCCTTCAATACTTGATAAGATTGCAGGAAATGGAAATCTTTTAGGATTGTTGAAAACTTCTAAAGAAAACATTCTTGCATTAAAGAATGCTCCAATGTTAAAACCTGAAGAAACTCAACAGAATGATTCTGAGTCTGCACAAACAAATCAAGGCGAAGCTGCACCAGCAACAAACACAGAAGGTCAGCCAGAAAATGCTGAAAATGCTCCCGCTCCAGATGGTTCACAGCCTCAACCACAACCTGCACAGCCACAGCCTGAACAACCTCAGGGAGATGCAAGTAAAGTAACTGCTGCAGATCAAAACTTGCTTAATACAAGAATACTTAAAAACTGTTCACCACAAGATCTTATTGCATATTTACAACAGCAACAAAAATAAATCTATAAAGGCGAGCTTCCTGCTCGCCTTTTTTGACCTCCAATAAACCTCCGAAAAATTACTTTAGTTTATAACTTTAGGGCTAAAAGCAACTTTCTTTGGTTCAAAAGAAATCTTTACAGTGCCATTCTTGAACTCAACAGTTGACTGTTCAATGTCGTAACGGTCACGGTCGACATAGAATGGACAAGTGTGATCTTTTACAACAAACTTCTGGTAGTCGTAAATGATCGCCTTTTCAACTTTTGGCTCTTCTTTCTTGTCCTCATCGTCATCTTCTTTTTCAGATTCCTTAACCTCAGTTAAGCCAGACTTGAGAATAAGATTGATGTAAGATGGATTGTTTTCGTCTACAGCAAATGAAACATTTTTAGGGTCATAGCCTGCGATTGCAAACTCATAAACCTTTCTTTTGTTTTCATCAGTGTAAATGTTACAAGGAGGATAATTACTGCCAACAAGACTTGATGGCGCATTAGAACGACCTGATGAGTATGTGCGAACAATAGTCTTTCCAACTTTGTTGCCATCATCATCAAGAATGTCTTTCTGATAAGTACGAGTTCCTTCAGGACACTCACCTGTCATCAAGGCATTCAAAATCTTTTCTCCAAAAAGTGGAGAACCAAAGACTCCCAAACCAGGGACGTCAAAATCCAATGATCCACGCATAGTGCGATCTCCTATAAAAATATATTCTATCCGCTTTCGCGGCATAGTTGCAAAATGAAGGCCAAACCGAGCCGAAGCTCGCGTTTGGTACTGTTATCCATTTAGTATATTTTACAAAAATGTAGGCTTTATTGTTGTCCCATTGCAGCAAGTGCAAGTGTTGCAGTATCAACTGGGTCCTGATCTTCGTACTTGTCAGTCATATCAGAAGAGTTCTTTTCTGCAATACCATTTCTTGACAACTGACCGAGCTGGAATGCGTATTGGTTCCAACTGTCAATCAATCTTCTGAACAATGAAACTTTTGCATCAGCAAGTTGGATTCTTGCTTTGAAGTCTGCAACTTCTTTTGTATATTTTGCAATAATCATATACTCGATTTCAGTGTCCTTAAACCACTTTGCTCGAGCATCTTCTTTCTTGTTTACCTCCATACGGATTTCAAGAAACTTTTTTGCGTGCCATTCTGCATAAGATTCTTTCGCAGTGTTCCAAGCCCATCGAGCCTGTTCATAAAGAGCAGTCAATGCCATTGTGACATGCTCGTGCTGCATAATAGCTTTATCAATTAAAGGTAACGGAGGAGACGAGTTTCCATCAAAGAGCAGCTTTTGGTCCATTTTTGTAACTTGTTCAGAAACAAACTTAATAAGCTGATCTTCATAGAAGTTCATTACTCCTGAAATGCTTGTATCATTTATGTCTGCTTCTGCTGAGCCAATACCATCATCTGCAGGTTGATACAAAGTTTGTGGAGCTTCTTGTGTATTTACCGTCTCTTCTTTTTCAACGATAGTTCTTCCCATAATGATATATTAACATTTTTTGCCGCGCTTCATTGATGCAATACGCATCTTAATAAAGTCATCTTCATCACGAAGTCTTTTCTCGTATCTTCCGCAAGCGCATTTTCCTTCACTGTCACGCAAACGGAAATCTTTACACATACAAGTGTTTGATTTATTTGTTAAGCAGTGATGATTGCTTTCAACAAACAAAGGCTTAAACTTGGCTTCATCTACAATGTAAACACCGTACTTATCTTCAAGAAAGATGTCAAGCTGACTTTCAGTTGTTGGAGGAGTTATCAACTCTTTGAGCAAATACCCGCCGTACTGATTTCTTTCTTCCTGTTCTCGTTTCTCTTTATCAGTCATTTTCTCTTTAGCCATTTTAACACCTCTTATTCGTTTTCTGTTTCAATAAACACTGCATCATTGTTTTTACCTGCAAGGTAAAGCGTCTTGATGATGTCAGTGAAACTCATCTTATCATTTGTTGAAATAGCATCACCTTCAACTTCCTGAAAGTTGAACTCACGATTTGAACTCTCAAAAACTACAGTTGTTCTGTCTTTTGATTTCTTTACTTTAATGTCCATTTGACAGTCCTCCAATAAAAATATTAACATAAATAATAAATAAAATATCATTTCTTATTATTTATTATTGTCCAATATAGCTAAAAAAGTGGGAAATTATTTGAACTTTGATTTAGTTTCTTTTATATTATTTTTGTAAAAAACAAAAAATAGGAGGATATATATGAGAGCAGTTGTTAAGGTTATGTTGAAAGACAAAGCAGCAAAAAAGATGTTGTCTGTAAAAGACACACTTGAAGATATGTACGGCTTGACCGTATCAAAAACAGGCCGTGTTGTTGAAGGTCTTGCTGAGGATCTTGATGACGCTGGCCAGGCTTATTCTGAAATAAGCGAGGCAATGTACAATGGCGACACAGAATACATCTGATGATATAAAGACAGTTGACATTCTTGGGTCAACTTGGACAATCAAATATGTCGATGATGACCCTGCTTTTGAACAAGCGAATGGTATCACAAATGATGCCGCTCGTGAAATTATCATAGAGAATGTCAAAATGACAGATGATCCTCTTGCGTTTGATATGCAGTCACAGTATATCAATCAGAAAAGGGTTCTTCGTCATGAATTGATACACGCGTATCTTTATGAAAGTGGTCTTGGCGACAGTTCAAACAGTTGTGATGCTTGGGCTGTAAATGAAGAAATGGTTGATTGGTTTGCGAGAAACATTCCTAAAATGCTTGCAACCTTTAAGGAGCTGAAATGCTTGTAGCGAAAATTGTTTACTTCACTTTCGCATTTGGAATGGCTTTAATCGACATCTTTTGGTTTACGCAGAAGTTGTCGCAGCAGAAAGTGTGGAATTATCTTATGGGAGTTTTGGGCTTTCTAAAGTTTTTGCTTATTGCAATGGACTTTGGTACTGAAAACTTTACACCAAAAATGATTCAGGTTATAACTGAGCCACTGTTCGCAGTTTCTGTAGGACTTTGTGCTTGGTTCTTGTGGAGGACAAAACACCAATGAGATTTATCATACCTTATTTTGCAGGTTCGATTTCAACTGCTTTAATAATCGGATGTGTTCTTGGCGCATCTGATCCTAATCAATTTGGAATGGGAATTGCTCTTGCAATCATCATAACGGTTGCCGCAATTATTGCTTGTTTCAAAAGACATAAGCGTAAGCAGAAGGAATACTACGACCGCTTTAGGAGCAAGAAATGATTACAATTAAACATCGCGGAGAAGAATTGACTTCCGCGGAATTGAAAGAGATTTATGACAATCTCTTTATTTCTGAACATGCTCGTGAAAGACTGCGGGAAAGAGTTCATGTTAATATAAAACAGTTGTTTGAGAGTCCACTTGTTGCATATTTCAATACTGATGGTTCAGTTAATGTGGCTCTTGATGAATACAATTACTTGGTTGTTCAATACTGTGAACATTTCCAAAATTGGAAGGTTGTTACTTGGAAAGAGAAGTCTTGGAACAGTAAGACAGTTTTTGACAAGCAGCGAATGGCAAAAGCAGGATACGGACGAAAGGTTAAAAATGAAGATAAGATTTGCGTGCCAAAAGCCTGAGCAGGAAAAGGAACTCAAACATATTGTTGAAGTTGAGGCAAAGAAACACTTCAAAAGATGGATTTCTTTGTATGGCAATTTTGGCGGTAAAGTCCCTGGTGTAAAGGAAGATCATTTCTGTCTTCAACTCGACATTTGGGACAGTGACTTCTTTGATGATTTGCAGCGGGCAAAGCAGGAAATGTACAAAAACGGCAGAGTTATGCTGCCTGACTTTTTGTCTGATGTCGAGGATAACTTAAGTTTTGTTTCAAAGGTAGGATGTGTATGAAAAAGATTTTGATTATTTCATTGGTTGCAGTACTTGCATTGTTTACAAGTTGTACATACATGTCTGAAAAAGATGATGCCACAGGATACTATAACACTCTTTACAGCGGAAGAGTTTATCACAATCAAATTGTTCTTTTTAATCAGAATGAAAAGATTCTTGAAAATCAGGAACTCATTATTAAACAGAACGAAGAAATATTGAAGGCATTGAATGAAAAGAATTGACGACATAAAATATGTTATTTCTATGGAAGAAACTTTAAGAAAACTTGGATTTTGGAAAGGAGACAAATAATGTACGCACCAAAGATATATGTTACCGTGGGAATCTCGGGAGCGGGTAAGAGTCATTTTGCAAAAAGATATTGTTCTGCTTTTAACGCGGTTGAACTTAATCTTGACAATTTCCGTAAAAAGATAAGCGGAGACATCTCAAATCAGAATGTTACTTTCGAAGCAATTAAGCTTCGTGACAAAGAATTGATTGCCCACTTGGCAGGCGGTCACAATGTAATGATTTCTGATACAAACTTGCACGCAAAAGGCATTAACGATATTGCGAAAAAGTTTCCTTACAATGATGTTGAAGTTTTCTTTATTACCGACTCAGAAAATGTTCAGCTTTGTAAAGACCGCATTGCTGATGATCTTGCAAATAAAGTTGACCGCAGTAATGTACCCGATGAAGTTATTGACCATCAGCACGAAAACTATATGAAGATGATGGACGCAACTTTTGCTGAAAACGTCCACATTCATTTTGTTGATACAAACGGCAAAGTATCTTAAAAGACTAATTTAATCAATAGGAGTTCGTATGAGTGAGAAAAAAGCTCCAGAAACTCCCGTTGATAAGTACAATAAACTTATTCGGGAAATAAAGCATCAAAAGAAGGTTTTAGAAACTGCTCAACGCAATGTTGAGAAGTCAACTAAAGCCTTAAATGATTTAATGAAAAAATTGTGGTTTTGTCCTGTCTGTAATAAGCCACAGCTTATCCCAAACAAAAAAGAAATAAAAGAAGTCCTTGAAAGCAAAATGAATGAAGACGGCACAGATTCTTTCTATAAATGTAGTTATGCTCAATGTTCAATATGTAATAGGTTTGTTCTTATTGGAAAGGACTTTATGGGCGATGATGACTAAATACTAGGAGTAGCGAAAGTGAACGAAACATTATTTAAGGCAATTCGTGAAGGCGGTAATATGTCTATAGCAGGTGAAGACGGAACCGAAGTAATGGCAACAAAACTTCAAGTTGCAAAAATGACACCTGAACAGTTTGAAGAATTCAAGACGTCGTTCTTTTCATTTTTGATGGAATTGAGCGATATGTATAATGAAAGATTTGGAACTCCAATTTGGAAAGATGAATCTTTGATAACAAAAGGAAAGATTTACTCAGGCTCAACAAGAGCTTTCTTTCAAAAGCCTTTTGAAGAGTTTACAAAATATAAGAAATCAGTAGGTGACTTCGATATACAGTTGCCTGAAAGTACAATGGAACACTTCCCAAGTTTTGTTGAAGAACTTACAGGAAAAACTGTTGGCGACTTTACTTTTTACGGAAGTAGAACGAAGTCAATGCAGTCACATTCTTTGGTAACAGCAAATCCTGAAAAGTTTGCAGGCATTGGCGCAGAATATATGCAGTTTGATTGGGAATACACTCAATGGGATGATGAAGCAGGAAAGCCTGCTGAATGGAATGATGTATCACATTATTCTTCTTGGGAAGACATTGAGAATAACATTAAAGGTGCATTTGTAAAGATACTTCTTAAAGCAGCTGTTGCAGTAAAATCACAAAGAACTGATAAGCCATTTTACTCAATTAAGACAGGAAAGCCCGTTAAAACTCCTGCTGATGCAAAAGAATACTCATTCCACGTTGATAATGGCGTAACACGCTTACTTAAAGATGTAAATGATGGTTATGCAAAACTTGACATTGGCGACAGAACATCATCACATAGTATGGACTTCTTGTTTGAAGTTCTTTTTGATAGAAAACCTGAAGCTGATGAAAAGCGCAACCTTGTATCTTTTGTTCGTTTGATTAAGTTTATGAACAAAGAGTACGATGACGCTCTTTTAAGAAACATCTTTACAAAGTTTACAAAACTTCTTTTTGATGTTCACGAACAGCAGATATCTCGTGACCTTACAGAAGATCGTGAAGTTAAGCACGCAGCTGAAATGAAGTTTATTGAACTTTGTCCTGCAGTTGCTGATATGAAAGATTATGCTGCAGATGCTGAAGAAGATTACTACACTTCTGAGTTCCGCAAGGAAGGCAACCGTTATGGACAAGCTGATAAGAGAGCTGCTCGTCTTGCAGCACAACAGGAAGGCATATCTTTTAATGGAAGCCATTTGAAGGAAGAGGTGGCTGCTGATGGAAAGACATTATATGTTTACTCTTCCTCAAAAGACCAAGACTTATTCAAATACTATTTTGGAAGAAATCTTAAGTTTGGTTTGAACGGCGGTTCTGCTTATGGTTTTGCAACATACGCAATTATGTCTGATCCTTTTAGTGGTGCATCTGATGTAGGCTATTCTGAAGCAGCTCGTGATAACCTTTATGGCACAAACTGCTTCGAGTTTGAAATTCCTACAGATAAAGTTTTCTTCTTTGAGTATGCTGACTATGTAAAGACATTAAGAGGAAAGAACTCAACACCTGCCAACTTTGTAAAGCAGCAGGTTGACTTTTTCAAACTTCCACTTAGTGATGAACAGATTGCAAGTCTTACTCCTGAAGAAGGCGCTGAGTTTAGTTCAAAAGCGGCTCAGGCATTCTTCCGCTATATGAGCCGCATTTACTATCAGGACAAACTTGGTGCTCTTATTACACCTTGTGCAGGTTTTGTTTACAAAGGAAGAAACGACGGCCGTACATATGTAGGCTGGGATGGTTATGCTCTTATACCAAGACGCTTTACAAATGATTTTGGAAAGACTTGGAAAGAAGTTGATAGAAACTCTCCTGAGTACAAAGAGTATGTTGAAAAAGCAAATGGTGAGCGTGAAGCAGCAGATGTGTTTGATGGACACAAAACTCCATTAAAAGAAGCAGTGTACCGCTTGTTTATGAAGTTTGGCTCAGGCGATGATACTGCAGACAAACTTGTAGATGGATTGTTTACTGACATTGTAATTCACGATGATAAGACAGTTGACTGTACATTCAAAAGCAACTTACCATACATTGACCAAGACAGACATTATCTTCGCTTGACAAATGACAATCATCTTATTCGTTCGCTTCACAAATTGGGATTTAAGTTTGGTAAGCTTAACGCAGGTATCAAGATTGGTAAAGAATCACTTGAACTTTATAAAGATGACTTGATTGAGTCTATTGACCCAAGCATTTGGCCTGATAGTTGTACAGGTGGAATTAAGATTGCAGGCGGTCGAATTGCAAAAGATACTTTCCAAAAGATTCCAACCACAATTGGTGAACACTATGCTTATATTGTAAATTGTCAAATTGATGACGATGTACTTAAAGGATATGAACTTCACGGAAATCCTGACAAGCCAAACTGGACTACTGGTGAAGAAACAAAAGCTAAATTAGTTGCTGCTTATGGTGAGTTTGCAGAAAATTGTATCTTGCCTGAAAAGCCGTTACCAAAAGCAAAAAGACAGTTGAAGAATCCTGATGCTATTGCAAAAGCTGAAGCAAGAGCAAAAGAGAAAGCTGAAAAAGAAAAAGCGGACTGGGAAAGAGTTACAAAGAACTGGGACGATGACGTTGAAAAAGCAATGAAGTTTACTGAAGCAATGGCTGGTAAGTCTCATTTGCCACATTTGTTCAATTCAGGTTCTTCAACACAGATGAAACAGAAACAGTTTGATGAACTATTGAATTACATCCAAGAAAGCGGCAATGTTTTTGATGAAGAGCACTTCAATGTATCTGAAAAGATTGACGGTTCAACAACTTTATTTGGTGTTGATGAAAAAGGCGTCTTTGTTGAAAAGTTTGGTATGAAAGAAATCTACCGTCCTGTTGATTTGCAGCGAGAAGACCTTTCAAGAAAAGTACGCGCATTCCTTGAAATTGCAAATAACCCAGAACTTGTTGACTTTCTTGACGATACAAGAAAAGAGTACAATATGCAGTTCATTAAGGTTCAAATTGAAATGCTTTTGACTGGTGCTTCAAAACACGAAGACAAGTCATTAATGCAAATCGTACTTGTACCTTATAAGCGTGAAAAGTTTGCAGAAGAAGGCGGTGCTTTTGTTGTAAGAGTTATCGGTGATGATCTTCAGCCTCTTCCAGGACAGGAAGAATTGCTTTCTGCAATTTCTTCAATTCTTACAACACCAAAGTTTATTGTAAAGCCAATTTCTGATACAGATCTTGACTTTGCTCCAATCGACTTAAACGAATACATTGCTGAAGTTCTTCCTACATTAAATGTAAAAGACAGAAGCGAAAGAAAAGCTGCTTATGAAGCTGCTCAAGAGAAGTTGCAAACACTTTTAACATCACATTTCCCAGAAGGAAAGTATGGTGAATTTTATGAAGGTCTTGTTGTTACTTGCAACAATGGATTCACTTTCAAGATGACTTCTCCACAGTTTAAGGAATGGATGGCAAAACATAACGAAAGAAAGCCTGTAACATTAAGTCCTGATGATCCTTACGGATTGGTTATGAAAGATTACGGTGAAAAGAAAATACTTCTTAATCACATTGGCCCAGGCACTGAACTCGTTGGTTTATTGTTTGGACATTTTGCTCCGTTTACAGGACCTAAAGGTCACGGCAGAATGATCACTGCTTTTAGAGAAAAGGGTTGTAACAAGTTCTTAATTGGTATCCCAAGAAGTGGAAAGTCTTTTGATGATGACAGAGAAATGTACACAACAGAGCAAAGAGCTGAAATATGTGATGCATATTTGAAGCAAGAAGGACTTGAAGGCAAAGCAGTTATACTGAAAACAGGAATGCCCGCCATTACAGTCAAAGGACTTGTTTGGGAAGCATATAATATGTTTGGACCAAAGATTCGTCCTGTTTACATTGTGGGTCCTGACCGTGCTGATTTGTTCTCAAAGAACAAAGATTTTGATACTGACCCAACAACAACATTCCCAGAAAAGATGGTTCTTACTGATAGAGGTGAAGGAGCAGTTTCAGGTACAAAAGTTCGTGAGTTGATACGAAAAGGTGATGTTGATGGAATTGCTGAAATGACGGGCTACTCCAAACAAATTGCACAAGAACTTGTTGACTTACGAGAAGACAATTTGATGTAAAAAAAATAAAGGCAGCGGTAAGCTGCCTTCTTTGTTAATATATCAATATGAAAACTTTTAGGAGAAACAATGAGAAAGATAACGATTTTACCACAAACAACTAAAGATCCTTTACAGCTTATAGGGATAACATCCGCTGTATGTTATAATTCAGACACTAGTGATAAAGAAAAGAACATAAAACGCGCATTAGATTGCATACACTCAGGACACGGCAGAGTATTAGAATGGCCGAATGTTGAAGTTATAGTTGAAGGATTTTCTGCAAAGATGATGAGAGAAGCTATGCGACATATTGTTGGTACAAGTGTTTTGCAAGCATCAACTCGTTACATTGATTATGAAAAAGGATTTGACGTTATCACCCCACCTGCTATTGCAAACAACAATGATGCAATGGAAGTTTGGTGTAAAGCTATAAGTGACATCAAAATGGCTATGGGTGCATTGAAAGCTTTGGGCGTTCCTAAAGAAGACTACACTAACTTACTTCCGCTCGCTTATCAGTCAAAAATGATTTGGAAAGTTAACTTAAGAGCTTTAACTCATTTTATGAACACAAGAACCTGTTCTCGCGCCTATTGGGAAATCCGTGAGTTTTCGAATATGCTGAAGAAAGCTCTTATGGAATACTCACCTGAATGGGAAATCATTTGTAAAGAACTTTTCGTTCCTAAGTGTGATGCTGTAGGATACTGTACAGAAGCAAAATGCTGCGGAAGACACAAAACAAAGTCGGAGGTTATTGGTGAAGATGTCAAACAAGATTGATGATAAAGATGAATGGGAAGAAGAAGACACCATTCTTGATGAATACCAAAGACAAAAAGAATTAGAAGAAGCTTCTGTTAATAAGTTTCTCACAAGAGAAGACTTTGCTGATATGATAGCACAACAGACTGGTTCTGGTGTTGGTGATCCTTTCCAAAGGATGGCTTACACAAATGACTACATTGCAAAAGCATTGGAAAGAAGCCCTAATGGTTGGATGGTTACTTCTGTAAATCAAATGATGAACAATGACTTAAGCATTCACGGCTTTCAAATAGCACCGCCAGGCCCTGAAGCAGAAGTAAACATAAAAGTTTCAGATCCTCAACTTATAGCAACATTGCATCACGCAATGCAAGGATATTGTTAATGAATTATATTCAGCTTAATGACCATTCAAGATTTGATGATGAAGAATGGGAAGTTGCACACAAACTTGGTTTTCAGAATGTAACGCCTTTTTATAAAAAGCATCTTATACAAAGAAAGTTTAAGATTGACAAAGGCGACTTTATTATGGGTGAAATACCCGTAATGTTGAACGCAATGAAACAGCTCGGAATTGAGTATCATTATAATGACTATCCTGAGAGTTTGCAAAAGTACTTACATCGTAAAGTATGGACTTCTACAATGAAAGAAGTTCGTAATCTTATGTATGACAGTAAAGATGGTACACTTGATTGGTTCATTAAGCCGAAAGACAAATTGAAACGCTTCACAGGATTTGTTTGCTCAATAATTGATGATTTGCAATTTGTAAATGGCGCAGGAAATCAAACAAAGCTTTGGTGCAGCGAGCCTGTTATATTTGTAAGTGAGTATCGTTGTCCTGTAATAAATGGCAAAGTAATGGGAATGTATGCAGCTCCTGGGAAAGATGGGACACTTCCTGATATGAAAGTTGTTGAACAGATGGCGAAAGACTTCGTTGATGCGCCGTCTGCTTATGCACTAGATGTTGGCGTTTTGCATACAGGAGAGACTGCTTTAATTGAAGTCAATGACGGATTTTCATTAGGCAGATATGGAATCCCAGTTGACATATACACACAATTATTGCAAACAAGATGGAGTGAATTATGTTCATAAGCCTTATCAACAGACAAACACGAAAGCCCAATGATGTTAATGTTGACCACATCGTTTCAATTTGGTCAGCAGATGACACAACTGGAGTTTGGGAAGTTACCCGATGCCGTGATGTAAATGGCATTGAATATGAAATGCCTATCCTAAAAGATTTATTTTTACAAAGAGTTGGCATAAAAAATTGAACTTTTTAATTGCTTCTTTTATATTATTATCGTAACAAACCTGATAAAAGGAGCAATTTATGGAATATACTTCTAGAGCCCAGCTTGTAACACAGATGAAGATCAATCTTGAAACACACAAGGATGTTCGCGTACGGGCTTTACTCCGCATTTTTGAAAATCAGACATTTGACGAGCAGAGAACCGAGTCAACAAACCGCTACAACGGAATCGGTTTTACAGGTTCTGATGCTCGTTTTCTTTCTTCTCTCGCAAAACAGTACAAATACAAAAAGTTTCTTACTGACAAGCAGGATGCAGTTCTTCGCAGAAAGATTGTAAAGTATGCTGCACAACTTATCAATGGTTCAATCAATGAAGGCAAAATCCGCTATGTTGACGGAAAATATATTTGGTAGGAGTAACATTATGAAGAAGACTTGGAAATCATTGGAACATCTTTCAGAAACAGAACTGAAATCATATTATCTTCACGGAGCAAAAGCTCTTCCTTTTGGGGTTGTAAATCGCAATTCACAGAATGGCTACACAATGGGAAGGGGAAAGAAAAATTCTCAGTATGCAACTGTTCTTCGTGACCTTGAAGCAAATGGACCTTCAAAGAAAATTGAAACATTGGTTCGCGCTTTTGGAATCGATGAAGAAGACGCTGTTCGCCGACACAAGAATTGGATTGCAGCTTGTAAAGCTCGCCATCCTGATTGGAACTGGGTTCACCTTGAAAACGGACATCCACTTCGCGGTCAGAACTGCTGCGTTTATTCTGCTCTTCATCAGGGCAAATTGATTTCCTACTCTGCAAAAACTCGCAAGTGGGACTTGACAGAGTTGGGTCGCTGGTACATCCGTGAAGTTTTGAATAAGTAATGGCTTTAATTACAATACACGAAGCAAAGAGACAGAAGCCAAGTAACATTGAAGTTTCTGCCTCAATGCAGGAACTACAGAAACATCTTCCTGACATCGTTAAAGCAGTTAACGAAGGTCAGTCTGCCTATGTCTTTATTAACCACTTATCAATGGTTCACGAGCCACGCTTGCTCGATAACATTCGAGGAGTTAAAGACAAAAATGAAGTTTTGAGTAGGATATACAATTATGTCCTATACGCTGAAGGAAATGGCGTTTTGAAAGAATACGAAAGTAGAGTTATTAGATATAAAGGCTCTGCAATTGGAGGAATGGAATGTCACAGCCCAAGATAGCTTGTGTTTATTGCAACAATTGGATTCCGCCTTTTATAACAAGTACAGGAAAACTCATTGATGCAACTTGTAAAATTGAGATGTGTTGTCCTCTTTATACAAATAGGAGTAAATATGAATCATACAACACACGCCAACAGCAGCAAATGGAGGAGTGTTAATATACAATTATGTTGAATCCGAATGAAATCCCAAAAGCGTGGGAAAACTTTAAGCAGCTTGAAAGCGGCGTTGCAAAATATCCAACTCTTATTCGTTTCCGTCTTATGGACTTAGTTTACTTTGGAGCAGTTGATAACAAAGGCAAATATTGGATAAGACGGGCACCAATATCAATAAAAGATCTTACAGGCTGTTCAGCAGCAAAAATTAAGGAGTTGCAAAAATGATTCAGAACTTGGTATTTTTCAGAAATCACAAAAGAGATAATAATGTATGTTGGGATAACTGTCACGAGTTTGATGACATAACGGATGTTGAAGTTTGGACTCATCACAACGAAAATGATGATGTTTATGACTTTACAGATGAAGCCGCAAGAGTTTCAAAATTGATTGACGACTTTCCTGAAGCAAACATTATTGGAAGAGTTGACAGTGATAAAGGCTTTGGTACAAACATCATTACAATAAATCTTCGTCAGGCAAAAGCTTTCCTTGGAGTTACTGAATCATTGAAGCAGCTTTCAAAATGTACACGCCTTAAAGTTTGTTGCGTTATTGAAAAGAACGGACGAATCGTTTCCACAGGACTCAACGGCACTCCTTCAGGTTTCAAAAACTGTAGTGAAGTATTTACTCCTATGGACCGTCTTAAGAAAGATTACAGTACAAGACACCACGAGTTTTCAGAAGCTTATGAAGTTCACGCAGAAATGAATGCTGTTCTCGAACTTGGTAAGAACAGCTCAATGGACAACTATGATGACTTGACCTTGTACTGTTCAACTTGTCCTTGCCCAGGCTGCGCTAAAATGATTGCACAGGCTGGTATCAAATATGTGTTCTATCACAATGAATATGATCGTTTACCTGAAGGTGCAAAGCATCTTAAAGAGTTCGGCATTTATGTATTCAAATGTTAGGAGTCAGCATAATGGAAAACGAAGAAACAATGAGCGATGAAGAGTTTGATAATCTTTATGAAGACATTCTCAACAACGGACTCGTAAATGAAGAGTATAAGCAGAAGCTTATAAAGTTGATGGATGCCTACAGAAAGAATGTTGATGCTCTTTCTGATTATGCTGAAATTGATGTTACGCAGTGGGGAAATCTGATTTATTAGGTGGGAGAGATAATATGATTGTTTTTACAGTAAATGAAGATCTTGCAAACGCAGCTTATCGTAAGGCACAGGAGTTTGCAAATACATATAAAGAGTGGAGATGGGGTCAGTGTATCTTTAACGCATATTATGCATTCTTCCCAAATGAATGTAATGAGCTGCGTGGCACTGATGATGACTGCTTTTATCAAAATGATAGAGTAGAAAAGTTTCTTTCTCATTTCAATGTGGAGTAAAATATGGCAATAAAGTATGTTTGTGACTTTTGCGGACAAGAAGCAAAAAATTTTCATAAAGAGTTCTCATCAGGTGAAATAGTTTGCGATAATTGCTATGATCATCTTAAGAAGCAAACTTGGCGCCTTGCGGAAGAGCCTGCTGAACTTGAAAAAGCAAAAGAAAGTATTCGACAGGAATCACGACAGATTGAAAGTCAAAGAAAAGAACTTGCAAAAGAACAAGCAATGGACAGCAGAATGGCTGCTCGTTATCAGAACGGCTTTCACACAGTCATTCGACTTTATAATCAAATGGTAAAAGCTTTAGATGATGCTGTACCTAAAGGCTTTTTATTCAGAAGAAATCCTTTTAGAATGATTTCTGAAACTGAGGTCTGTGACTTGGAACAGCGAGCTGTCGACGATGTTATACGAGAAGTTGAAAGAAACTTTCACGACAACTTTGACTATCTCTTTGAGAGAGACCCTTTACGCGACAGAGAAGCTTTGCGTCTCAATGATATTCCAACAGTGAACTTACCTTGGGACAAAGATAACTAAATATTGTTCATAAAACACAAGTAAGTGTTAATATTAAAATTGCAAGTAACTGCATAGCAGTTATAAATAAATTATAGATGCCAAGTTCAAGGCGTCAAATAGGAGAAACAAATGAACGAAACACAATTCACTGCATCGAACGACGATGACATCTTTAACTCTTGGGTTGCCTCTGAAGACGAAAGAAAAAAGAAGGAAGAGGAACGCAAGAAAAATTCCGGAAACTATCAGAAACGCGAGTATGAAGCAATTAAGTATGTTGGCCTTTCAAAAGAGCATCCAACTATCGTACGCTTTGTAGGCAACTTTGTTGCAGAAGACCTTAAGGCTCATCGCCCAAATCCTTCTGATATGAAGTTTATGCACATCTCAAAAGTTAAGTCTGATGACGGAAAAACTGTTTTCTATCTCTACCTCCCACTTCGTGCTGATGAACCTGAACAGGATCACTTGATGTGGAAAATCATTGACAAGGTTTATGCAAAGGAATGGGTAAAGGACCCTGCTACAGGAAAGAACAAACCTATTGAAACATTCAAAATCAATCACCCAGATGTATACGAAAAGGTAAACAAAGGCGGCTATACAGAAGCTGACGGCAAATGGCCTTATATGTATGCACGCGGTTGGAAAGGTCCTGAAATGTTGCTCATCAATGTTATCGACCGCCGCGACGATTGGTGTAAAACAAATAAACACACAAAGTTGATTTCAAAGAATGTAAATGTTACACCTGATGGAAAGGAATATGCTGACTTCGGTGTACCTGCATTTGGATTCTTTGGTCCACTTACAAATCTTCGCAACAACTTCAAAATGGGTTGGGAGAAGTATGATGTTGTAATCACAAAGACAGGTGAAAAGCTTGATACTGTAACAAATATGTTCAACGGTACAGCATTTACAAATCCTGCTGCAATCAAGGCAAATCTTGACAAGTCAATGGGTATTGACCCTGCTGAGTACAAGTTCATTTCTCAGGAACCTGCTTTGACAGCAGAAGAGTTGAATTACGCTCGTTACGACCTTGACGAAAACTTCCGCGTAACATCTTATCATACTATTGATAAGTACCTTGGAAAGACAATTCAGTTGATTGATGCTGCTTGTAATGAAGACGCTTTGAAAGCAGGAAAGAAGGCAGACAGCCACTTCTATGAAGATCTTCAGGCACTTGTGAAAGAAGAGTCTGAACAGTGGGCAAAGGAAAAGGCTGCAAGAGAAGCCGCAGCTGCAAATGCTGCTCCAGCTGAAACTCCTGCACAGGAAACTGCTCCAGCTGCTGATGCTGCTCCTACAACACAGGCTGCTCCTTCATTCGACAATATTGCTCCAGTACAGGAAGCCGCTCCAGTAACAAGAACTGTTGCTCAGGAAGCACCTGCTTCAGGTTTGACTCCTGAAAAGCTTGCAGTTCTCAAAGGCTACAATGAACTTTCAGCAGAACAGAAATCTTACATCAAAGATGTAATTCTCAACTCTGACGGTTCGCTTAACCACATTGAATGGACTGACACAGCTCCTTCACTTCTCGATTGCCCAGTAGAACAGGGAGGATGTGGACAGCTGAGTCCCAACTCATTTGCGGTCTGTCCAGCTTGTTCAAAACATTTTCAGTAATAACTAATTCATATAGGATAAAACACAATGCCACTGTGGGCCAGCAATTTCCTAAGTTGCTGGCCTCCTATGTTTTTATACACCTGACAGAGAGTTTGCATTGACTTATGAATACGACTGTTGTGACTGTCTTGTTATGGGCCTTTTTACAGCAGACGGAATAAAAATGTACGGAACATATGATAAATTAAAAAGTTGTATTGAATTTAATGTATTTGCAGACGGCGACCTTTTAGAAGATTTTTGCATAAATATTTGAACTTTCAAATATTTGCTTTTATATTATTACTGTAAATCAAACAACAAGGAGCAAATTATGGCAAAGGCCCAGTACACCGAAGAACAGTTTAAAGATTTTGGAGACTTCTACGCTTACACTGATGTTTTTGACTGGCATTATGTAAATATCCTTGAATGGAAGAATGGAATTGCTCTTGTTGAACTTGAGAACGGTAAGGCAATTTTCAACGGACACAACAACAAAGCTTATTTCTTCGAGGAAGGTAAAGTTCCTGAAGATTGGATAAAAGATCAGTTTGACAAATGCGCAATCAAATACAGCTGCGCTTATACCGTTGCAAAGATGATTGAAGACAAAGCTTATAATGAGCTTCAGGAAATCTGGGAAGCAAAAAGAAGAGCTGACTACTAGGAGGTAGGATATATGGAAGAAAGATTGCACATGCTGACTCAACAGTCAATCGATGCTATGAATGAAAACGAGAATGACAAGAAGTACAAAGTTGCTTCAGTCGGCATTTCCAAACGGAAGGTAAGCTTCTGGGAACGCTGGACAGGATGGTACACATTCCTTGTTGCTGATCTTGTTGCAGATGTTGCATTTGAAATTGCAAAAGGACTGGGTGCTGTTGCAGGATTTATCGCAATGTTCGTAGCTGTTGCTGCTTTTGTTGCCGCAGGTCTTTGGTACTACAGATGGTTTGAAAAAATCTTGGAAAGAACTTATGTTGTTAATTTAATTGAAAAGGAGAAAGCTGATGTCAAAGAATCAGAAGGAAACGAAAAAGTTTCCGAAAGTGAAAGTAATTCTTAATACAGTTCTTGCTTTGCTTTTCGGTTCTGCTGGCCCGCTTGCTGAAACTTTTGTTCAGAACAATGCCCAGACGGCTGCAGTAATTGAAGGTTTGAAAAATGGCAGCAATGCAGTTGCAACTTATACTGCAAGCTTGCCACACATCGCTGCGGTTATCTTTGTGATTATCGCAATATGTTTTGCAATCAGAGCAGCAGATCTTGTAGTAAGATATATCAAGGACAAGATCGATGAAGACAAAGACAATTAAGTTGCTTTTTGCAACATTACTTGTTGGACTTCTTGCTTCCTGCGAGCCTGCGAAAAGCTATTACCCGTGGGAAAATGAAAGTCCAATTGAGAAGCCCGCTCCTGTTACAGAACAGGTTGTTCCTAAGCAGTTTTCAACAAATGCAAAACTGCTTGATACTAAGGCAGGTTATAACGGGTATTTATTTCTGTTGTACTATCCAGGGAATGACAAAGCACCTGGTGAATGGAAAACAGAGAAATATGTTATAGTTGCTTTGTGGTTTGATGGAGATAAATCTTATCACGATGATTCGCAAACTTATACAGATTACACTACAGCTAGAGACACCTTTGATAAAGGTCGTGTAAAGCCTAAAAACTAAAATAATTTTTTGGAGGTATATGAATGAAAAAGTTGTCATTCATATTCGCATTGCTTGTTGCAATGACAGTATCTTTTACAGGTTGTGTTCGTCCTTACGACAAGCCTGAGTATGTGGAAGTTGGTCCTAATGAGACTGCCTTCGTAATTCCGATGTTCACTGACAAAAATGTGAAAACAGAAGATCAGGTTCAGTTGAACGAAAATGTTGAGTTTTATCAGAACCACTTGGTTTCAAGCAAACTCATTCAGATTCCGCACAAGTGGATTAAGACAGGCCGCTTTGCCCGCTCAGGTTATTACAAAGGTACAGTTCGTGTAATTACAGTCGACTTAACACCGCGCTCAGGAAACTGGCTACCGAATGAAAAGAATGCAATCAAAGTTGAAACAGCAGCTTCACAGGGTATTACAATTCCTATGTCATACACAGTACGAATTAAGCCTGAGGATGCAGCTCTATACTTAAGTTACTACAAAGCAGTTGACTTCCAGTCGGTAATTGATACGCAGATTAACCGTTACTTTGCACAGGAAGCAGGAAAGGCATTTCATACAGTTGAATATAAAGATGTTGCTAAACAGCGTGATGTAATTTTAGAAGCTGCAGTTAAATCGACTAAAGAACACTTCAAGGCGCAAGGCATTACTATTGACCAGTTGGCAATCGTTGATGGTTTAGTTTACGAAGATAAGTCTTTACAGACAAATATTGATGAACAGGCTAAGATTCAGGCACAGATTGTTCTTGAGGAACAGAAAGCAAGTCTTATATCTAAACAGAAAGCAAACAAGATTGCAGAAGCAAACATTGAAGCAGATGTTGCTCGTGCTAAAGCATCTACTCTTGACCTTGAATTAAAGCGTAAGCGTGGTGAGCAGGAAATTGAAAATACAAAAGTTATTGCACAGGCTCAGGCTGAAGCAATCAAGCAGGGTAAATACGCTCCTGTACCTGATACAGTTGTAGTTCAGGATTTGAAAGCACTCGGTTCGGTTCGAGATTTGATGCAGCCAAATAAATAATAAATCTAAAAATTAAGGCCAGGTTACAAGCCTGGCCTTAAATGTTTTTGTTAATATTTTATTGGAGGCTTAAATGAGAAAATTTACAGTTGAAGAACCGATTGAGAAAAGTCGTAACAATGATGATATCGTTGCAGGATCTTTTCTTTACCCACTTTACAACAAAATTATTAGAAAGGACTTTGTTACCACAGGCACTAATGCTTCACAAACTGCAGGACAGGAAGCTTATGTTGAGATACTTGCGAAGCAAGTTCAACTTGACCCTTATGCTCCTTACATTTATCTTGACAAAAACTTTCAAACACCAAAGAAGTATGTAAAATCTGAACTTGACTGGTATAAGTCAATGGACTTAAGTATCATTGGTCACGAAGGAATTGAAAGCAACCCTACTTGGCAGTCGTGTTGTACAAAAGACGAGAAGAAAGAAATCAACAGTAATTATGGTTGGTGTGTGTTCAGTGAAGAAAATGGCTCACAGTATGACAACTGTCTTGAAGTATTGAAAAAAGACAAGACAACAAGAAACGCTATCATTGTGTATAACCGCCCAGAAATCTACAAAGATTACAAGCGCGATGGAATGCACGATATGATATGTACAATGCATTCCCACTTCTTTATCAGAAACAACAAACTTTATATGATTCACAATATGAGAAGTAACGACATTCGTTATGGCTTCATTTGTTCGGATCTCGCTTGGAATTGTTTCGTTTATCAGAATATGTATGAAGACTTGAAATCAACATATCCTGACCTTGAAGTAGGAACAATTATTTGGACAAGTGACTCAATGCATCTTTACTCAAGACACTTTGATGATCTTAAAAACTTTTTTGAGTCTGAGCGAGAATTCAGAAACTCTATGATAAATCCTTCAGGAGGAGAATACTACTAATGGAATTCATACCTTGCAAAAAGTGCAATAACGGCTGGCTTTATAAAATGACCGATGATGGTATGGTTGCTGTTGAATGCGAATGCCACAAAAAGTGGGATCACGAGAACACAGTTGAAAAAACTTACAAGCACAACGGCTTTGACATAAGACACTACAATTACAATCCTCGCACTTATGCGGGTACAAAGTCAGTTAAAGATAAAGACCGCATCATCAACTATGTTGAGCAGTTTGATAAAAATCCTGCGGTTCGTTCTTTAGTATGTTATCTTTACGGACCAAACGGAACTCAGAAAACAACAATGATGTCTTGGGTAGGACACCAGCTGCTTGATAAAGGCTATTCAGTTCGTTATATGCTGATGAATGACCTCGTAAAGTTGTTAATGGATGCTGAAGATTTCAATCAAGAAAAAGCAGAAAAAGCAAAAGCAATGGTTGAAAAGCTTGAAGAAACTGATTTGATTATCATTGATGAGGCTTTTGATAAAGAAAAGATGAAATTATATCGGTCAGGCTATCAACTTTCATACATCGACTCGTGGATTCGCAGAAGAGTTGGAGCATTGAATAAAGGCATCTTTTTTATAAGTAATGTTGAAATCAAAAACATTGAAGCAAACGGCTTGAGTCATTCAATTCAGGATTTCGTTGAAAGAGAAGTTATGTTGCATAATTGCTATCTTCAGTTCTTGGACAACTATATGCAGTCAACAGTAAAAGAGTTTGATGGCAGCTTATTCTAACTTGGGAGTTAATATAACTATATGAACCGAACGATTGAAAATCTTGATGAGCAGAACCCAGTACTTATTGCTGAGTACCGTTTATTAAATGCTCTTTACTTAAATCCACAAAACTTCCTCGAGACTGGTGTTGAAAGAGATGTCTTTGTTCACGAAACTTGTAAAGATACTTTTGATGCAATGCAGAAGTTGAATGCAGCAGGCATTCCACAATCAAAAAACGCAATCTTTCAGGATGCATCAGCCCGTAACATTAATGTTACACCAGACTTTATTCAGGCATTTATAAATGTAAACACTGACCCAAATGTTGTTATCAAAGATGCAGTTGAGATGCTTCAGGATACTGCTTGTTCTTTGAAAGGACTTGATTATCTTGAGAAAGTTAAAAAGATTATCAATTCAAATCCTTTAAGAAGCGAAGCCGATAATGAAAAGATTCGTAATTTGCTTTATCAGGCAGAAAATGAATTGATGCCAATTACAAAGAAAGCAAGAATCAAAACTTTTGATGAAGTTGAACAGTCATATCTTGAAAACTTTGAAGCTCGTAAGAATGGTAAACAGTATAAGTTTGGTGATCCTATTTTGGATAAAGCTGTTAAGTATGGACCTGCACCAGGAAGTGGCGGCTTGATTGCAGCAGCAACAGGTATGGGTAAGTCTGCATTCTGTCTTAACTTAATCAACCGTTGTATCAATCAAAGAGTTCCTTTAATGTACTATTCATTGGAAATGGGCGAAACAGATACATTTGACCGTATGATGGCTTTAAGAAGCAACATCGATATGGAAGATCTTGTAAACCCTACTGACCAAGAAACTTGGCAAATGATTAAAGATCAGATTAAAGCACAGTTTGACATTTTGAAACAGAATCCCAACTTCCGCTTTTCTGAATGTGCTTCAATTTCTTTAACACAAGTTAAGCAGGATATTAAAAAGTTTCAGCAGGACATCGGACAGGAATACTGCATTGTTGTATTTGACCTTCTTTCAATGGTTAAAGAGTTTATGATAACTGATGATAAAGGTATGAACTTTGCTCAAGGTATTGAAGTTGCAATCAACATTCTTAATGCTATGGCAAAGGAACTTGGTTTTCATTACATTGCTGTTCTTCAGATGAATCGTAAGGGTGAAGGTGAAGGTCGTGCAGATGACCTTGATGACTTGAAGAAGTTCCGTCCTGTAAGAAATCAAATCAAAAACTCAGGTGCATTCCTTGAACGCGTTCGTTGGGCAATTGGTTTGTTCCGCGCAAAGTACTATGCTGAACTTTACATTGAAGATGAAGACCTTTGGAAAGATATGCCTGACTATTGTGAAGTATCTTTATTGAAGCAAAACCAGGGGACGATAGGCGCAGTGGGCAAGTATCTTTTTGACCCAAGCATAATGTCAATGGTTCCTGTGGAGGACTCAAATGAAGACGGAGAATGATGATGTAAAGTTTAGAAGTTGCAGCTGCGGTGCAACTCTAATTCCTATATGGAACGATTGGTGGGATGGCAATAAACACATCAGAGGCATAGACTGCTTCCGTTGTCCTGAATGTTTACAAGACTACCCAGCGCCGTCTGACTTTGATACTATTTTGGAAACTCGTTAATCAAGACAAGGTACAATAACTTTGTACCCAAGAAGTTCAGCAGCGCGTTCTAATGGAACTGCTTGTTGTCGATTAAGACAATGTCTGCCTGTTTCTGCATCAGCCATTGAATGATACGGCCCATAGAAATTAAAATTATCATATAGATAATATTCATTATGGGAAAAAACAATTTTGAACATATACGATTTAGTTAATATTGATGAACTTCCAATGTAAAGGCTCACCTGTTATAGGATGATGATATGCAAAATTGGTAATACCCCTTGCTTGAGCAGATATATTACATCCTTTAGCTTTTGGCCCAATCCACTTTGCAGCATCTAATAATGAGTCAAATACTTCATTTGTTTCAACACACATTATTTTCTTTTTTCTGAGTTTACTACTCTTTCTTAGTCCGTTAATTCTTCTTTCAGAGAGTTCTTTATCAGTTTCATATTGCCTTTTCACAATAAGGGATATTAGCTTTTTATGTTCATCTGAAAGATGTGTTCCTTGTTTAGATTGTGATAATGCTTTTCTAAAATGTTCCTTTTGTTCTTCTGTCATTTTTGCACATCTTCTTTTTCCACTTTCAGACATTCTTTTCTTCGTATCTTCAGACTTTGGTCTTTTCCCGCCAACGCCTTGTCTTTTATGAATTTCAGCAAGTTCTTCAGCACTTTTCAAAGACATAGTATGTTTCTGTTTCTCAACTATTGCTTTAAGTTCTTCTGGTGTCTTTCTTGACATAGTCAATTTCTTCTTATTGATTGAAGCTTGCTTTTCTTCTGGTGTTCTAAATCCTGTAGAAAATTTATGAAAGAAATTACCTAAGTTGTAATTCACATTGGTTTTTGGATTGTATGCTTTATCACTTAAAATGCACCAAGTTTCTATAAAAGACGCTTCAAACTCATCATTCGTTTGAAACAAAATGTCGCGTGAAACAAGTCTATCTTCTGGATGATTATGATAATAAGATGATGATGTTATGTAGTTATCATTAAGTTTCTTTTGTTTATGAAATCCTACATAAGAATTCCCACTTTGAAATGTTAATTTATAAACATAAAAGACTGGTGTGACTAATTGATTAGACATTGATTATTCTCCCAAAATAATTGATGTTTAGAGAAAGAAACTGATTGCAGTCAGTTTCTTTTTCGTTTATTAAATTAGTTATGTTAATATAAAAATGTAGATAAAATTAAAGTAAAAGAGGAAAACAGTTTATGGTAATTAAACGCAAACCGAACTGCCGTGAAGGTGGTAATCGGTCTTTTTTTTTTTAGCAACTATGGACTTCGCTTCACTTCAGGCGCGTCTTGCTTCTATTGACACATTCTTAAATGAATGCCCTGAAGCAACATTTGATTCACCAGAAGGTCAAGCTGCAAAAGCAGACCCAGTTTTGTACAATGTTTATCGTGATGGTAGTGACACATCAGACTTGCACTCGATGACAGGATTCGGAACATTCGTTGGTTCAACACATATGAAAGGCATAAAAGTTCACGATGATGTTGATAATAAAGACTATGTTTTTGCTGCAAAGTCAAAGTGCAAAGTTCTCCGTGATGGAAATGAAGTAACAGTATTTGCTTCAGAATTGATTCCTACAGATCATATCATTGAACATCTTAAGAAATAATGGTTGGTGTTATGGTAAGTCTGCAGGTTATCTTCGCAATGTTGATATGGTTGATAGATGTGATTACTGTTTAATCTTATGGGGGTGGAAAGTCAAAAGGAACAAAACACGACATTGACCTATGTATTTCAAAAGATAAACCTCACAAGATAGTCATTTATAATAACACAAGAACGATAGTGTCATAACTAATTTATAAGAGGAAATTAAAGTATGGCAAAAATGACTGAAGCTCTCGGTGTTGAAAATGTTGAGAGCCTTGACAAAAATGACTATATAGAATTCCGCAATGAACTTAAGAGGAATGGATCACTCTCATCAAAGTTTGATGAAGAGTTCTTTAACGCAGTTTACCCAGGAAGCGGATATAAAGAATATGTTGCATCGGTCGATGAAGATCTCGGCAAGATTATTGAAGACGCAAAAGCAGGAAACGAATATGCAGAATGTTATTTGATTATTGCTGCTCGTAAGATGTGCTACTATGTCTTCTGGAAGGTATTCATTGGTTCTGCTGCTTCAGCAAAAGTTATTAAAGCTCGTCTTGATAATGGCGACTTCAATGATTTTATTGGAATTATGTATATTGCTTTTGATAAAGCAATTAAGAGTTTCAAGCCAAAAGTTTACAAAGATGGTACAATGAAGATTGGTAACTGGCAGTATTGGTTCGGTCAGTACCTTCGTATGGATGCAATCTCTGAAAACATCCAGCGTGCAAAAGATCCTAACGAAAACGCTTTGAATCCTGATGGAATGGACGATAGCGAAAAGGGCGGAGCAACGGCTTGGGATAAATTGACAGGAGACAATGCAACAGAACTTGATGTTGACGACTTCTCTGCTGATTGGCGTGACTTCTGTAATGATCCTGAAATGAACGAATCTGCATCAAAGAAAGTAAATGTACCAAAAAGAAAAATCCTTGCAATGGTTCTTAAAGGAAAGTCAATTCCTGAAATTGCTTCTGAACTTGATGTTGCAAAGAACACAATTTATGCTGCAATGAATGTTGGAGATTTGATGAAAAAGTACAACATTGACCAAGGCGAATTGGCACAGAAACTTCACAATGATCCTGATTTCATAATCGGTTGTTTGGAAAAATAAAAATAAAAGGCAGCTTTCGAGCTGCCTTCTTTTTTAAGAGTATAACATCTTTTGTCCTAAGTCAATCATATCATCAGAAACAACATCGCCAATTTGAACTTTTCCAAAAATGCGATTCATTTCTTCCCCGCATTCACATTTTGGCGGTATGGGTAGTTCTCCTACATTAAACTTCTTTACTAAGGTCTTTTGGCACTTCGGACATTGAAACATTGCTTTCGTCATAAATTGATTCTCCATAAATGGAAACAAGTGTTTCCTTTGTTATTATATTATCAAAAGTAAAGATATCTTTCTTAATAAGATTGTAAGGCAACTTTTCCAACTCCTTTTTATGAATTGAAAAACCTTTATGATATAATTGTGACATTGATTCATCCCACTTAAAGATATACGCTCTTTTATTACCTCTACCGCAGTCAACACCTAAGATCACATAACACAAGACATTTTTTGCGTGTGAATATGATGCCAAATAGTCATTTTGCCACTCTCTTATATTTTTGAAATTAAATGCTGACATCTGCTTTAATACCTTAGCTTCCCAGCATACAAAATGAAGTTCATCATTTACTTTACGCATCCCAATCCCATCAAAACACCTTATAGATGATTTTGCGCCATATTGAAATCCTGATTCATCTGGTATTTTATAGCCGTCAACTAATGAATGGACTACAATAGTACAAAATCTAGCTTCATTCCACATACAATAAGTCCTCTCTTAAAATGTTTTTTGTTGACACAACATAATCAACAAATATTTTATAGTCTTTTGACCTCAATATTTTTATGTCGTTATTTTTCATACATTGATATTTTAATTTATATAGCTCGTCACACTCCGGAGACCTGTCCCAAGGATTTATAAAACTTTCGCCGTCAAAAAACATATCGCCTTTTAATTCATAAAATGTGTCACCTATTAAAAAGTCTGGAAAATATCTATGTTGAATCCCATTACATTCATATATAAAATAAGCTTCTGGTTGATATATAAAGTCAATATCAAAGTCTTCTAAAAATATGTAGAAGCACACCTCTGGATAAGAATCGAACATAATGTCATTATACACTAACTTTTTCTTTCTCTTTTTATTTATTATAGCCCATTCTTCTGGAGTTCTTTTTTGAAGCGTTTCTCGTTGTTTAAGTTTTACACGCTCATTTTTAGCAGGATTCTCAAATCCGTAAGTTTCAATGAAATATTGCTTTCTGTGTTCAATAACGCTTGGGATTTTGAAATTATGGTCCACATTATATCTCGCTAAAAGAGCGTTTCTCCTTTTTTCAAAAATCTTTTTATCATACTCACTATCAGATTCTCTTTTTGCGTTTATTGTTTGTCTGCTTTTATTTTTAATAACCTCTAAAAAATTAGGATCTTTACAATGCTCATAATAAGTTTGCTTTCTTTTTGCAATAACATCTTGTAAATATGATACATTTGTCACTCCATATTTTTCTAAAAGAGTGTTTTCTCTTGCTTCTTTCATACTGTTATATGCTTCATCAATAGATCCATATTTTTTAGTCCAAGTCTCTCTTATTTTTTCTTTGACACTGCTGGCTTGAAATGAGCATTCACATCCATATTTTTCTATGCAAGTTTTAATACTCTTTTCTTTTACAACTTTTTTATAGTTGTCTAATGATCCATATTTTTCTATGCAAGTTTTAAGTCTCTTCTCATTTTTCACAGCTAAGTCAACACTTTTTGCTGAAATCTTCATATTACAAGACTTACACACAAGGCTTTTGAAATTACCTAAAAGTCCCGTATAAGTTTGTCCACATACACTGCAAGTAAAACTTACAGTCTGTCTTTGTGGGTAAGTTTGCTTTAACTTATCCACGTCATCAATAGATTTAATAAATATTGGTTCATCAGAAAACTTCTTTTTCATATTAAATTAGTTAATATCATTTAATATGAAGCGTTGTCATATTGAACTTTAATAATTCTTAGATGAAAAGATATTTTACAAAGACGACTAAATACTAATATGAAGGAATCTTTATTTGAAAGTATTTATATCGGCTCAAGATTAGATGAAACGAAAGTAAACGCGTATCGACATCATTCAAAAGAAGAAGCTGAAGCAGTTGTTGCAACCATTAAAGATTCAATTAAAAGATATAAGTTTGACATCATAAACCGCGATAAGAATCTCGACTTTATGCATAATGAAAAACTTGACAAGAAAACTTCAATGTACATTATTGATAAGTTTCTTGAGCCTCGTTCTCTTATTGCAGTTGTTCAGAACCGCAACAATCCTGATGAAGAACTTTATGTGTTCTCTGTTATGGTTCCTGTTCGTGACAGAAAGAAATACATTTATTTGAAAGTATCAATGAGAAGTGATGGTGTTGTAAAAGCAATCAGTTGGCACGGACAAACTGAAATGATGCATCCTGACTATCGTATGGCAGTTGATAAAAGTGATGATGATAACAGATACTTTTATCGTAAGCTGTTCCAAAACTGGGAAAGAGTTTACAACAAGTTTAATGATAACAAGATGGTAGACGTTTTGCCTAATGGTCCTGAGGATGTTACAATCGTGTTTGAACATCCTATAGACGATACAGAAGAATGGCGGAAAAACTTCTGTAAAACTGTACCTAAAGATTATGGGTACCATTACAAAGATATTGAAAAGAATATGATAGTCGACAATGATTGTGTTCGACTTCATCTTACAATAGGGAGATTCTAAAATTTTACCGAGCGGTAAAATTATACCAAAATACTATACATTTTAAGAAAAATTTTACCGAGCGGTAAAAATTTTTTGAAAAATATGCGGACAAATTGAACTTTGTCCGCTTTTCTTTTATATTATTATTGTCTGGTGCTAAACCAGCGTTGAACCGAGGAAGTTCCTCGGGGGATTCGGGGTTTGTAGGCTGACCCAAGGAGTGGGAAACCTTCGCCATTTTTCAAACAAGGAGCATACTATGAATAAAGCAAGAATTGCATCAATTCTTATTAAAGGCCGTAGAGATCAAATCAATTCAGATCAGAAGATTGTTCACAACATCAACGGCTGGGAAGTTTCTTACAACAAAGTAGGAAAAGTTTTTGTTGCAGAGAAAGGCTCACAGAGAGTAATTCGTTCTAATGAAGCAATCTTGGCAGGAGTTCTTGCAAATGCTTAAAACTTATGTAAATCAGGTTAAGAAGGTTGTTCGAGATTTCGGAAACGGCAGAAAGCGTCCACAGGATTTCTACATTATGTGGTCAAAGCTGCACGATCTTGGAGTTGCAGGCATTGTTCCGAATGTTACTGAAATGCAACTTCCTGATGGTTCAATCAAAAGAAAGGCAAACTTTCACAAAGATAACGGCGAAGTTATTCCACTGATTCTTGTTCAAATAGTAAATGAAGGTGAGTACACAACTGAAATGACTGCCTATGTAGTGGAGGAATAATGAGAGACACAGTTATAAAGCCAGGTGATACTTATAAAGTATTCCTTAGGAATGATATAATTTTTCCACACGCAGAAGTTCTTTCCATTGATGACAACTGGATTGAGTTTGCAATTATGCAGAGAGATGGCTCTTTCATATTTGAAACATATCCAAAGGATATGATCAAAAAGATGCTGTATCCTGAGGACCTTGACAAAAAAGTTTGGGTACTTATGAATGACGAAGAAGAAGCCAAGTTTACAGAAAGAGACTTGTCGGAGGATGAAATCAACTTCTCTCATATCAAGAACAGTACGATTATTCTTGATTCTCGAGATGATGCAATCGAGTACCTTAAGGATTTGAAAGACAAAGAGGACAATCCTCAAAAGGCGTATAAAATACAGTTAAAAGTAGGTTTTGGATATGAAGCTGTGTAATGCAATTATTGATTGGTTGGGAAAAGATCCTGTGTTTCCTTGGTTCGCAGGAAGCGGATTGGCTTTCGTTTTCTGTTGTGTTACAGTTGCTTTCATTGTTGCACTTATTGCAAACAAAAAGCTTCGCAACAAGTTTTTCTAACTAACTCCTTATATGGAGGTTAGGTAATGAAGGCATACAAACCTAATGAATGCGACTTCCTTATTCTCAATCTTTTGAATGAGTATGATAAGGAATCATTAATGAAGTCTCTTTTGCAGGATGCGAAAGAAAGACAGGAAACTTTTGGTGATGAGTTTGAAAACTGTGTTCAGTTTGCTCAAACTTTTTCAAATGCGGTTTTCACACAGACAGCTCGCTGCCTTGTAAATGAAAAACTTATAAAAGAGAAGGTTAACGAAGTTGGAGAATTTCCACAGTTTGTCAATGACTATGAATTGACAGCTGCAGGTATTGAACTTTGGGAAAATCTTAAACAGAAGTTTAAGGACGATGTTCAAAAGCCTGGGTGGACAAAATTCTATCGGTAATTCTTCAACAGCTGTTAATATAAAATTACAGTTTAATCGGGCGTGAGTAATGGAATCGATTGGCTGAATAGTTCTTTAACATCAGGTAAAGGTGCCGACCTTAATACGGAAAAGAATAACTGCAACTAAACGTTCAGTTGTTGCTCGTGGTTCACGCGCAGCTTTCGCTCGCGCTGCCTAAGGCAACACCTAGTTGGACCCTTTGAGGACCAACTGCGACTTTCACGACTCAGATAGTGGAATGTTCGTATCGCCCATCTGATAAGTTGAACAAGAGTTGGGTTGCTTGCTCAGTTCAATCGAAAACTGAAAGTAAATATGGGTTATGACCGTCCCTACCGTCAATTCGGTTTTAAGCCTGTAAAAAGTGTTATTGGGCAGCAGAGCAAGATTTGGGTTCGACACCCAACACGTCCAGATCCGCTATAAGATGAGATTCGGTTTTGCGGAGCCGACGATTTGAAGTGGACTTATTGTGAGGTTTTATCCGGAGAAACAATTCTCAGAATAAGCTGCGTTCAAATAACTTTTAATATCGTTTACTAGTATAAAAATGGCTGGCGATATTAAAAGAAACCAATGAATTATAAAAGCCATTTGCTCAATGGATGAAATAGTAGTTGAAATTGAGCACAAACTTACGGGGCTTGCGGGCACTAGGATTGAGTTGGTCGCATTAAAAAATGGTACTGCGCGGGTCCAACGGAATAGGGACGCTCGGAAACGAGAGAACTGGGTTCGACTCCCAGGTGCGGAAGTTGGATATTCTTTGTTCACCGTCTAAAAAGAACAAAGTGGTGGAAGGTATGCTTGAGAAATCGGGCATCCCCAAATGAACAAGAGCTTGTAGACAATCAACCTAGTATGCCTTATTGCTGCAGGTTTGATAGGAGAGCTCCACGCGGAAAGTTTCCTTCTAAGCAGTTGAAGGTTTAGGTTCCGCACATGTAGGACATTCAGAGTTTCTTCGGAGAGTCTGAAAAAACCTTCCACGTCATAAAATGTGGGTAACAACACTAAGACGCTAAATAAGAGATTGTTACAAAGCTACGGTTTGTCCGCTTCTAGGATTGAGAAACGCGGGTGGAATTGCGGGGAAGCATATCCCGTTGAATGAGGCAACTCATACTTCAATGGTGTAACTTGGTTAGCATACTGCCGGTGAATGGCGGCGATGTGGGTTCAAATCCTACTTGAAGTTTTTAAGTTTTCAATTTCTTTCAAAAATTGATGGTGGAGGACTCACTTCGGTGCGTCCCTAGTTGAAAGCAGATTAGGTCGCAAGCTTTGGTAAGACCCTACAGTTTTCAACTTTTTGCGGAAATGGAATACTTGCGAATAAGCAATTTCCGCACATGTTACGCGGGTCTGATAAAGGTAGGGGTTAACCGTGACCACTGCGGAGTGTACATATGCTTTGGTGCTATGGCAGGTTCGAATCCTGCGACCCGCATTATAAATACGAGAATTAGGGAAATCTTTCATTGATTTCCCTATTTTTTTTTGAACTTTTAATGTAAGTCTTTTATATTATTTTTGTAAATTAAAAAAATAAAAGGAGCAAATTATGGCAAAACATCCTACAAAAAGAATTGATACTATGAAATGGTTTTGGTATGTATTGGCGGCTTGCCTTGCAGTTGCACTTGGCTGCTTTGGACACCCTATCTTAGGAGTAATTATTGCTCGTTTGATTTGGTGTATTCCGAATAAAAGAAACAGCAAAACTATTGATGCAGAAGAAGTTGAGTACGAGGTACACGATGCAGATGATTAAGTTCCTTAAAGGACATACGAGCTACAAAGGTATTCAATTCCTTGAAGGAAGTGAGTTTAAGGAAGATGTCATTCGCGAGTTTGCAGGCGTGATACAGGATGATCCTGTAATTCACAGTCAAGTTGTGGGAAACAATTTTCTCGCTCAGCTGCTTCTTACAAAAGATGTAAAAACTGGTAAGATAAATAATTGGAATGACTTTAAGAAAAGTATGGAAGTTGCAATTATTCAGGAAGGCACTTCTAATTCATTTTTTCAAACTTTGTATGTATTCCATAATGACTGGCTTCTTCTTGACGAAAGTACAAACCACTTATTGGTTGTTGATGAAAACAAAATATCCAACTTTATGAAGCGGATAGATGTTGAGGCCTAAATATGTGGGTATTGACAATTCGTTATGAGAACGGTAAGTCTCGAGTCGAAAGATTTAGATTTGAAGACGAAGCTTACAAGTTTCTCGTTGAAGTAAAAAAGAAGCGTAAAGTGAAAGATTTTGACATAACTTTCTTTTTACAAAGTTAATATATTTTTTGGAGGTATTTCTATGGGAAGAAAAGAAGATGCTATTGCGGGACTTAATGCTTTAACAGACAAAACAATCGAGAATGTAAAACTCATTCTCAATCACTATGGCTTTGATTCATTTGAACGCAAAGCCAAGGTACTTGAAGATATGCTTGGCATTCATAGAGACTGGGGAGATGTTGACCGTAAGGCTCGCTTTGAAATGCTTGCACAGTATTTCATTGAGCAGGCTTCAAAAGCTCCAAAATCAACTGCAAAACCTAAGGCAGAAAAGAAACCTGAAGTTCACATTGTTGAAATGCCATCAGGTATGTCACGTGCAGAAGCTCTCCGCTTTATCCGCGACAAAATCGCTGAAGTAACAGGCCAGGCAATCGATGAAGAAGAGAGCGATGACGCATCAGCAAAAGTAACACGCGAGGCTCGCATCAATGAAATCACTTCAATGTTGAAAGACTTTGATGATGAAGAAATTGAAAAGATCCACGAAGTACTTTCTGAGCTACACGAAAAGTATGAAATCTCTGAAGAAGAGAAAGCATTCCGCGCTCTTTGCCGCAAGTTAAGTCTCGATGAAGATGATCCTATGGCAAGACGCCTTTTCCTTGCAGGCCTGTCTTTCGCAAGACAGGAGGCCTAATATGGACGACGGCATCCTCAAAGAGATCTGCGAAAAGTTTCATCTCAAAAATGAAGATGCCGTTGAACTTGTTGAGTTGATAAAAAGCCACAATGAAAAGTGGCTTGAGTCAATCGGAGTAGGTTGCTCAGTCTGCAAGTTCAACAAAAGAAACAACCCAAAAGCTCATTGTGAAGGTGCAGAGAAGTCTTCTCCGCTTCCTTTTTGCAAAGACTATTGGGTTAGCGAGGGCGAGTGGTAATGCAGGACTTTAGTAAAGGATCAAATTCATTATTGAGGATGGTTCAAAATTGGGCTAAATGGATGTGCCCGCCGAAGCCCTATTCTCAATTCATAAAGGGGATATACGATATGGATGAAGAAATGGATGTAGAATGCTGCGAGAAAGCAGAAAAGATTGACAGAGAAGTTCTTGACATCGACAGTGACAAGTTTGATATGGATGTCTGGAAAGTCTTTACACGCGAAAAGTTGATGCGTCAGAAAGAACGCGCCGAAAAAGAAAGAGCTTGTAAAGAAGCCTTGAAAGAAATCAAGGAAGAGATTGGCTACAAAGATGAAGATGACGACCGCAAGTCGTTTGCTTACAAGTTGAAAAAAGACTGTGAAGAGTCTTGGCTTTCAAAAGAAGAACTTGAAAAGTACAAACAAAGATACAAGGATATCCGCGATGAGCAGGATTTGATTGTGTCATCTCTTATCAATTTGAGCTTCCCAAATGACTTTATGAAAGGTTCTTATGTTCAGCAGTACAAACAGTTGGAAGCGCAGAAGATGATTGTTGTTGATACAATTATGAATTCCTACGGCGGAAGACGCAGTGCAGACCGTGGCATTTGGAACGACAAACTGACTGAAAAAAATGTAAACACTGTTTACGCAGAAGTAGATGGCTAATACAAAAAGGCAACGAAAAGTTGCCTTTAATTTTTCAAACTCGAGTTTTTTAGCTATATTGGACAATAATAAATATAAGAAATAAGGAGTATTATTTATTATGAATTGTAATGTTGTTTATGAAATAACTGGAATGGATGATGCTCATTCTGTTCCACTTGGACATATCATTGATATTGATATGTGGATTTCTCATACTCCTTGGAAAGAAGAATCATATCATTGGCACGGCAATGTTTCTGACAGAAGACATCGCCTGTTTATCAAGTCGTTAGCAATGTTGTTGATTGTTTATCAGGAAAGTGTTTGTTTGAAAGACATTAAGAAAATGAGCTCTTATGACATTATCAAAGATTGTGAAAGTATGGACGATTGTGAAGACTTTACTTATCTTGCACATAGAAGAAGACATAAATTTTCTGATATAAAATTGAACTTTCTTGAATAGTCTTTTATATTATATCTGTAAATCACCGAAAAGGAGCAAATTATGACAGGAAAAATGATACAGAAATGGCTTGATTCACGCACAGATTTTACAGATTATCAGATGAAAACAAAAGACCCTCGCATCGACATCGAGTTTGAGTTTTTTGAAAGAGATGAAATCGGCAATTACATCGAACCTAAAGATCGAACATTTGACCGTGCTGATATTGTTCTTCCTCAGATTGGTGCAATCTTTCAGGTTGTTCAGAGAGACGGCGAATCTATGGACTCTTTCTTGACAAGAGTTGCAAATAAATACAATAAAATTGAAAAGGGAATGCCTAATGATTAAGAATTACCAAAGATCTGGAGGTTCGATTAAGGACTTCATTAAATTGTTAAGTCACTGTTATCACAATGACCAAGCAGTAAAAATGGGAGAACTTCATATCTTCTCAGAAGTTCCAATCTCAAAAGAAAAAGCCACAGACATTTATACAGATGTTCAAAATAGGATTTATGCAATCACAAAAGCAGATATGGATGAACCTTGTAATTATGTCATTGAAATGTTTAGTCCTGATCGTTGGGAAAGATCTGAAGATCCTGCAATAAACAGACGATATGAAACAGTTGCTAAAAAGATTTCTCGTTTGTTCTTTTATGAACGCCCTGAAGAATGGGCATTCCACATTATCGATGTAAAACAAAAGTACAACAGAACATCTGGAGAATGGGAACACGGAAATGAACTTATTGTTGAACTCTGGTGCAAAGAGATGGAGAACATCGATGTAAAGGCTGAGTTTGACAAGATACTTGAAAAGTACAACATCGACTCAAATGTCAGTACAAACTTCAAACTTAAAAATGTAAAATACTCATCAACTCCTGCTGGTGAAGAGTACCTTGAAAAAGATTGTCTTGGAAACATTCCTGAGCCAGGTGATACAGTAATTCTTACTGAATGCGGAGCTGATATTTTTGTTGGATTCAATAAAGCATCTTGGCGCTGTCTTAAATCTTATGGATATGGATATGTTGTAAAAAAGCATCCTGCAAATACAAACGGCGGAAAACCACTTAAAACACCGGAGGACTTTGATGTTCAAGCTTAAGAACACTTGTAAAGGTTGGGCCCGTATGCAGGCTGCAATCAAAAAGAAGAAGACAGTTTATCACTCAATCCGAATTGCATATGATGCAAGAGACAATGAGTTCTTTGAATTAGTGCAGGCATTGAATCCAAATGATCCAAAGCTTTCGCCTATTGAAGTTGAAGGCATTAAGAACTTCAACAAAAATGAAATCGGAGAATATTGTACTCCTTCAGGAGAAGTTGCTTGGGAATGTTTGAGGATTTTTATTCGTCAGCGTTTGGAAAAGTTTCCAGAATCAGGAAGACCTGACAGTGATGCATATGACAACGAGTGGAAGTGGAGTTGCGAGTACAATGTGTATCTTGATGACGACGACAAGTGGCACGACTTCCTTACATACTTCGGTGAGATTTTGAAAGAGATCAAATGCATCACAGGGAAAGACATTTATCTTAAAAGCGAAAGTCAGTCAAGCGCAGGCATTCCTAAAGCAGAGCCTCTCGCAAACAAGTTTGCTTATGACCAGTATGGAAACAAGTTTGAAGTGGGAGACTTTGTCGCAAGAAGCAAAGTGGGAACTACAGGAACTTTTGCTGATGTAATTATTGGAACAACAGAAAAGTCGCTGGCACTTTTAAGCGGTGGAAATTGTTCTCCTGAAAGTGTATTCGTTATCAAAAAAGGAAACGGACAGCCTGCTAATATTGCATATTAATGTTAATATATACATATGACAGTAGCAGTTGATTTTGATGGAACAATAACACAGCGAAATATGTATCCTGATGTAGGGCCTTTTAGAAAGAATGCTATCAATGTTTTGAAGGCTTTACAGGAAAAAGGAAATGATATCTGTTTATGGACTTGCCGTCACGGAGAAACTCTTGCTCAAGCACTAGCAAACTTGAAAGCACAAGGGTTTACTCCAAATTATGTAAACTGCGCTCCGTACACAACAGGCTCACAGAAGATTGTTGCAAATGTTTACATTGACGACGCTTCTTGGCCAAATTGTTGCTTTCCTGAAGAAAAAAGAATTGATTGGAATGAAATAGGAAAATCCTTTGGACTTTCTGAGGAAGAGATAAATGCCACAGAGATTAAATGTGACACCGCGCCAGACAAATGAAGATGAGTTCGCAGATCTTAACGAAAAGTTGAAGATTGAGATGCGTAAGATGGCTCACGATCATCTCGCTTCTCAGGAGTCTGAACTTGTTATGCAGTCTTATGGAATGTCAGCTTATTGGTGGAATAAAATTCACGATAAGAAAGAAGAGATTGAAAATGCCATAAGTAAACTTGAAAGACTTAATAAGCAACTTGATGATATGTGTAAGCCTTTTGGTGGAATTGATAAAGTTGAAGAAATCTTTAAGAATGTAGACGAAGTTGAAGCAAACTTTACTTGTTCTGATGAGGACCTTGACTATTACATTTTCAATCAAGATAAAGTTGATGAAGCACATAGTGCAAAACTTAAAAAGTTGAAAGTATATGACGGACTTCCTCAAGCTGAATGTCCGAATTGTAAAACTCTTTCACCTTTAACTGTTACAAAATGTCCATTCTGTGGAATGCAGTTTGAAGAGGAGACTAAATGAACGAAGATACAAGAGTAAATCATCCTTCTTATTACGAGAAGAAAGTAAATGACAACCGAGTACATCCTGAATGTATTGAACTGCTCGAAGTCATTACAAGAGGCTTCCCTGGTATTCTTGCACTTGATGCAGGTCAGTTGAAGTATTGTTACCGTTTCGGTTCAAAAGCAGAGGAAGGACTCTCGAGAAAAGAGAAAGCTGCTGAAGATACTCGAAAGATTGTTTGGTATATGAAAGACTTCACAAAGCGCTTCTATGATTACAAGATTGAAGAAGTTGATGAAGACTCTTACTTCAAGACAATTACAGCTTTGGTTGCAGAAGAGTTCGCTTTTGATAAACCTGAGTCAATTAAACCTGCTGTAAGAAAGTTGATTACAATGGTTATGCGTGCAAAGACAAATCACTATGATGAAACAGAACTTGTTCACGCAGCAGAGAATCTTGTAAACGCTGTTGAAATATCGGACGAAAGCGAATGGAATTAAGCGTTTTTGAAAACGAAAAAGTTCCCAATTCTCTGTCTTGTACAGAGCCGCCTGAAACTGGAATGTATTTGATACTTGGTACTTCCATCACAGGAAAGACCGAGTTCCAAATCGTTTATTATCGTACTGATACGAAAAAGTTTTATATGAATCTTGACTGTCCTAAAGATCGTGACTTATCAGGATTTTGGCGGATTGAAGTAGAAGAATGGATTTTGTTGAAAAAATTGCCAATTTCTGCCTTTGAAAATTGAACTTCTTAACGGCGTCTTTTATATTATTACTGTAAAACGCCGTAAAGGAGGATTAAATTATGGCAAAACCAACAATCATCGAAAACTTCATTCCTTGTACACCACGCTGGGGAATCCGCGTTCAGGATGAAGCTTGCTGGGGATACGGAAAGACAATTCTTTTCATTGACCGCAAATATGCAAAGAATGATGGCAGTGATTGGGATAAAGGACAGCCCACATACTCTTACGGAGTTGATACAATCGCTGCTCACAAACACAATGTTCCGCTCTGCCTTGATATGGGTCAGGATTGGCTTGTTGATGCAGATGCAATGAATGTTGCAGTTGAAGTTGCAAAGAATTACCTTTAATAAGGAGGTCCTTGATGGACAAATATAAAGTTGAAGTTGAGAACACTTCTGAAGGTCCAGTTTTCTGGGTTCGCAAGAACGGAAATCGTTGGGTTCGACAGGAGCTTAAGAAAGATGTTGAAGAACTTTTGGCAATTATGATTCTTTCAACTGCTGAAGGAACGCCAATCGAAATTGAGGATGATGTTGAAAACTCAAACTTACTTGTTACTTTTGACACTCACAAACAGAGAGTTTTGCTTGTTGAAAAGTAGGTTACTTTTTGACAATTAAGACTAAATAAATTATCGGCATAAGAGGTTCCTATTTACAATTGGCATTTGTTTTACTTCTCGCCGACCGTGTTTACTGAGCATAGGAATGTTCCTATCTTAACGAAAATTATACTTCAGCGCTCGGGCATCTTCGGATGCAAGTGGATTGCTACACTTTCCCGAGCTGGGGAGAAGCCGCTAAGGACGGGCTTCAATAATTCCCGCTCTGCTAAACATTATCTTTTGGAGGTTTTTACGGTTCTACAGAATCATTGGGTTGTAAGCTGCAATTATAACGGCGAAATCTATGGCGTTGAACTTAAGCCTGGAAAACGGCCTGACTTGAGAATCCCAGAACTTTCAAAAGAAAAAACTGCTGTTGTTCATTATACGATACTTGACAAATGTAAAGCAAAGAACTACAATCAGAAGCTTTACAACAATGTAAAGAAGCTTATAACAAAGAGTCTTAAAACAAAATACAAAAACTTTGAACTTGTCATTTCCAGAGTTGGTTCGGCCACTGCTCCTTTCAAAGTTGAACAGTTAGAAACTGTTTCAGTTGGATATTGGGGAAATGCAAAAATATTATGGAGTGAACGGGACTAGAAGAAAGTTCGTTGGCCGCGAACAAGTATTTCTAGCCAAAGTGGAATCCAAAGTAAGACTTTGGGCATTCCGATTGGGTTTGTTATTAGGGGGTATGCAGACCACTGAAAGCAAGCTAAGGGTCGGGTGTTGCTATGAAAGGCTGATGGTTGCGACTGCAATGATCTCACATCAGTAATCAGATGCTGCGCGATTTAAGATGGTATCGTAAGATGCTGTCTAGGGAGGTTCGACTCCTTCCCACTTCGCTACTTAGGCAACGGTTGTTCCTAATAAGGAATAATGAAAGTTTTTCAAATTACAACCCGCCTGTTACTTTTTAAGAGGTTCTTGAATGAACTGGAAACTTATTCAGCTTTTTAACAAAGCTCCTTCTTGTACTTGTGACCTTGCAACATTCAAAGCAGTAAACGAAAAGGCTATGAAGGCAGGTTATCTTGTCCACCCAGACTGCTGCGGAAGCAAAGAAATCAAAAAGTTTCTCGAGAACGAAACTTACAATCCAAACTCAACTTTCTACAAAACATTTGAAGATGTTGTATCAAAGGACCGCCTCGAGCTCGCTTTTGATCAGTGGATGCACTATGCTTCAACTTATGGTACAGGCCATACTCAGGAAGGCAACGGTTATGTTCCAAACGATGAACCGCCTGTAATCGAGTTCAAAAAGTACAAAGTTATTCTTCCTGCAACAGAAGAGGAAATCTTCGAAGAATGCTATGGAATGTTGAAGTCAGGTATCGCAATCAACGAAAAGACTCTTCAGCTTTTGATGGACTACATCAAAGATTATGACTTCTTAAACAAAGTTGATGTTGATGAAATTGCAAACAAAGAAGCGCAGGCTATCTTCGCTGTTCAGATGGGCGCATACCCTAAGCAGCCAATTTCAGTATTGCGTGTTATTATGTATCTTTTGACACAAGACACTGCAATGCTTGTTAAGTCAAGAGAGTCAATCGCTCGTATCAAAGGTTTGGTTGCTGCATTGCCTGCAAAGCAGAAGAAAGATTTGAACAAGATCTTGAGCGAAAGAGACGTTGCTTTGTCAACTATCTTCTATCGTTACAAGCCGCTTATTCTTGCAATGAAATGCGCTGAAACACATACAACAATCAACCACATCCGTAAGTTGGCTGTTAAGAACCATAAGCCGATGAAAGTTGGTTTCTGGGAAAGATGTTTCAATCCTGAAAATCAGCAGGATGCTTACCTTAAAGAAGCAGCAGAAAAAGTTGATTCTTTGACTGCCTTCAAGAAAGGCCAGCTTATGCAGGGCATTATGGAACGCGTGAACGGTCAGGATGTCAAAGGCCGTATGTTCGTTATCAGAAATGGAAAGACTTTCGTTCGTGAAGGTTATAAAGCTTCTTGTGATGAAAAGTACCTTGCTGAGTTGTATGCAATCCTTAAGGACTCATACATCAACAACTTGGCAAAGAAAGCTATCACAAAAGTAACAACAAAAGATGCCGAAGGAAACGATGTTGTTCTTGAAAGACCAACAAGAATCAAACTTCCTAAAGGAATTGAGTTGACAATTCCAACTTCTGAAAAGAACTTTGTTGGTAACTATCCTATGGGTACTGCGATTCCTCTTGCAGAAAAAGACAATGTAATTGGCATTTATTGGCGTAATGAATGGGGTGTATATGATTATGACCTCCACTTTGTCAGCAAGTCAGGTCAGCATTATGGTTGGAATGGTGACTATCACGGTGGTAAGTATGGCAAGATCATTTACTCTGGTGATATGACAAATGCAGATCCTGAAGCAGCAGAATGCATTTACATTGAAAATGGAGCTCCTGATGGCGTGATTTCAGTCAACAAGTTCTCAGGAGATAAGAACTCAAAGTTCAAACTCTTTGTTGCTGTTGACCCAAGTAAAGCAAATATGGACAGAAGAGACCGTTGGAACAGCAGCGCCAAAAATGCAATGGTTGATCCAAACAAGATTGTGTTTGAAGCAGAGCTCGAACACGATACTTATGGTCAGAAGGTTGTTGCAAAAATTGAAGATGGCAAAATCTTTATGTCAGCTTTGGAAGCTGGTGCTACCCGCGTACCTTCTGTTTCAATGATGAAAATTATTGAAGCACAGGGCAAGGTAAAAGCAAACAGCTATATCAAGTTGAACGACTTGCTTGTTGCTGCAGGTTTTGAGTTTGTCGAAGATGAACCTGATATTGATTTTACTCAGATGAGCAAAAACGATCTTATTAAACTTGTTGAGTAATCAACAATTGAGTCGAGAACCTGGGATTCTATTCTCAGGTTCTTTTTTCATATCATTTAGACAGATTGACAGAAAATGTCAACTTGACTTTTTTAGCTATATTGGACAATATAATAATAAGAATACAAGGATAATTTATTATGATTTTTGAACTTTTAATGTAAATCTTTTATATTATTTTTGTAAAGGAGCAAATTCGACTTCCTTAAAGAAGTTTGTTAATATTTATACGGAGGTCTCATAAATGAAACATTTTGAAAAACTCGAAAACTTCGTAAAGTCAAATCCAAACTGGGAAGACATTCTCAGACCAAATATGAAATCCATTTATCCTGTTGAAGGTCGTAACTGGGTTGTACTTATGTACAATCTTATGGATATGCCTAAAGACAAGGAAATATTTGATATAATGTGTCAGTGCCGTGGTACTGTAATTGACAAAACCACAGGTGAAATCATCTGTGCACCGTTCACAAAGTTTTGGAATTACAAAGATGAAGGCGTTGCTGCTGATATTGATTGGGACTCTGCTTGGGTTTCACATAAGCGTGACGGCTGGATTTTCAAAGCATTCAAATGGCACGGCAATGTTTATTGGATGTCAAATGGTCGTGTGATTACTGAGAATGAGAAGGGCGCTCCTGTTGACTATGTCCCAGGCTTGCCAAGATTGAACAATATGTCTGATGTTCTTTTACGGGCATTGACAAACGACGGTTCATCTGCTTTCTTCTCAGATGGCTTCTTGTTCTCAGATTGTGAATGGGCAAAAAGAATGCCTGAAGGTTCAACAGCAATGTTTGAATTGGAGTCACCTTGGAACAGAATTCATACTGACTTGGTAAAAGATGCAAAACTTTGGCTTATCGGTTTCCGTATGCCAAGCGGCGATGAAATAACTTTCACTGAAGCAAAAGAAAGATTCAACTTTCCTTTTGAAACGCCAAAGATGTATGATTTCAAGTCCGCAAAAGAAATGCTTGATGTACTTGCAGGTTGGAATGTAAAAGACAACGGTGAAGGTGTTGTTGTATGTGACAAATACTTCAACCGTGTAAAAGTCAAAATTGATGATTACATTCGTGTAAAGTTTGAATCAAGAGGCGAAGACTTTGGTGACAACCGCTTGTTCAAATATTATTGTATGAATGAAGTTGATGACCTTTGTGCTGCTGATCCAAAAGTAAAAGCTCGTGTTGAGGAAATCTCTCACAATGTTCAGTTGTACCGTAAATGGCTTGAAGAAAAAGTTGAATATGTCAACACTGTAATTGCAACAAAATATGCAGACAAGAAAGAGTTCTTCACTTCTGTTGATGATGACTTCCCTGAGGATGCTGCTTTGTTCAAACAGCTTTACGGCAAGAATGCAGAAAATCTTTTTAAGAACTTTATCGAAAAAGGTAAAGTGTCAAAAACTTTATACCGTGATACTCTCCATCTTATGGGTATGGAGATGACTGATGGAACAGAGGAGTAACAAAATGGGCGAATGGGAACAGAAACTTTTTGACAAAATTAAGAATCAAGAAAAGCTTGACTACGATGACTTGCAGGTTATCGAAAGATGTTTGAGAATACACTCATTGTGGGATGAGTTGTTGGAAACATTGAAAATGAATGCTGATGATTTTCAAAATCTTGTTTGTGATCTTTGGACAAATGAAGGTGAAAACTGAGAAAAAGACTATCAGAAAGAACATCAGCAGGACCCATCTCGTTTCAAAACATTTTCTTGGGGCTGCCGCTTGATGTTGAAACATTTAGTAATTGAGGTGACAAATGACTAAGTATGACAAGAAAGCCGCTTGGGAAACTGTTGAAGTTGTTTATTGGATTGGCAACACAAAATGCCACGAAACATTACGGAGTTTCTTTTCAAAAAGGCCTGTGTATCACTTCCATAAGACAATGAAATATATGGGAGTTGTTGTTGCATTCAATCCAATTTACACTGACAGTGAATCACATCTTCCAAAAGATTGTGTTATATTTTCTTGTACAAGTCTTTATTGGAAGGCTTGCAAAAAAGTTATAAAATGGGGTATGAAATATGACCGTAAAGTTAATATAGATTAAGGAGTCAATATGTTTGGAAAGAAGAAAGATTTTACAGATTTTGTAATCAGAAAATATGAAGGACAGGATATTTATTATTCTGCACCTGAATATGTTGACGGCGTACAAAAAGGTGAAAAAGAAAGAGACCAACTTCTTAAAGAAAAGTTTGTTAAAATTTGGAATCACAACATTCCTAACCTCGAACAGTATTATGCACAAGCTGAGTCTCACGAATGGAACAAGAGAGAGAAGCGCTTCATAATAAGAGGCTACAACATCAACTATGAATATTATTTGAAAAGTGAAATTGAAGCTTTGGGATTTGTTCCACTTACAAAAAACTATGAAAATATGATTGGCGTTTTGGATGTAAAGTACTATCATATTTATAACGGTGGTGGCTATTATGTATCACCTATAGATTTGAAAAGAATTGAAAAAGCAGTTGAAACAGAACAGAAGCCGCTGGTATTAAAAGGTACCGATTGGCCTTATTGGTTTAAGATTGATGGTGAACTTATTCCAAGTACAACATCAAATTGGTTCAATTATCTTTATACAGACCGTAAAATTATTACAGAAAAGATGCTAGAAGTTTACACCGGCCCTGACAAATATGAGGGACACAGGAATGAATGCAAATGAGCTGTTAATTAAACTTGGGATGATTGTTTCAAAACATCTTAATGCGGAGGTGGTTATTCGCGATCGTTATGGTAATGATTATCATATTACTGATGTTTGTGATAACAACGATGTAATCGCTATTAAGCTCGAGCAATCAATCTGTGAGGACGATGGAAAATGAAAGATAATTGGTGTGTTCACGAGAACTGCTTAATTTACACAGGCCTTGACTTTGTTGCTTTTGTTGAGCCAACAAATAAACCTGAACTTGTAAAGTATCAGGTAAGAATTACAAAAGGTGATGGCAGCGAAGATAAGTCGGAGATCAAAAACTATTATTATACCTTACAATCGGCAGTACAGTATGTTGAGCGATTCTTTGATATGCCAATCTTCAAACAACGAGAACAGTTCTCGATGGAAAGCAAAGTATCATAAAAAATTGAAACTTTTAAAATAAATAAGGCGGGCTTTTTGCTCGCCTTTACTAATTTATAAGAGGATATTTTAATGGAAAAGATGATTGAAGACCTCCTTAACAGAGGATATGCATATGATACTTTCCGTGAAGGAAATCTTTTTGATTCTTACGATGGTCTTGAAGCTGATGTTGACTTTTGGTATGGCAGATATTGCGAAGATGTTGACGCAGGCGTAAATGACCCAGATGTAGGAATTGTTGAATATATCGCAGGAAAGATTGATGAAGAACACCCAACAGAAAATCCTGAACAGTTTAACAGCTTGATGAGATGGGTAAGAGAAATACTTCCAAAAATTGAAAAGAACTGGTCAGTAAATATTCGTGAAGCACAGATTGGCGGAACAATGCAGTACGCAAATGGCGAAGCATCAGGCCGCGCTCTTGCTGGCGATCTTGCTAACAAAGGCATTCGTGATATAACACCAGGGCCTAACGGAAGAGGACAGGCAGAAGTTGATAAAACAGGCGTTTATGTAGGCGTTCCTATGGGACCTGATAAAACCGCTTGGGCTAACCCAGTTGCAGCAAAGAACTCAATGTCTCCTGCCGCAGCTGCTCGTGTTGATAAGTTTCAGAAAGCTTACGCTGCAGCTCCAGCAAAAGAAAAGGCAGCAATGCAGGACTGGTCTCCTGAAAAGCCTGATATGTCAATGAACAAGAATGCTCAGGTTGTTGATAACAACACTGGAACTGTAATGCCAACTGCACAACAGCCACAGGCAAAATCTTCAATTCTTCAGAAGCTTGGCCTCAAAGAAAGTTTGTTTAATAAAATCCTTGAAGCTGATAAGCCCGCTAAAGATGAAAAGACAACATTCTTTGAAAGTCTTATTCAAATAAATGAGTCTTCTGCTAACAAAACTGCAAATGCAATCGTAAAGCAACTTAACAATTTTGATGGTACCGATGCAGGAGCTAAAGAATTGGTAAATTATATTTCTAAGTTCTTAGGTCAGGCAAATGCACAGGGAGAGCAAGGACTTCAGAATGATCTTCCTCAGTTCTTCCAAAATCACAATGGAGTCGAGAATATGATTCTCGCCGCAGCAGCAATTCGCTGTAAGAATGTTGGTGCAGCTCTTAATTTCTATAAAAGATATGGAAATCAACTTGGTGCAAATATCAATCCTGATGTCGTTGCTCGGGCAATTCAGGCTGCTCAAGAAAATCCAAACTTGGCTTTGGAGCAAGCACAACAACAGGTTCAACAGTAACAGCTTAAAGTGTTAATATAATACCTGTGGCTGTTGCTGCAGGTATTTTTTTTTTGAAAATATTTAAGAATTTTTTGAACTTTTTCAAACATTCTTTTATATTATTATTGTCAAAAACGTAAACAAGGAGGCAGGTATGACAAAGACAGTAACAGCAACTTGGAACTTCGATTTGGATGCAGGAAAGGATAAGGGATTTGTTCTTCTTGTAGGTTTCAACAGTGACGGTTCAAAGGGTATTGGATATGGTCTTTGGGATGATCACAAAAATGCTTGGTTGTCTGACTCAACTCTTGAGCCGATGCCAAATTTCACTCCTAAAGCTTGGTTGAAAGACGCAACTCTCATTCCTGAGATGTAATTTTTTGGTTCCTTCGAATAACTGGTTAATTCGCGAGCCTCTCAAGCTCGAAAAATGGGTTCAAGCCCCGTAGGAACCATATTTGACAACTTCGATGTAGATGGCTACACAGAGAACGGGAAATATGAGGAGTTATACTCAACCGCTGGAAGCACCGGATGGTAAAGGCCTGTATATGACGACGCAGGATGAAGTCGATACCGTCAAAGGAGAACATTAGTTCGAAAGCTCAAAAAGCAGTGCACGGCAAAGTAGAGCAGGGTCTAGAACGCTGGGTGTAGTATGCTCAGAAACTGAGGTTCGAATCCTCTATGTTCTAAAGGTTGGCAACCAAACCTCTAAGGTTCCATACAAGCAGGAGCAATCTGTAAGGCTTGTTAAGTGCGATGAAGGAAAAAGGTAAGGCTTATACACCCTCTGGGTTGACGCACACTGAGAGCGGGTTCAATTCCCGACTGCACTTATACTGATGGTGGAAATTGTTGGATCCGTGAAGTTCGCAAGGCTGGAGTAACGGCAAGGTTCAAGTCCTTGTTTCACTTATATCTTACTCGGGAGTAAAGAGTAATTGGTACCTCCCCAGACTTTGATTCTGGTGACGCATATCAGCGTCGTGCAGGTTCGAATCCCGCCTTCCGAACTAGGAGTTCATTAAACGTCACTATGGGTGAAAGTCCCATCAACCTCGCAGCAGTGATGCTACTCGTATGGCTTGCAAAAATCGAATGCAGGTAGCGGGGCTGTAGTTTGAGAAAGTAAAACCGGCAAGAACTCTTTCTCCTTACTAATTATTAAGAGGACAATATGATTGAACAAAATGATGCACAAGAATGTTTAGACAGTTTGCTTGATAAGCTTGAGGATGCAGGTATTCCGTGTCCAACACTTTCTATAAATGTTGTCGACTTTGACTTCACAGGAATGAAAGCAAAGTACAACATTTCAGAAAAAAGTATTTCTGTTTGGAAAAAAGTTTCTAAAGAGGACTTGTCTAAATATGTTGCACACGAATTATGTCACGCATTTGAAAGATTGAATGGTGTCCCAGTTATTGTAGGCGGCGAACTTTCAGATATGTATGATGTAATCAACACTGACTCTTTGCGTCATAAGTTTATGAAGTTGATAAGTTTATTCCAAATTCTCTCAAGAGTTTGGACAAGCTTTGAAGCAGCAGAAAATTGCATCGAGAAGCTTGATACACTTATTGATGAGCTTTATGATATTGCCAGCGATGGCGATCCTGAGAACAAAGAGTTCTGCAAAGCTTTCTTTTCAAATTATGATAAGATTTATGACAGCGTAACTTATTATGCAGATGGCGGTCATAACGAAGATTTCCTTAATTGGAAAGATAAGTTATCAAAATTGTTTGGAATTGAAATTCCTACAGCAGAAGACTAAAAATATGTTAATATAAAAATACGAAAAATAAATTACCACTCTTACATTTTTTAAGAGTGGTACTAATTGAAATATATTAAGGAAGGGTTATTAAAAATGACTTCATTGTATTCATTGACAGCAGAAGTTCTCACAACAAGATCATTATTGAATAATGATGTTAGAACTGCTATCACTACAGATGAATACGATTATAATGAAGAAGATACGAGGTTGCCTTAGAGAACTGAGAAATGTTTCCCTGAGGCAAACCGATGAAGGTTTGCCTTTTTTGTTTTATACAAAAATTGCAAAAAAAATAAAAATTTTTGAACTTTGAAAAAACTTCTTTTATATTATTATTGTCAAAACGCAATATTGTTTTTATAAAGGAGTAAAACATGAAAACAATTCATTTGGAAAACATTAAAAAAATTGATGGTAAGCCTTGCAAAATTATTTACAATGGAGCTTGTGCTTTTGAAATTGATGTCGATTATATGGACGGCAGACGAAACCTTAATTATATCATCAATAAAATCTGTGAAACCAATACAGAAACTTTTGTTATTCGTCCAGGAGACAAAATTATTTCTGATGGTAAAACAGGCGAAATTGTAAAATACAGTGATTTTGCATACGGCATCGATTATGAGGACGGCAAATCAGGTGATTTTGAGTTTTTACCTGAATGTTTCAAGATACTTTAATTGCTCCTTATAATTTGTTGTTCTTAAGCTCGAGAAACGAGAAAACTTATTTCTCGAGTTAATTATTGACAAAAATATTTAAGAATTTTTTGAACTTTTTCAAACATTCTTTTATATTATTATTGTAAACTGATACAAAAGGTTTACAACAAAAGAAGGAAACTTCAAATATGGTTCCGTAGATCAACTGGTTAGATCGCGGCCCTTTCAAGGCTGAAATCCGAGTTCAAGTCTCGGCGGATCTAAGAACGTTAAACGGAATAAAATAACAGCTTGGTTGCTGCCACCTCGTGGTATCGTTCGGTGGAAGGTTCGAATCCTTGAAAAAGCATACGGGTAATTCTTTTCCTTGCAAAAGGTTTCTTATACCTAGAATTTTTGGGGTATTGGTGGAGTTGGCTACCACGCTAGCCTGTGATATATACTAATTATTATATGAGAGAACAGAAAAACGCATATAACAATTGGAAATGTACAGTTTGCGGAAATGTTTTTAGAACAAGAGCTTTGCTTCAAACTCATAGAAAAGAGCAGCATAGTGAAATTAAGATGACGTCTAGTTTTACAGACTTAATTTCTTATGATTGTCCTTTTTGTGGAAGGCATAGAGCTAATGTTAGAAGATGCGCTAAATCAGCACATATTTTACATTGTTCTAAAAACCCAGACAGAGTTCCTAAAAAGGGGCATAAACTGTCTGATGAACAAAAAAAGCTTATTTCTGAAAAAATGAAAAAAGCACATCTAGAAGGACGTGCTGGGACATTTCCTTCTAGAAAAAATTGTGAGCACAGCTATCCAGAAAAATGGCTAATTGGTGTTCTTAATAGAGAGCTTGGTTTTATAGAAGATAAAGATTATAAAACTGAGTATTTCTTTCATAAACAGTTTTTAGATTTTGCTTGGCCAGAAAGAAAATTATGTATTGAAATTGATGGTCAACAACACGAAAGATTTGTTGAAAGAAAATTAAATGATGCTAAAAAAGATGAAAATCTTAAAGCAGAAAATTGGAAACTTTTAAGGCTTAGGTGGTCTGATATTTGTAATAATACCCAAGAGTATATTCAGCAAATATTAAGTTTTCTAAAATAAATGGTTTTGCAAGCAGCAGCTAGCAGGTCAGACTGTTTATCGGAAGGTCGCGAGTTCGATGCTCGCATATCCCGCTACCGACAATAGGAACCGACGATAAGATGTTGACAATAGGTTCCGACGATAGGGAATATTTGCTCCGTTAGCTCTTAACGGTTAGAGCGGAGGACTGTTAATCCTAAGGTTGCAGGTTCGAATCCTGCACGGAGCGTAAAGTTTGAAAGTCAATATATCTTTTGAACGAGCTGCTATACTTCCGTCCAGTCTTAGAAGTAGTTCACAGTTTTTGGTTCCGTCGGCTAACGGCTAGGCCATCTGGTTTTCATCCAGAGAACGAAGGTTCGACTCCTTTCGGAACTGTACATTATGCTTGCCCTTGTAGCTTAGTTGGTCTAAAGCACCCGCCCTGTAAGCGGGAGATCCACGGTTCGAATCCAGTGCTAGGGCTTACAATTTGGGATGGTATGTCCAGTGGCGAAGACAAATGACTGTAAATCATTCACCCTTGTGGTAAACATCGGGGGTTCGACTCCCTCTCATCCCACTACTTTCAACTTCATTCTAGACAGAAGTTGACAAAAGTACAAACCTTTGTGAGACGAGCTCGCATTTGTTGGCTTAATCGTAGTAAGCCTAGGCACCTGTAGCTCCTTAACCCCTGAGAGTTTCTCGCGCGAAACGAAACTCTTGGATAAGTGCGGACATTAAGATCAAGTATCGGGCGTTCCGTTTGAAAGGTGGTTTGTTTATTGGTCTATTAGTGAAGCAGCTAACACGCCTGCCTGTCACGCAGGAGATGACCGGGGCAGCACCGGTATAGACCGTACATATCGCAAATAGCGCGATAAGTTCTTTGACATATATGATTTCTTTGTTTTGTTTTTTACATTTCAGGGTATCACTAATGGTAAGTTGCAAGGCTCATAACCTTGTGCCGAAAGGCTTGTGGGTTCAAATCCCACCCCTGAGTCTTTTGGAGGACAGTAAGAAATCCTACTTCTTATTGAAGAGTTTTCATTCGAGACTTTTCTAACTCCAAGTTTCATTTTTTTTCCTTTTTATACTAAATTGTATAAAGAGCCGTAGGAAGCTCGTTAAAGGAGAAAATCGAATGTATATGAAAACTTATCAATGTGAGTTCTGTAATAGAACTATTGACTATACTAATATAGGTCGTCACCGAAAAACTTGTATTAAAAATCCCAATTCTGAGAAGTGTAAAGAACAAAACAAAGAAAGGACTTGTGAAAGGTGCAAATGCATTTATACATTAAGTGAAGCAGGAAGCACGAAAAGATTCTGTTCTAGGTCTTGTGCTAATGCTAGAGATCATTCTAGTGAGACTAAACTTAAAATGAGTGAATCTTTAAAAGTTTTTTACGAAGAACATCCTAAATGTAATGCAAAATCAAAATTACCCGAAAGTTTCTGCATTGTTTGTAATAAACAAATATCTAGAAAAAATAAGTCTGGATATTGTAAGGGATGCTTTCACTTAAGGCCAGTTTCATTGGAAACAAGAGAAAAGCTTTCTAGAGCAGGAAAGAAAAGCGCTCAAGTTCAAAAGAACAATAGACGTTCAAAAATAGAAGCGTTGTTCTTTGAAAAGATAAAAAAGATTTTTGATGATGCTGAGTCAAATAAAATCTTAGTTGACGGCTGGGACACAGATGTATTTCTCCCGACGCAACAAATTGCTATATTTTGGAATGGCCCGTGCCATTACTATCCAATATATGGTCAAAAAAGTTTAAATCAAACTCAAAATAGAGACAGAATTAAAAAGTCTTTGTTTGAGAAAGCAGGATATAAAGTTTATATTGTAAAAGATGTAGATGAGGCGTATCCGAAAGAAATTCGGAAAAACAGAGATAAAAGAACAGATGTCCAATTAGACTTGTTTTTAGAATTTCTAGGGTGAAGGTTCGATTCCATCACCCGCAATCATTTGGGCAAATGGCGGAACTAGGTATACGCTCCTGTCTCAAAAGCAGGCGCCGAAAGGATTGAGAGTTCGAATCTCTCTTTGCCCATCTTAGTTTTATAGCAGATGACGTTGGTGTACAAGTAATGTTGTTGTCATCTCGTTCAACCATAAGCAACATCGCCCTGTGTGGGTAAACGGATAGGCTCTAAAGGTCTGTACGGTTGCAGTTCGATTCTGTGAACGATGATGCTATAATAGGAGGATCGCGTATGACTTACGGATAGTGTAGGAGATACACTATATGTTAAACGATTATTGCGAGAGCGCCTTTTATAAGGCAAACTTCAGCTACGGTGAATATACCGCAAGACGCGGCACACAGGAAGCTAGAAGATTCTGGTTCCGTTGGGGGAATCCTTGCGATCGTTACGCTCGCCGTGCGATGAAGGAAGATCGTTCCAAGAAGAAGAAAGATTCTCGAGGACTTATCAGAAACAGATTAAAATCTGTTAATATTGATACAACGGAAGAGGAAATTGATAACATTCTTACTGAATGCTTCGACAGCGAAATCTGTTGTATCAGATGGTGGTGTTATTACTAGAGAAAGCAAACTCTTTAAACTCGTGGGATAGTTTAGGTCGCGTGAAAACCTAAGAGTACTTGGGGAAATGAAGTATGAGCCCAAGGTAAGGCTGGTATGAAAAATTACCGAGACATCAGCTTGCTAAATGACGGGCGGCATGGTCGACAAGCATAAAGGCCTTTACAATGGTTACTGTATGATGAATACAGGTAGAAAGTTTTACCAAAAGCTCTAGTGTAGGTTGTCTTAATGAGGCGTGGGTTGAAAAAGTACTTGGCTGTGGCAACTGAAAGAAAAACTTCGGATTTCGCTGCGTTGTCTTTTTGTTATGATGCAGCACGGCCAAATGTAGCTCAGATTGCCCTAAGAGCACTGACCTTGTAAGTCAGAGGACGGAGAAATGGCAAAGCTCCCTGCGGCCGCACATGTTAGGCATAAGTTGTTCCTATTACGCCGATGAGGCACTACACTGTTAATGTATGTTTGCTACAGCTCGCCAATGTTTCCAATTTCATTAAAAATTGGTGGTGCAAGGAGTCAATATGACAATCAAACTCGATAACGAGAGATTGCAAGAACTTGCATTCGTGCTAGGACATATGGCACGGTTCCATTTAAGTGGAAGATCAAAAGGCATTTGCCAAGATCTTTACAACAAGATTTCCAAACTTCAACAAGAAATGTTTGAAAATGGAAAAACTGTTGCATACTTAAAGGATAGTTAATTTTGTTCGGTCAGTGGTGGAACTGGTATTCACTTCCGGCTTAAGACCGGACGCCGTAAGGATTGAGAGTTCGAATCTCTCCTGGCCGATTAAAACTCTTACAGTTTTTGCAACTGTACTAACTAAATATTGAAAATAATTTTTCAGAAACTTCTGAAAAGTTGTTAATATAAAATTATAGGAGAAAGGACAATATGAAAGCAATGATGGTTTGTAAATCAGTTAAGTCAGTAAAACTTGCCGGTCACATTAGTCTTCCAGTTTCTTTCGCCGGCTTTGCACCAGTTGCAGCTATTGCCCCAATTTCAGGACAGTGGCAGATCAAGTGAGCCTAGTAAAATTTGGATTTTACGGGCTCAACTAAAAGTTGAGCCTTTAATGATTTATAGGTGCGTGGTGTAAAGGTTTAGCATTACGGTTTCCAAGTCCGTCGGTGGGAGTTCGAATCTCTCCGCGCCTGAAAACTAAAATTACTTTGGGCATTAGTAGTAATTGGTTAGCTACCCGCTCTGATAAGGCGGAGGTCTCTGTTCAAATCAGAGATGCCCAATAAAATATGTACCTGTAGTATAACGGCTAGTACGCGGCCTTGCCAAGGCTGAGGCGAGGGTTCAACTCCCTTCAGGTGCTTTCATTTGTACGGGCAGTCGGCTAGCGGCGATGCCACTTGGTTTGGGACCAAGCATTCAACGGAGGTTCGAGTCCTCTCTGCCCGATATTACTTCTCTGTGGTGTAAGCAGGTAGCACCCAAGATTCTGGTTCTTGTTGTCTGGGTTCGAGTCCTAGCAGAGAAAAAATCTTCTGTGAATTCCTAACGCAACACCGACGCGTTATGCGGGAGCGGGAGAATAAACATAGCAGTTCCTCTAAGAGGAAAGAAGAATTGGTAACAATCTTCACGGATAAGCAGAAGATTTTTATGGGGCTGTGGCACAGTGGTCAACTGCACTGGTTTTGCATACCAGCATTTATCGTGGGTTCGAATCCCACCAGCTCCACTTACTTTATTGATTGTTTACTAACTATTCAATAAGAAAAAACATTTTGGGTAGCAACCTGATAGCTAAGGATTGACGAATATGAATTTTTCAAAGATGTCGAACATAGTTAAACATTCCTCATTTGTTAGTTTCGTATTGGGATGCGGTATGTGTTCGAAGATGGTCCTTCGTTCTCTCTTTGGAAAACATTTCGTATTAGAGCCTTGAAGTTGTAAGCAGGAACAGTTTACAGATTTTTCAAGGCGGCTCTTAGGAGTTGCCTTTTTTGTTAATATGGGTTTGTGGTGGAACGGGGATACACGCTAGCTTAAGGTACTAGTTCCGAAAGGATTGAGAGTTCAAATCTCTCCAGGCCCATTTATCCAAACTTGGTGTAGCGGTAGCACAGGTGACTGAAGATCATCTAGCTGGGGTTCAAATCCCTGAGTTTGGGCTATTATGTTGAAGAAGTTCATACGGTTGAACGCTGCCCTCATAAGGCAGATGTAGCAGGTCCGAATCCTGCCTTCAGCAATGTGTTATTCGTTCAACGGTAGGACCGTGGATTGTGGATTCACTGATGAGGGTTCAACTCCCTCATAACACCTAACATTTGGAAGTGAGTGAGGTTGGCGCTCTAAACTGTCTTGAAAACAGTCACCCCTAAAAAGGTCGCAAGTTCGATTCCTGTCGCTTCCGTCAACTTTATACCGCGTTGGTTCATCGGCTGGAACAGCACCCTTACAAGATGTTTTAGGAAGGTTCAACTCCTTCACGCGGTATAACAATATGATGAGGTAGCCAAATTGGTGAGGCAGCAGTCTGCAAAATTGTTATAGGTGGGTTCGAATCCCATCCTCATCTTATGGGCGTGTTACCATAGCTTGGCCGAATGGGGCAGACTCTTAATCTGCTGACGAAAGTCCACCGGAGGTTCAAATCCTCTCACGCTCATTATTTTGTGCTCGTGATAGCAGAGTGGGATTGCGCCAAACTTTTAATTTGGAGTCGAAAGACAGACCGAGTTCGATTCTCGGCGGGCACAAAACTTGTTAATATAAAAAACATAGGGATTTTGGCATTTCTAGGGTTATGAGTTCAACAAATGATGTGAATTATGTGTTGTTCCATAACGCTTTGTTTCAAGCTTGCGCCTGATTTGAAAGACAAGGGAAACACGAGAGATTGTTGTACCAAGTGTACAATAATTAAGGAAACGTCTAATACACGCTATCCTTCTCAAACAACTGACAGAACCTGATACACTTAGAGGCATTAAAGTTTTGAACTCGTCAAGCAAAACTGCTGCTCAAAGGATGATGAAGCCCGTGTCCCACATGCAGGTCAAATAATGGTGATACACAGTAGCCACTCAACTTCATCAGTGAAAAGGATCCCGCCGAGTAGGACGTTCGATACAGATTCTTAGTACTGTGAAACATATGCAGATGTAGCTCAATTGGCAGAGCACGGGTCCTCCAAACCTGAGGTTGAGGCTTCGAACGCCTTCATCTGCTCTAAGGCAAAAGTTAATCTTAGATATTCAAGTCCTGATGTGAACTGATATTTAAGACTAACAATGTCGAAAGAAGCTAATTATTATGAAGAATATATTATTATTTATTTGGCAGTTACCACAAAATATCATAGGATTGCTTATAATGCTAGTTAACTTTAAGAGCGTTACTATGGATAAGTCCAAAAAATGTTTTAGAGTAAAACACTTATGTGATTGTGGGATATCTTTAGGTAATTATATAATTATCGACTCAGATGTTAACTGTAAATATCAGACCATTTGTCACGAACAAGGCCATCAAAAGCAAAGTCAAATGTTCGGTTGGCTGTATTTAGTCTTGTTTGGACTACCATCTATATGTGGAAATATTATTGACAGAGTTTTCCATAAAAATTGGAAGTTATCAAAAAGACTATATTGGTATTATAATTTGCCTTGGGAAAAAAGCGCAAACAAACTTGGCGGCGTGCACGAAATATATATGGGTCAAGTTGAACACTTAGAAAGATTTAATTACTAATGTGTATATAGTAATTATCAATATTATATAGGCAAAAGTTGTTCCTATTATCGTAAGTGGGTTCGACTCCCACCATCAGGATTTCCTGATGAGGTGAAACGGTGACACACGAGACTTAAAATCTTGCACCATTTACAACAGGCCTATTTTATGCAAGTGTAGCCAGTCCTGTCTACGAAACAGGTATCTGTAGTTGGAGCTGTAAACGCAGGTTCGATTCCTGTCACTTGCACTTCTTGGTTAGATGCGCGAGTGGTTGATGCGGCTTCCCTGCTAAGGAAGAGTACCTTCGGGTATCGCGGGTTCGAATCCCGCTCTAACCGCTTCCGTCATAGGTTGCTTTTTAGCAACCTTTTTTTGTTAATATCCAACTATGGATAAAAACACAATTATTGTAAATCTTTTCGCTGGCCCAGGCGCAGGAAAATCTACAGGCGCCGCTTATGTTTTTGCAAAACTTAAACTTGCGGGAATTGATTGTGAATATGTTTCTGAGTTTGCAAAAGACAAAGTTTGGGAAAACAACTCTGAAGTTTTCAAAAATCAATTTTACATTACAGGTAAACAGTCATTCAAAATAAGTAGATGCTTTGGTAAAGTCGATGTAATCATTACCGACAGTCCAATTGCTCTTGGTGCATTGTACGCAAAAGAAGATCAGCCGATGTTAAAAGCTGCTTCACTTGAAGAGTTTGAAAGATACCATCGTAACAACTTCAACTTTGTTATCAATCGCGTGAAGCCTTATAATCCTAACGGAAGAAATCAAACAGAAGACGAGGCTAAAGAAATAGATGGAAAAACATCCAAGTTTCTCGAATCCCACAAAATCCCGTTTGTTGTCGTTAATGGCAACGAAAAAGGATATGATGAAATTGTCAGAATTGTAAAAGACGGACTGAAGTTCGACTATGAAAAGAATCATCCACTTTTTGCATAATTTTTGAACTTTCCGTGCAGGTCTTTTATATTATTTTTGTAACGGAGGTTCAAATTGACAAAGCAGGAAATTATCAAAAAAGTTATTACACCTATCGAAAATGCTGGTTTCAAGGCCTACTTTGTCGGCGGTTGCGTTCGTGATGAACTGACTGGAAGAACTCCTCACGACTATGATATTTCAACAAATGCAACACCTGATGAGATCAACAAAATCTTTGGTGTTACAGAAACAAGAAAAGCAAATTTGTACGGAGTTGCAATGCCAATCATCAATGGTGAACAGATTGAAATTGCAACTTGGCGTTCAGACCTGACAAGAGGCCGCCATCCGACAATCAAGTTTTCAAACAAAATTGAAGACGATGCTTTCCGCAGAGACTTTACAGTAAACTCTCTGTATGAAGACAAAGATGGAAACATTATCGACCCAACAGGTTGTGGCATTGCTGACATCAAATCAAACACATTAAGTTTTGTTGGAAACGCAGTTGACCGCATCACTGAAGACCCTTTAAGAATCTTCCGATATGTTCGCTTTGTTGCTTCAAAAGGTTTCAAGGCAAATGAAAATGATGTTGCTGCAATCGAGGCACACATCAACAAAATAACACCTGAGGTTGCTTTTGCTGATGTTTCTGTTGAAAGACAGTGTGCTGAGTTAATCAAAACTTTTGGCAGCAAAGACTTCACAATGGAAGTTTTTGAAATTATGAGAAGAATGGGTATCTTCGATGCAATTCATTTAACTGAGATTTTTGAAGATATGAAAACTTGTGAGCAGAATCCAAAATGGCACAGTGAAGGAAATGTTTTCAACCACACAATGCTGGTTGTGAAAGCAGCAGTTGCTCGTGCTCCTAAAATTGAAAATGAAATTGATCGTTTCGTTTTCATTATGGGTGCAATTCTGCACGACTGTGGAAAACCTGCTTCAGGCCGCAAAAACGGCTTAAGCAAGAATGGTTTCCCTGCAGTTAAAGATCACGCAGAAGTTGGTGCTCCTATTGCTTTCAAGTTCCTGAGAGACTTAAGGTTAGATTGTGCAACTGCTCATCGTATTGAAGGCTTAGTTGCAAATCATATGAAGATGCATCAGTTAGGTCTGCTGGACAAAAAGTTTGCAATTATGAGCATTCTGAATCTGCCTGACTTCAACTTACTGTGCGAACTGTGCAGAAGCGACAGTGACGGTTGTATCAAAACTGCAGCTGACGATGAAGAGATGCCTTTAGACGAAGCTCTGGCTTCTCCAAAAATTGCAAGCTTAATTGGTCAGCCAATTCCTGCACCTATTGTAACTGGTGATGATCTGATTGCTTTAGGTTTCAAGCCAAGCGAAAAGTTCCGCAAGGCTCTAGAAGTTGCCCATAAAGATCAGGTAAACAACGGAAAAACTGATAAGGCAATTCTGATTGCAAACATTAAAAATATGTTAAAGTAGAATAAGGTGGGCATCAAGCCCACCTTTTTTATACTGTTGCTACTGCGTGACTAAATGTATGCGCCCACTTAATTTTTTCTGAGTTGTAAGGCTTTACTGAAGCAATAACTCTTTCCCAAGGAACAATCAAATCATTACCGCCATTTGGTGCATCATATTTATTTGTTTTTGGATTGTACTTACCCCAAGGATCATCAATAATAATTGACACAGGAGTGGTTTCAGGAAGCTCTTCCAAGTTTTCTTTTCTAAACTCAACACCTTTTTCCCATTCAGCTTTACTATACTGAACACCTGTTACACAAACAATATGACCAAAGCCGCCGAAGTTTGTTGAGATTACCATAGGCAGGTTGTCCTCTACCATATAACGCCAAAGCGCTTTTTTGAAATTAACTTTCTGTGAAAAGTGAGTTGCATTTGTTCCAATCCATTCATTTGTGCCTAATGACAAATAGTCGTGAAGCTCGGTAGGAAAATACATTGCGTCAAGTTCTGCTTTATTACAACTTCCATCTAATGATTTAATAAACAAGTTGTACATCGCAGGCTGCCGCTTCTTAAACTCAGCAAGAATTGTTGGTGATGTTAAGATATGTAAGCCAAGGTTGTCTTCAGGTTGTTTATACTTTCCTGATGGAAAAATGAATCCTGAATATTGAGCCCCCATGATCATTGATGTTACATTACACATATTCTTCCAAGATATTCGATATTGTGCTTTCGGTTTTGCTGTTTCTGATGGCCAAATGAGTTCGTTGTTTCTTTGTGATGAATTGATGATTTCGTGCCCATCTTTATCTTTGTCACATTCAAATGTAACAATTCCATTTTTCTCTAACATTATATCCTCCGTTAAAAGTTAGTATGACTAAATATATTATGAATGAAAGCTTATTCAAACTTATTGAAGGCGAAGAAGAGAAGTATGTTCTTTCAAATGATGGAAAGGAAATATCTTGTGCTTTAATAATTCAAAATGAAGCAGGTGAAATACTTGCTTGTCACTCTACAGGAAAAGGTTGGGGTAAGACAACTTACGACTTACCAAAAGGACATTTGAACACTTCTGATGCAGAAGCAGTAGACGCAGCAATTCGTGAATGTCGTGAAGAGACTGGTTTTGATGTATCTCAATTCAAAGATAAGATTGAGGATCTTGGCGAGTTCAAGTACACATCTTATAAAAACATCCACTTGTTCAGATTGGTTACTGAAATCCCAGATCTTAAAACATTACATTGTGACTCAACATTTACAGATGGTTATGGAAGAGAAAGACCTGAAGTAAATGGTTTTGCAAAAGTAAAACTAAGTGAGCTTGACTGGTTCTTCAAGTCAATTCAAAAAGTACTTAGTGAGGCAGGTATCAAATAATGAATTTTAAGTTTTTCAATACTTGTGAGGAGTTTCTTACATATTATTTTGAACAGGGTCTGACAACTTGCTTTGAACTTGTTATGGAGCAGTTTGAAAAAGACCCTTGTTATCTTGATGATGAATGGATAAAGTGGTGTGTTGCTGAATACGAAACAGAAGATGGTGTAGTTCCTATGGCTGTTATCGGATTCCGCAAAGAAGAATCTTTCAATTCTGATCATATTTCTTCTTTTGAAGTTAATATAGAATATCGTGGATTAGGATTTGGTTCTTTGATTTTGAATGAGTTCATAAAAGAGTATTGTTCAATGCCGTATGTAACATTGTATGCAGAAGACAAGAATGAAGGCTTTTATACAAGACTCGGATTTGAAAAAGATACTGATGTAAGTCCATATTTCTACTTTAAAGAAAATGCATAGAAGAAGTTCAGAAGACGCTGAATGGCAAAAGACAAAAGCAATCGTTGATGTTCGTGACCAGCGATTTTGCAGATGTTGTGCAATTCTTTTGCCATCGGAGGTTAAACAACAAGAAGAGTTAAGTCCGCCTTATCAAATGTTACAACAAATAGATCACGCACACGTTCTTCCTGTTGGCAATAATGTAACATTAACTTATGATACAACGAACGTTTATTGTATGTGCAGGTATCATCACTCCTGTATTGACAATCTTATTCACCCTTTAACTAATAAGCCTATGACCCAAAATGAACAATGGTATTGGTGGGTTAGAGTTCGATATAGAAAAACTTGGCCATACGATGAAAATCTTGATTACGAAGATCTTTACAATGCAATGGCCAAACAAAAAGAGGACACCAAGAAAAAGGATGTAATGTCTTGGTGGTAAGAGGTTAAAATGTTTAGTAAAAATCTATGGGGTAAAAAGCCCACAGAGTTCCTAGGTTCTGTAAAAGCGCTCAAAATCGCTTGTGTTATTATTTGGGCTGCAGTCTTTTTGATGATTAGCTGCTTATGTTCAAAAGTTTATGCAAAGCAAAAAGTTCCGCCACAAACATCAATCGAAAAAGAACTTGATGAAAAGCCAACAAGAATTGTAATTCCTACAGTACTTGAGAAGTCGATTGCGATATGTCAGGAAGAATATGCAGTTGATATTGCTCACGCAGTTAATCTTGCATCAGCTAAGTATCAAATACCTCATTATGTTATTTATGCAATTATTGCAACAGAAAGCGGTAAGCATAGAACTGAAGACATTACACCTTCAAATGTAATGATGGTAAATCATAAAGCAAGCTCTTGCTTTAACTGTAAAGGCTTAATGCAAGTTTCTTCTTATGCTGTTGAAGATTATAATAAAGTACATAACACAAAGTACACTCTTGAAGATATGTACAACATTTATGTCAATATTGAAGTTGGTACTTGGTATTTCAGTCAATTCAGAACAGTTGCAACTTCTTGGACTGAAATGTACATAATTTATAATGTTGGCTATGGCTTCTACACAAAAAGAAATCCTTATTGGTTTTACGGTTGGAACGGTAATTGGTACAATAATTATCGCAACTCATTCTTCTTAATGAACGGAATGTTGCCGCCTGATGCAAGTTGTAATAAAGGCCTTTATGGTAAAAACAAGCTCCCAACTTACCGTCCAAAGGACAGATTTGAAAAATGTCTTGATCTTTGTTATCAACATTTCAACAACTAATTAGATAACGAGGATATGTAATGATAGGACTTTCAAAGTATCAAGAGGGGCAAGAAGTTTCAGCTTATACAAAGAAAGATGAGATTTTTGAAGGATATGTAAAGTCTCGCAACGGCATTAAGTATGTTGTTAATAGCAACAACAAGGCAATAAAGTTGTCTGAACTTAAACTTGTTAAAAGAGTTGGACGCTTAATTAAAGAAGATATAGAACAAAAGATTGGTGATATTCTTGGTGAATATGACCTTGCAGCAATCACTGACGCACACGATGAAGATAAAGTTTCAAAGGCTCTAGCTGACCAATTGCGCTCCATAGATAGTGATGCTCAAAAAGTTGATAACAATGAACTTCAGTCAACAATTAAAAGTAAGATTGTTGGACAGTCTCTTGAACAAGAAGTTGAAGCAGGTAATATTAAGCAGGACGATGCTCTTGAAAAGTACAAAAAAGAAAACAGCGACGAAGGTGATGACAGCAATAATGATAAGTTAGGTGAAAGTCTTAATATTAAAGGTATTGCTCCTGAAAAGTTGTTTAATAACAAAAAGATCCAAGAAAAATTACTTAATGAGATGGAACTGGAGTTAGGGACTGATGCAGAGTACTTACAGCCAACAACAGATTATGGAATGGGTCCTGACCATCGTGAAGATGCAGTTGAGGACTGTATGGATATGATTGAAAATGGCGAGCCTAAAGAAAAGATTATTGACCGCTTGCAGACTGAGTTTGAAATTGCAAAAGAAGAAGCAGAAAATATGTACAATGATCTTTCGCAGGATGACCTCGACTGGGAAGATGATGATGTAACAACTGAAGAACAGAATGATGAATATGACCTTTATGGAGTAACATATTCTGACATATCAAATGATGTTGACAATGAGTTTGAAGATGAGTTGAATACTTTATCTTATGATGAAATTGGCTTTGGTAATGAACTTGTTGAACATCTTGCAAGAAAGTTTGGTGGAGATGCTGCAAAAGCAATTCGTGAATCTGAAGATACTCAGGGTGCAGTTCTCAATCTTGCTGAACAGGTAAAAATGATTAAAGTAAACTTAATAAGAAGTAAAAACAGATAATTAAAAAGTCAGAATTAAAAAGTAAGGCAACCTAATGAAGGTTGCCTTTATTCAATGAAAAGCCTTTTTCTGGGTATAACTGGTACACGCGTGTTAATATATTATGTAGGTATTAAAGGAACTAAGAAAGACTTTAGTATAAATAAGTCACTCGACTTAAACTACGTATGGAGGCTTATATGGCGAAAAAAATAA